>Ga0163179_10000194_pt1 | contig 42457 bp, 30 predicted proteins | sample AtlANTMetagenome_FD_109643 | JGI IMG/M metagenome (GOLD analysis project Ga0163179, IMG submission 109643) | Marine eukaryotic phytoplankton communities from the Atlantic Ocean - Atlantic ANT 2 Metagenome | ecosystem: Environmental > Aquatic > Marine > Oceanic | place: North Atlantic Ocean... | reverse complement strand
CTTGGCCAACCAAGCGATACAATCGCGGCTCTCCATATGCTCACCAACCTTTCCGGGAGGCGCCATTTGGTGTGGTCGGGAACCGCAGTCCTCGATTTCTCAGCTGCCGATATAGTCGTCCATCGTTCCATTGAGAGTGCGACGGTAGAGTTCAATCAACTCTCTGAAGATGAGATTGCCGAACTCATCGAATCGAATTCATGGAAGGGAAAGGCTGGTGCTTACGACTTGGCTGGACCTGCAGGTGCCCATGCTCACCTTATATCCGGGCACGAGGTCACTGTGCTCGGATTTTCACATGAATCAACTAAATTCCTAGACGTCATTTTGAGTGATGATTCTACATCATCGTAGAGTACTGGAATTTGTTCGCTGATTATTTCTCAAGGCGTTCACATAGTTTGGCAATTGCAGAGACGGTTGATTCACTGAGATGATGTTCGATTCCTTCAGTCTCAAAATGAGCTGTTTCATCATCAGTACCAAGGTGCTTCAGGAATCTCACTAGGACTCCATGTCGCTTGCGCATCCAGTATGCATGTTCCCGCCCCTTAGGGCTCAGGTTGACCGCACGGTAAGGTTCCCTGTGTAACCAACCATCTTCGGCCATCCTGGCGAGCATTTTCGCCACAGTTGGCCGGGATACAGAGAGGTGATTTGCAATATCTGATACTCGAGCCGCCCCGTCTCGGTCCTCAAGTTCGAGGATGACTTCTAGGAAATCTTCGATTCGGGCACTAATCCTCTCGCTTCGAGAATTCTGATCTCTAGCATGTGCGGTTCGGAGTCCTTCCAATCGATTAGCGGCTTCACCATCTGACAATAGATCACCTCATGCTTCATGTCGTGCTTTCATCCAAGCCCAAGTCCTCTGAATCCCATCTAAGATAGGCAGGGTACTCTCCCAGCCGAGGGCGTTTTTTGCCTCGGTGCAATCTGGTACCCGTCGTTCAGAGTCGCCGGGATGTCCATCAACTTCAATTGGTGAAATTTCAGTTCCTGTGACAGTTCTACATATCTCTGCTAGTTTACGTATGCTGATTTCTTCGGTGGATCCAAGATTGAATGCTCGGCCGGTGAGATTCGAACCATCTAATCCTTGATCGAGTTCTCCAGCGGACCTGATGCCCCTAATCATATCCTCTACCCATGTGAAACAACGTGTTTGCTCCCCCGTTCCATGGATTTCTATGGGTTCCTCCGCGAGGCAACGTTCCAACATCATGGACACAACCTGCCCATGAGAGTCCCCTGGGAGACGTGGACCATAGGAGTTGAACGGGCGTACGATACGCGCATCTAGTGAATGAGTTCTCACAGCGTGTTGAATCAATAATTCACCAAGATACTTTGAGGCGCCGTAGGAATGGCGTTGATGCTCTGCACAGGATTTGAAATGTGAATCTGAATTAGATGCGATGGGCATTTCATACTGGTCTCCAAACGCTTCTGGGCTACTCGTGAATACGAATCGTGCACCGTTAGTTACAGCAAAGTCGAGTGCCGCCTGGAGAGTTGAGAGATTGACTCTAGCTACGAGGTCGGGGCGCTCGTTGAACCAACGAGTTCCATTAATCGCCGCGAGGTGGTAAACTAGATCGACGCTTCCATTCAATCGTTTCAATGCCGTTTCGTAGGATTCCGGTGCGGCTCCATCTTTCATTACTAGGTGGAATGGAACTCCAATTTCTGCGGCAGAAGATTTGCAAGACTCAAGATTTTTCTTCCTTCCTCTGAACATGTCATCGATAGCACATACCTCATGAAAATCGACTAGAAGTGCTTCACAGAGGTGACTTCCAAGGAAGCCGGCTCCTCCTGTGACGAGAACGCGCATACCCTTCAGATGGGGTCTCCCCGTATGGGCTTCACCCCAAATTATGGCGATGTCCTCTCAAGTATTTCGAGATGTACTTCTCCGTTTTGAAGGCTCATTCGGACACGGTCACCTGTGTTCACTTCCATGCATGGATCGTTATCGAATCCAGTAGCGTAAGGGATCCCGAGTAGGCTTGCTGCAGGCATTGAGAGGGGACAAACATCACGATTTACAATTGCTTTCGGGCCTTTTCCAGTATAGATCAAACCCATGAGGACATAGGGGGCCACAGTAGATCCAGACCCCTTCGGATAAATCAGAATCGAGTTTTCAATCGCATTACCATCTAGGGGGTGACCTGGATCTTCGATTACACCTGTGTCGCGATTGACATAGCCAAGATAGGTAATCGGGACATCGGTTACGAGCGCCTCTCCTTCAACCATCCATTCAGTTTGGCTTGGTAAACTGGCCCCCTTAATCGAGCATAGTTCGGATTGGTGAGTTTTGGCACTAGGCATCGATCCGTGTGCTTTCGCATCCAATTTTGGGCGTTCGCCTTGGACACGTTGTGGGTCGAAAGCGACGGCGACACATTCCTCGATTCGAGCCACACTTGTAGGCATACGATTGAGGCCGCTCGTCAGATAATGCTCTGCTTTCAGTGAATTCGTGAGCAGATGATTGTATCGCGTCCGATTGTAGGGGGTGACTTCGGGGCATGTGTCTTTCAGGATGAGGGCTCCGGCTTCTTCCAAGAGGTCAATAGTTCCATCAGATTTCAGAATTCCATGGTTATGTCCTGAGGTGAATACCCAGAGTCGTTGTTCTGGGATATGGTGTCCTAGTTCCATCCATGTGCGCACTGCGGCTGCAGTGGCACGAACTTCTCCGATACTGGCTTGCGGACACCCAATCACTACTAGATCGACTTCACCCTTTGGTGCAAGATTAGCATAACTAGTATCAAGATGTTCAGAGGTGAAGATCAAGGTGTCTTGGATATTGGATGCATCTGCATCCTCATCGTTTAGCCATAGCATTGGGCAACCATGGTTCGCTGCTGCAGCTGTGAGGGCTTTTCGCATCTCAAAAGTCGGTTCTTTGTTAAGAGTACGAATCACAGGCATTGGGCCGAATGGCATTAGCCAGTGAGGGCCTCTTTGAGTACCTACCCAATCACCTAGAACACTCCAATCAGTCGCGTCGGATAGGTCGACTTCGACTTCTACCAACAGATTAGGCAAACGGTTTCCCTCTAAGTGAAGGCCCCATTCGGGCGCCCATCCAGTGAGAGCAGTTGCAAGTGCTGAGAGGCCCGATTCGCGATTTGTAATCAACGAAGTGTAGGAGTTGGAAAAGCAGACAGCGTTAGATTCAGACCAAGACCCAATGCCCTCTGGTGTTTCAATGCCACGATCATAGGGGGTGCACGAAAGTGTCGCCTTGATGCCGAGTTGCATGTAGGCATGTATAATCTCAAACTGCTGTTCGAGAAAGTCCTGATGTTCGATATCCATTTCCTCCATCTTCTCATGGTCGCAACCTGCACTGTTGAGAGTTGTCTGGATTGCGACAGTTCCTGTTGGGTCTTTGATGAGGTCGGCAAGGAAAGTCCGCAGTCCATGGCCTCCTGTTAGAACACTAACGCCACTTACGTGTGCGTCGGAGCATCGGACGAAGTGCTTAGCGCCAGCGACTGATGCGAGATCCACTACTAATCTCGCAGCCTTTTGGCGGGTTGGCCCTTGCTCTCCATTGAGCATGGAGGTCAACTCACTAGGTATGCGCATAACAATGCCTTCTGGAGCGAACCCTTCAACCTGCGGGTAATAGAGTTAGCATTGAGGCTCAGCAACAGCCTGAATTTCGAATGGGGGCCAATGTGAATCCGACTCTATCAACGCCAGAAATGTTTCTCAGTTCTGAAATGGCTTTTCTCAAATCCCCTGCATTAGCATCGATTTGCATTGTATCTACACACATATGGCTTGTAGGTAGACAATTATGATGGTAGGATTGGACCGTCATGAGTTTCGAGTGTCTGAGATCCAATAATCGATGCTCGACTTCATGCTGATAGTAGATGACAAGTGTTCCTGTGATTTTAACATCGGAATCCATCTCATTCAATTCCCCTCTGAGCTTTGAGTCTGAGAAATGAATGCTCGCATCTCGGAGATACAAACTGCGATTTCTGTACCCTGTGTCCCGAACCATCTTTTCCAAATCGTCTGCGAAGGCATTGTCTACACTGAAGGATAGGATCCTGCTCATGGAATGCCGTATTGAATGGAATTAATAACATTTGTTAAATATGTAATATTGGCCCCGGACGCCTATGACCTACCCTAAGGCACGTCCTGTAATGATCGCAATTTTGCTTGTAGCTACCAGCCTTGCCGGCTGCCTGTCTACCGAAGAAGTAGCAGACCAACCCGAGACAGAAGCTACTCTCGGCACCGTATACACCTCAACTTGGCACGTTCAAGACCTTGTCGAGAATATCGCTGGCGATCGTGTCAACGTAGAATTGCTCGCACCTAGTAATGTCCCAGTGCATGATTACGAGCCAACTAGCACTGATTTGCTTTATCTTCGTGACGCAGATGTGTTCTTTTATCATGGACTCGGACTTGAGACATGGGTCAACACAACGCTAGAATCCATGGGTGATGACGCTCCTGAGTTTGTCTCCATTCATACGCTTCCAGATGGTAGCATAGTCTTAGAATACGAAGCGATGTTGGTTGCTGACCTCTGTGAACATCTCAATGATGGGCCGTTTGAGAGTTCCAACCTGTCACAGGAAGGAGATCTAGGGGAAATTCATGCAGAGCACGTCGCTCATCGATTGTCCTTCCCAATGCATGAAGATGACCACGAAGATGATCATGGCGATGACCATGACGGCCATGATGAACATGATGACCATGATGTCCATGCTGGACATGATCATTTAGTCCCTGAACAGACCATGGAGGACCCTGCAGGTTGTCCAACAGATTCAGTTATCCAGATGTATCACATGGAAGAGGGCCACTATGTGCTAGAGTTTGAGGCAGAGGAGATGATGTCCTTCGATATGTCTGTCTTGAAGATGGCTGGAGGTCACGCACACCACGATCACCACGGACATGGAGACGGTCCTTTCGAGTGGGCTGGTATCTTCAGTGTATCTGATTCAACCCACACCTGGACAATGGAAAAGGTCGATGGCTCTTACGCTGACCCAAGTATGCGTGTTGTCATCATCCCTACTGATACCCCTACAGAAACAACCATGCACGGCCTAGAAGGCGGCGTAGAAGCACTCATTGAAGGTGATTGTAAAGTCGTAGAAGACGGAGAAACCATGACTCCAATTGCAGCAGATGGTTCATGTTTCGAACTTCATGTCGGTACTGGTGACATATCATCGTTCACTATGGACACAGCTGGAGTCAGCGGATTCGCTGCATACACAGCACACAGCCCATATGAATTCGAGGCAACTCAGCACTACCTCAAGGATTCCGCAGGTAATGACATCGAGCACATCGCTGAAGAAGGCGGTGGCGGACACGGAGATCATGGTGACCACGGTGATGGCCATGGCGATAATCACAGCGATGAAAATGGCGATAATCACAGCGATGATGGCCATCATGATGATGATGTAAACATGACTCCTGAGCTTGCGATTGAAGAATATGACACGGATAACAATAGCCACATCTCTTGGGATGAGTTCTGGCATTCATGGATTGAAGATGACCATGATGGCCACGCGGATAACGAATCCGGTCACGGAGACAACGAATCCAATCACTCAGGCCATCACGAGGAAGTGAGTGTTTGTTACAACTCTGAAATGAATATGGTATCAGGTTTAGACAATGAGACCACTTGTGGCTCGTACGTCTACATGACGAATATGTCATGGGGTGACACGACATTCACTGGCTGTTACAACACGGTATCACATGCTGCTGACCCAAATATGTCTGTGGCTACATGTGACGCATTCATGTGGATGCATCAAGAGGAAGTGAATGAGATAAACCAGCTTATGGCAATTTTTAACCAGGCTGATGAGGATAATAACTCACAACTCAATATGACTGAATTGGAACACTTCATCGAAGCATTGGATGCTTTCGAAGACTCTCATGATGGTCATGAGCGCCATGATGGAATGTTTGGCGCTATTGCAATTCATATTGAGGTAGAGGGTGACTACGGGTTCGCTCTACCTCATGACGTGACCATGCATATCGTTCCTGGCGGCCATGATGACCATGATGACCATTCTGGTCACGATGATCACTCGGATCATGGAGATGAGCATGGTGCTGATGGCTTTGAGTGGGCGGGCATCTTTGAGATGAACGATGCAACTCACACTTGGTCAATGCAAAAGGTCGGTGGCGATTACGCCGACCCAAGCATGTGGCTCGTTCTTATCCCAACTGATACACCAACCGAGGATACTATGCACTCCCTTGAATCAGGTGTTGATGCATTGGTAGATGGTGATTGCACAGTTGTAGAAGACGGTGAATCGATGTCTTCAATCGCAGCAAGTGGAACCTGCTTTGAGTTGCATGTTGGCACTGGAGATGATACTACTTACACCATTGACACGTCTGGATTCACTGGCATGGCAATGTATGCACAACACGTCCCTACTGAGTTTGAGCGCGATCAGCACTACCTCAAGGACTCGGCTGGCACGGACATTGAACCGATTGCCCAGGAAGGCGCTGGAGCTCACGACCACGGCCATGGTGAGGAAGAAGACCTCGGCCGCTTCGACCCACACAGCTGGCTCGACCCCCTGTCCTACCGTGCTCAAGCAGCATTGGTCCGTGATGTATTGATTGAGGCCTTCCCGGAAGGCGAAGCAGATTTCACTGCAAATGCCGAGGCCTACATGGCTGAGTTGCTAACTTTGCACGAGGAATTCTCGTCCGGACTTGCTGCTTGTGAATCCCGTAGCATTGCGGCGAACCACAATGCGTATGCCTATCTGGCCGAGCGCTATGATCTACAATTCGTAACAGTCCACGGACTTGATCCCGAAGGCGAACCTAGTGCTGCGGAAATCCAAGAGGTCGTGGAGAAGATCGAGGAGGAAGGTATCACTATCTTCTACGTCGAAGAATACACTAACGAAGCTTCAGTGAATTCCCTGGTCGAGCAGACGAAATCAGGCACTATGCCTGATGGTGTGATTCTGAAGACGCTCCACACAATGGAGATGCCACCTAAGGATACAAACGATGGATATGCTGATCTAATGAAGGAGAATCTTGACAACCTTCTGGCCGGCATGGAATGCTGATTGAAAATCGGCTCCAATTCGTGATTCTTACGAATCCCAGAAATGGGAGGTCACGGTGGGCGTAGCATGTCTGATGCTGACATCCTTATCTCCATTCGGGGATTGAAGGTCCATCGAGGCGGTGTCATCGTTCTAGATGGCATCGACCTCGATGTCCGTAAGGGGGATTTCGTTGGAGTTGTAGGACCAAACGGTAGTGGAAAGTCAACTCTATTATTGACAATTATTGGTCAATTACAACCAACAGAAGGAACAGTATCTGTTTTCGGTGAAACTCCTGGCTCAATGGCGACCCGTGGTCGCCTCGCTTGGGTGTCACAAGCGGCATCTAATATCCCTAATAATCTCAGGATTACGGTACGAGAACTGGTTGGTCTTGGCACATTGACTTGGAGAAACATGATTCGGCCAAATAGAACAGAACGAAACAAACGGATTGATGATGCAATACGAATGGTTGGTTTGGAAGACCTCGAACATCGTGATATTCGACATATGTCTGGCGGACAACGGCAAAGAGCAGTAGTTGCACGTGGACTCGCATCAAATGCTGAGATTCTGATTTTGGATGAGCCATTAGTGGGCGTAGATCGAGAATCCCGGAAGGATTTCCTTCGTTTCTTAGAGAATCTTTGTCGCAATGAAGGTAAGACTCTCTTGATGGTTACTCATGATCATACTGCCATTAGCCGATGCACTCACTGTGCAGTTTGTATCGATGGTAATGTCCATGTGGACGAGGAAATCGAGATGTCTCCAAATTCCCTTATGTTGTCTAATTTTAGCAACGGAATCAATTTGAAGGAATCGTTTTCAGTCGATTTGCTTCAACAGTCTAAGGAGGTGAAATGATGGAACCATTTTCTTGGTATCGGGATATTGACGGTTTAGGGGACTTGTTGATTCTGGTTCTCAGCCCAATGCTAGAGTATCTAGGACAATATATGCCTGGAGACGTTTTTCCAATTTACTTTGAATGGGAGATGTTTCAACGAGCCCTAATCGCTGCCTTATTAATCTCGATTGTTGCTGGACTTTTTGGAACGTTCCTAATGTTGAGAAATCTTGCACTCATTGGGGACGGGCTTGCACATGTTTCATTCGGAGGTATGGCAGTTGGAGTCGCCTTTGGATCGGTCGCACCCCTATGGTTGGCATTATTATTCAGCGTTATAGCCGCGATTCTGATTTATGAATTCCAAAACAGAGAAATTCTAACTGGAGATACATCAATTGCAATTTTTCTGACAGGAACACTCGCTTTTGGTCTAGTCATTCTCCGATTATATGGTGAAGGAATCACGACTGATATCGAAGCCTACCTATTTGGTAGTCTGAATATGATTGATTCAGACAGTCTGAGCATGATTGGTTGGCTCAGCATATTTTCCCTCACAAGTATCGCAATTCTTCATCGTGGTCTTCTTGCTATGACTATCGATAGTGTTGCAGCTAGGATGCAAGGTATTCCAGTCAATCTCATTGGTCTCTGGTTCAGTATTACTGTCGCTGCTATTGTGGTCAGTATGGTTAAGTTGGTGGGGGCTCTTCTAGTGAGTGCGCTCTTGGTCACTCCTGCAGCTACAGCTCAGATTGTCAGTCGTAGTTTCCGAGGTTGTATGTTGTGGACCCAAGTATTTGGCTTCTCAGCAACATTCCTTGGCATATATTTTGCAGCAGAGTTGAACACTGGAACTGGCTCGATGATCGCAGTTGTTGCAGCATCACAGTTTGCAATTATAGGGTTGATTAAGGCCACAGTTGTAGGTTTCATCAACCAAAAAAAACTAATTGAAACGAGAGAGGCTCTAGTCCAGTGAGTAATTGATAATCAGGCATCTAACGTCTGTTCTCGAATTATTACTTTCTGAGCTCGCTCAAATCTTTGATGTACCAAGATTTCTGGTAATACCGCATCTTTTCCATTTCTGTTGTAATCAAGTGCCCATTGGATTAGAGCATCGTAGTGCCTGTCCCCATTGAGGTTTCCTAACCATGTCAAATCCTCCTTTATTTTCAGGATCGTAACGTTATGCATACTACATGGGCCAAGACAATTGGATATCGTAAGTTTCACATTCGCATCTAAGCCATATTCATCCCAAGCAGTTTTTAGCGCCTGGATTGGAACTTCATTGTGACCCTTTTCAACTCGGCCACAGCAACATCCGTTGCATACCACGACCTCAGATGAAATACCTCGGCCCCCATTGAATTCTATACATTAGTGTGTATACTTCATCTCATTGGGCGAACGAACTGATCCGTATCGATTGGCACCCAGACATTTGACTTCTCTTCGTTCAATACTTCAACCCGATATGGATTCCCTTCATCCCAGCACTCCAGAATCCTACCTGGCGCAAAACTTCCGATATTGACGTAGACCAAATCACCCACTTCAAATCGCAACTCTTCTGCCTTACATTCGAGTAATCCTTCTTCCAGAGCCTTGTGATCGAGGTCGCGACCAATGAATACGAAACGACATTCCCGCGTCTCATCATTCTTCCAGGGGGCAATCTCAGCACTAAAGCCGCCAGAGAATAACATGTGAACACCTTGGAAAACGAATTTCTCATCGACTCCTTCGACCGCTAGTACACCTTTGTAGCGAAACAGATCATTTGCCTGAGTTTGCAGAAGTTCACTAATCCATTCATTCAACCGGTTAACATTGAGAGTCCCCTCAAATCTTGAACTCATTGAGGTTACGCGTTGATCGTGTTCGTGTTCAGCATCAGTGTCTAAGAATTCGGGGTCCATCTCTAGAGTGTTGCTTAGATCAAATGCTCCGATATTGATTAGTTCTCCAGCATCAATGACACTATTCGTAGTCCTATGTATTGGTGCTGAACCATTGATGGATTTGATCCTCTTTTCGACATTAATCAATTCATCATCATCGACAAGGTCAATCTTGTTCAGAATAATTCGATCAGCGAACGCGAGTTGTTCAACAGCTTCGTTCTCAACTCCTTCTGGTTTTTCTTCATCGATATGTTGGACGACGTGTTTTGCATCAACGACCGTGATTATCCCATCGAGTTTGTAGTGCTCGACTATATTGTCATCAACAAAGAAAGTCTGTGCTACTGGGGCAGGGTCAGCGAGTCCGGTAGTCTCAATGATGACCCCATCGAAGCCCTTTATCCGGTCATACATCCTACCAAGAACTTCAGTCAAATCTCCTCTAACGGTGCAGCATAGGCATCCGTTCATAACCTCAATTAGTGTTTCTTCTGAACTCTCTACGATTATGTTTTCATCAATACCGATGTCACCAAATTCGTTTTCAATTATTGCGAATTTTTTATTGTGTTCCGTACTAGTCAGTATATGGTTGAGGAGAGTTGTTTTTCCTGAACCTAGGAAGCCAGTCAGAACAGTTACTGGTACACGCGAATCTTTCATTCAAATCACCTTGTATGTGCAAAGGTTACGATTTTACACATATACTTAATTTGAACTAATAATTTTGATATTTGTCTCATTCCTTTTTTGCTGCGAGTGGTTGCCTCCAGCCTTGCCCGAAAGCCCGTCCAGATACTCGGGGCGAAGGTGCCATTTGCCAGCGTTTGTGTTCGTTTCGACCGAATCTAGTGAGCAAATCAGCAACCATAGCTTCGCCTTTCCCTGTGAATCCGGCGATGGCTTTTCCGCTCAATCCCTCCTCCATATGTAGTCGCAGAATCTCATCGAGTACCTCGTATGGGGGGAGCGCATCCTCATCAACCTGATTCGGAGCAAGTTCTGCAGATGGCGGTTTATTGAGAGTTGAATCGGAAATTGGGGGTATCCTTCCTGCTGTTAATGCCTCATTATTGATAGCTCGTGCAAGAGCGTATACTTCGGTTTTCCAGACATCGCCCAAAGGTGCATATCCTCCTGCCATGTCTCCGTAAAGGGTACAGTAACCCATCGCGAGTTCAGACTTGTTGCCTGTTGCCATCGCCATTGCGTTCCGGGCGTTAGCAACGCCCATCACGAGTAATCCTCGCAGTCGCGACTGGAGGTTTTCCGCAGCGATGGGGTTTCCGTTTTGGATTTCCTGGAGTAGAATACTCTCAGCAGGATTATGCATGCTCTCGATTGGCATTGACAGAAGCTCAATGCCTAATGCTTTGGCCGTAATATTAGCATCACTAATGGAGTGATCACTTGAATGTCGACTTGGCATAGAAATGCCTATGACATTCTCTGATCCGAGCGCACGTGCGGCAATTGCAGCGGTTACCGCAGAGTCAATTCCACCGCTCATGCCAAGGACAACCGAAGAGAGTCCGGACTTTGTGCAGTAATCACGTAGGCCGATTGTTACAGCTTCTAGGAGATCCTCCTCTCGGTTTGGTAACTCCAATGGAGGTGTACAAATTCGGAGTTTAATGATATCCTGTCCATCTATTTTGATGAATCGAGCGGTTCGTGCATCGGTATCGATGAGCATCACCCCCTCGGTCCAAGCTGGAGCCTGTACGATTTCTCCATCCGGCCAAGCAACAATACTGCGGCCATCGAAGATGAGGTCATCGTTACCGCCGACCTGATTGCATAGGAGGAATGGATGATTAAGTGTTCGAGCAGCAGATATTGCAACTTCTGCCCGAGTCCCCTGTTTGCGGATATGATATGGCGAGGAGGAGAGATTCACTGTGAGTATCAGAGCTTCTCCTTCCATGGAGAATGAAGCAAGTTGTTCAATCGGGTCTACGGGATAATCGTTGGGCACCAAACCGGTATGCTGCCATGCATCCTCACAGATGGTGACGCCGATGCTCTGGCCGTCTACGACTCGGAGGATTCCCGGTTTCGTATCCGGGTGGAAGTAACGTTCCTCATCAAAGACATCGTATGTTGGAAGGAGTTGCTTTTGCGTAACGACGCGAGTTGGTCGATCTGGAATCACCCTAACTGCACCGTTACCGGGGCGAGTCCGCTCCATTTCGGGTGGAATCGGACATCCTACGATAAGAGGTAGATTCACATCTAAATCGTGTACTTCTTCCAGACATCGTTTGACGAATCCGCTATGAGTTAGAAGGTCACGAGGAGGATATCCTGACATTGCGAGTTCAGGTGTTACTGCAAGGGTGGCACCATGTTCATGGGCAATAGATGCGGCTAATGATATGCGTTCAGCATTGCCTTTGATGTCTCCCACCGTGGGGTCAATCTGAAGCAGCGCGATGACCGTCATCTGAGGTCCTCGATGCCTCCTCTCCGTCGGCCTCATTCAACGTTCCGCACAGAGATGTAATGGTAATGATGGCCTTTATTCAGGTGTTATAATCGTCAACATTGCAAGACGATTCACTCCACCTTCGGGGGAACTAGGCGCGTGACTCCCCACTAGGAGATGTTCTCCAGTGGACACAATCGTAATCATGTGGTCGATTTCATCCATGTCTACATCAATTCGGTCCCAATTTGTTCCATTCCGTTCAAGGATGAGGAGAGGAGTGCGCTCAATCTCTGGGAATTGTTGCGGAATCTGTATGCAGACGAGGACAATGTCAAGATTCCCATCTTGGTTCACATCATGCATGGTGCTTGCGTAAGCGCCCCATACTCCTACAATCTCGTCACGGGTGAATGACCCGTTACCATCATTCGTCAGGATGGAAAGGCCATGAATATCACTTGGATGAATATCATCTGGTAGATTCCAGTCCATCGCATCTCCGTTTGTTGCTACGATGTCAAGGTCTCCATCTCCATCCACGTCAACTAGATCAATACCACTGGTTCCATGATGTTCTGTCTGCGCATCGAACAATATCTCGTTGGTGAATGATCCATCCCCATCGTTTCTGTACAACATTAACTGCTCTACAGTTTGCGATACAGCCGCCACGATGTCGAGATCACCATCACCATCGATATCAGCTGGGATTGCGTGTATGGCTCCGGGTCTGGGGTCAAGGACATGGTGCGTCCACCCTGTATCTCCCTGCTCTAACCAGCCGACACTGCCTTCATCGTGACCAAATTCACACAATGTCAGGTCCAAGTCTCCATCCGCATCAAGGTCAGCAGGTTCTGCACATACTGTTCGACCGAGTCCGTCCGCAAGGACGCTTACATCTCCCGTGGCGTTAATCTTTAGGATTCTACCAACGAGATCGTTAGATGGGAACAGTTGTCCGATATCTGAGACGATTATCTCATTGATTCCGTTTCCATCAAGATCTGCTGCCGCGACTCGGACTGGCGAACCTAGGTTCTCGATGGTAGTCAGATTCTCGCAATCTGGGATGCATTCGGAGTCAATCCATGCTATCCTACCTTCCATGGGTTCAGCGAACACAACCTCGGATGTGGCGTCTCCGTCGATGTTCAGGATACGGATATTTGCAGTTACTGGAACAGCATCTGTGTTGTTCACCAAGGGGGTTGTAGTGGCATGAGGGCCTTCGTGTGTTTCAATCACATCTACCTCTTCAGGAGGCGCCTCCCAGAGGCATCCGGAAAGGAGACCCGTCAGAAGAAGGAGAACTAGCCATTCCGGTCTCATGGTATGGGTTTCTGTCAAGGGTTCTTCATGGCTCGTATCCAAAGTTAACAACTCCATCTGCTTCTTTCGTTCTCTTCCGTCTTCGCCATCAGTTTGAAGACCGCATCACAGGTCCGAAGGTCGATGGCCGTTCCCAAGCGTGCTGGCGAACTGAATCCTGTCGCCCTTGAAGAGGCGTTGATGGTTCGGTGGTCGGAGGAGAAGACCTTCGATAATAGTGTAGAAGCACGTCGTGACGGCACTCCATTCATCTTTCTTGAAGGCCCTCCAACTGCGAATGGTAAGCCTGGAATTCATCATGTAGTCGCTAGGACGTACAAGGATCTCGTCTGTCGTTGGAAGTCGATGGAGGGACATTTCGTCGAACGCAAGGGTGGTTGGGATACTCACGGTCTACCCGTAGAAATCGAAGTACAGAAACGCATGGACCTCATGAGTAACGAGGCAATCGAGGAGTTTGGTATCGCTGAGTTCAACGAGGAATGCAGGAAGTCTGTATGGACTTACGAACAGGCATGGCGCGAGATGACCGAACGTATGGCTTTCTGGGTGGATCTCGACAACCCCTATGTCACTCTACACAACGATTACGTCGAATCATGTTGGTGGGCACTAAAACAGATGTTCGATAAGGGTCTGCTTTACCGAGGCCACAAAGTTCTCCCTTATTGCCCACAAACTGGTACTTCCTATTCCAGTCACGAGGTTGCTCTTGGATACAAGGAGGTCGAGGAACCCTCGGTTTACGTCAAGTTCCGTCTTGCTGACGATGATGCAAGTATCCTTGCTTGGACTACAACTCCTTGGACATTGCCCGGAAACGTCGGACTCGCTGTTGGCCCTGATGTGACTTACGTCCGCGTCCGCGTATCCGAAGAAGCCTCATCATGGGATGGTGCCGGCGGCGCGAATGTTGGCGAACAACTCATTCTTGCGAAGGATCTGATGAAGGAGGTCCTGCGCCATCATGTTGAGGTCATTGAGGAGTTCCCAGGCTCAGATCTTGTTGGCCGTTCCTACGTGCCGTTGTTCGAAGATGCAGTGGATCGTGGAGAATCTGAGACCGCATGGACGGTCCTCAGTGCTGATTGGGTTACAACCACTGACGGAACAGGAGTGGTCCACACTGCGGTCATGTATGGTGAGGATGACTACAATCTTGGTATGGAGGTGGGATTACCTGCACAACATACGGTGGACATAGACGGGCGATTCATCGTGGGAACACATCCGCGACTCGATTCAAGGTATGTCAAGGACTGTGACGAAGAAATTATTGAGATTCTTAGCGATGATGGGCTTCTCTATCGTGAGAAGGCCTACTCTCACGATTATCCTCATTGCTGGAGGACAGATCACCCTCTGCTCTACTATGCCATGGATTCCTGGTTCGTGCGCATGACTGCTGTTAAGGAACGCCTCCTTGAGTTCAATAATCAGGTTGAATGGGCGCCTGATTGGGTCGGAGAGGGTCGCTTCGGAGAATGGCTTCGCAATGTAAAGGACTGGGCCATCAGCCGTGAGCGTTATTGGGGTACTCCTCTGCCAGTATGGCGCTCTAATTCGGGTCAGATGAAGTGTATTGGCTCGATTGCTGAGCTACAACAGGAGGTCGAGAAGGCACGGGCAGCGGGTATCGAGAATCCGGATTGTCCTAGCGATGTTGATCTCCATCGCCCGATTGTTGACAGCTTCGTTCTGCTCGGTGATGATGGAGAGCCAATGCATCGCGAACCCTTCGTTATGGACTGCTGGTTTGATTCAGGCTGTGCTTCTTTCGCTCAGTGGCATCACCCCTTCGATAACCCAGAGACATTCGAGAATAACTTCCCCATTGACTACATTTGTGAAGGGGTGGACCAGACTAGAGGGTGGTTCTACACCCTTCTCGCAGTTTCCACCACCGTATTCGATTCCATTTGCTACAAGCGGTGTCTCAGTCTTGGCCTCATACTCGATGCTGAGGGCAAGAAAATGTCGAAGTCACGAGGAAACATCGTAGATCCATGGGACCATTTCAACAGGGAAGGAGCCGATGCAACCCGTTGGTACATGGTTACCGCTGGTGCACCGTGGAATCCACTGAAGTTTGATCCAAATGGTGTACGTGAGACATATGCGAAGATGTTCTTGACTCTCTGGAACTGTTACCGATTCTATGCTGATTATGCAGAGGATGACGGTTTCAATCCCGACGACTCTGAGACATACATCTCTGTCGAGGAGAGATCACCATTAGATCGTTGGATACTGAGCCGTCTTTCGCAGGTTGCTTATGCTTACCACCGCCAGTTTGAGGATTGGGACTTCCACAAGGCATGTCGTGATCTTGAGGAGTTTGTTGTGAATGATCTTTCAAATTGGTATATCCGTCGTTCACGTCGCCGGCTTTGGGAGGATACAAAATCCTCCGATGCACGTGCCTGTGAACACACACTGCACGAGATTCTGACTATTGTCGCCCGTTTGATGGCGCCAGTAGCCCCATTCATTTCTGACGAGATACATCGAAACCTAACAGGTGGAACTTCAGTACACCTTGCTGATTGGCCAATCCGTGGCGATGGGCCACTTGAGGGCGAGGATGAATTGCCTCCAATTGACATGGTTCTTGAAGCCAAGATGGAACTAGTCCGTTCTTTGGCAGAAACCGGTCGTCGAATCAGGATTGATGCCAATCGTCGTCAGCGCCTGCCCTGTCAGGCTGGTTGGATTGTCGGAGGTCCTGAAATCAGTGAATTCCACGACATCCTTGCAGAGGAATTGAACGTTGAATCACTGGCTACTGAGAGAGATTTAGATCGCTTCCAGCGTATCGAACTTGCACCTAATCGTAAGGCACTGGGTCGCAAGTGCCGTCAAGATTTACCAGCGGTTCTCGATGAACTCAGTAAGGTGGACCCCGAATCGTTTTTGCTTGAAATCGAAGCAGGTCTTGGGGCTCTCGCTGGATATGAAATTACGGCGGAGGATGTAGAAATTAGGCGTGTTGAGAAGGAGGGTTTTGCAGCCTCAACAATTCAATTTGAAGGCCCTGATGGGGAGATGGGTGTCAGTATAGTGATGGACATGGCTCTAACGGATACATTGCAGTCAAAGGGACTTGCTCGCGACATCATCAGACGTATTCAGTCGAAAAGAAAAGATCTCGACCTCGATATCAACGCTACCATTGAATTAGAGGTTTGGCTACCATCTAATGCTCCAAATATGTCGGAAGAGGATCAATCCCATGTTGCATCAGAAGTGCGTGCCTCCTCCGCAGCGTTCCATCGTGTTGATCCAGATGTTGTTGTTTCGAAGGCAGGTACAGAAGCTGATGTATTCGCCCTTGATGGTGAGTTTGAGATTTCTTACATAGTGTCTGCCTCGTGACCGATGTTCTCAATAACTCCCGCACGTCGATGTTCGACGATGCTTACGCTCCAGGACATCCCCGGTGTTGGTTCTTCATTGGCCACTCGTTTGAGTCAAACCCTTGGTTCCGAGGGTGCCGTTATCGAAGCATTAGATCGGGGAGATGTCGCGAGTTTGACAGCAGTCGAAGGACTATCGGCGAATCGTGCGATACGTCTAATCAAAGCAGTTCGAGGCTCCGATCCAGACATATGTCGTTCTGGAGAAGGTGAGCTTCTTCATCGTAGAGTCCTCGAATCGATTTCAGAGGGTGCATCTAATTCCGCCTCGAGAGACCGAATCCAACTCTTAGGGCCGCATCCCCGTACAGAGCGGAAACAGATTGATACCAACCGCGCTCGAGTCGAGGAGGCAATGGATTTCATCCTGAAAAATCCTAGTAAATCAGAGCATTGGCAGTCATTGACTACTGGTTTGACTCGTATTCAGCGAGGGAATGGACGCTTAGACAGAGTTGTCGTAGTTCCAAGCCAAGAGGTGGCCAATAGCGTCGAAGGTTTGGAATCTAGATGTCGTGTGATTGTTAGGGGCGCAAAGGAGACTTGGAAAGACTATGTTGTGTTCAATACAGTAACTTGGATTGGTGATGCTGGACCACGCGATCCACCGTCAGGTTGGATTGTTATGCCATCGATTATCAAACTCGATCAAGCAGTTCCAGAGATTAGCATCGAATGGTTTCATGAGAATCGTTCTTCAATCGAATCCATTGTTTCGATATCTTCGTTCGATTGGGGGGCGCATCCTCTTTCCGATTCCATCCTCACATTGGTTGAGCCTCTGAATGGACTCGGTGATCTAATTGATGCTCTTGGTTCAGAAGGAGGGGATCTAACCTCCCTTGAATCAATTAAGGATAGTTTGTGGACAGAAATCAAGACAATCGAAGGATCTGTCAATGATGCGATTATCGCCTCAACCTCAGATGCACATCTCTCCCTCGATGGTGAAGAGGTGTTGAGTTTCTATGCCGATACAGACGGATTGAATCGTCGTATACAAGCAGCAGTCGCTACAGGAATCGAGCAGGCAGTGCAAGATGGTCGAAACCGATTGGATGCTTATCTCGATGGGACCTCGATTAGAATCCCTCATGATTGGGTCGATTCGGATTACCCCTTCGTTGTTCACCGCCGTGCTATCGAAGATATCGAATCTGCACTGGACGCTGCAATCATTACTGCGAAAGGAGATGATCTAGTTCGAAATTCACGTGAAGCGTCTCGCCTCTTCGAAGGTTGTCGTCAGGCGATTCTCGGTTTGACAGAGATGGAGATGTGGATGGCCGTTGCCCGTTGGGCAATATCTCATCGATGTGTTATGCCGGAGATTGTACCAGACGGTTCCGGTTTCCGGCTCGACGAGGCAAGACATCTTCTCCTCGATGTCGAACCGACTCCTATCACCTATGGATTGGGATCAGTCGCCGCTGATGAAGATCTCGACCGTCTTGCTCTGTTGACTGGGGCAAACTCGGGTGGTAAGACAACTCTACTAGAGACGATAGCGATGTGTGTTCTTCTAGCCCATGCAGGTTTGCCAATTCCCGCTGCTCACGGCCGTGTTTCACTTGTGGATGAACTTCACATGCTAGCGAAGGTCAGTGGTACCCAGTCGGCAGGTGCACTTGAGCGAACTTTGATTCGTCTGGCTGATGTTTTCACATCGCCATCAGTCAAGTTGGTTCTCGCTGATGAGTTAGAGGCAATAACCGAACCTGGTGCGGCTGCACGAATACTGTCGGGCCTGTTGGAGGCCGCAATGTCCAATCCATCGAGTTCAGTCGTACTCGTTACCCACATTGGGGATCAAATTCAATCTCGTTCAGGTGATAATTTGAGGATTGATGGTATCGAGGCGAGAGGTTTGGATGAGAATTTGGAATTGATTGTAGATCGTACTCCAAAGCGCGGTTTACTAGCACGTTCAACACCTGAACTAATTGTTCGAAGATTGGCAGCACGTTCGGAAGGTCCCGCCTCGGATTTGTTTAACCGACTTGCTGAACGATTCACTGATTGACTGAGTATTCTTGTGGAAGGAATAACTCTAGCCCGAATAATGGGTCAGGATCTGAAGAGTCGTGATAGGCAATTACTGATCCACCATCTGGAAGAATTGTCATGCTCGCGAAATCGAACCGAATGTCTTGACCTGCACCGGATGTTGCATCGAGGTCACCTAATCCAATGAATGTCATAGAATCTGGAGCGAGGTCCTCTGAGTAACCACGTACATGCCATGCGACATCTACATCTGGACCTGCTGAACTCTGGTATCGGACATTGAGTACGAAGAGGTCGTGGACTCCATTAGCGTGGAATTCCCACTCCTCGATTTCTTCAGCAACACTACTGAGGTTGTATGTCTGATTTGTCCAAGTTTCTCCCCCATCATCTGATACTGTATGCAGAAAATTCGTACCGGTCTGTAGGACACAGTGTAGGTGCGAACTCGAATCGAATGCGCAGTATTCACTCGGCAGGCTTTCTCCACCTAGAGTAGTAGCCCTCCACCAGTTTAGGCTTGTATCTAGGAAAGCGTCCCCTCCATCAGAGAAGAAGCTAGGAAAATACGCTCCTCCCGAGGGGACGGGAAATCCTCGCATTTCCTTGTGTGGCTTGGTGTAATCCCATGAAGCGGAGAGGTCTGCAGAGGTCAGATCGACTTCGTAGGTGTCGAGTTGTTCATCACGATCCGGGAATTCGAAGTAGTAGTAGTTCAGGCCGTCTGTTGACATTTGCCCTCCTCGATTGGAAGATTGATGCCAGAAGTTCGAGATGACGAGGCTAGCCCATTCCCCCGAACCCCATGGTGCATTTGCGTCAATCGGACCGACGATTTCCATCTGCCAAGAACGATCATAGAAGGGTTCAGTGAATCGGTTGAAGCACCATGTCCAGTCCTCCTCATCTGCATCCCAGAAGAAGGCATAGAATTGGTCTCCACCCGAGGCAGAGGGGTAAGGGAACCATCCCATCGCAATGATGTCTCCAGTTGTTGTCTGCACGATACTTCCTTCGCCGAGGCCTTCCTGCCCAGGTAGCGTCAGCTTTGGTGTTCTGCAGTTCAGATTTTGGACAACTGGGGGCTGCCATTCTTGCCAAGTATGCCCTCGATCCTCGGACCATGTGGGATATTCTCCACCAAAGTTCAGAATCCAACCCCATTCAGTCGCCGCGAGATAGTGTTCACAGCAGTTCCCTCCTTCTGGATTCCCGAATACTGCCCAAGATGAATTGCCCCAAGTATCGTTCAAGGAGGGATCAGGGTGACTTACGTTGAACGGACGTATACGATCCTCTCCAGTGAATCCCGCCGGGTCCTCGATGTAAGCGAAGCCTTTCGCCCAATCATTCCCTTCGTAGATTTCCTCGTTTTCACCGAAGCAACCGGGGAGGAGTAGAATCAGGACAGTTGCAACTGATGCAACAATCTTGGCAGTTGAACCATCCCCCATACTATTGTGGGTGAGGTGAGTGCTTTTGTCCCTGTCGGAGCACTATTGCCATCATGAGTGTCAAGGGATAGGGTTCAAGTTCTTCGCGCCTGAACATCGTGATGTGACGAGCCGTAGTTTCCTTCGTGCTGGATTCGCCATCTTGCTCTTGCTTCTTCTTCCAATGACTGGCGTGACAACTGCGAATGGTTCTCAGGGCGCGTACATTTCGGAGTTTCTTGTCTCGGCTAGCACTGCTAGCTATGATGGCGTTGACTGGAATTGTGATGGTTCGACGGGTTCCACCAGTGATCAGTTCGTGGAAATTCATAATCCCGATTCATCTGCAATTGATGTTCAAGGCTGGGTCCTTGAAGTCGAGACCGCTGGATTGACTGAATCCTACACATTCACTGCCTCCACGATAGAAGCCCAGTCGAGGCTTGTGTTCTTCCGTGCGACCACCATGATCGAACTTTCTTACTTTGAAGGTGGCACAATCAGAATCATGGATGCATCTAGCAACGAGATATCTTCTGCAACTTGGCCGGCGGAGGAATACGGTTGGGATTTATCCTACACTCGCGATGTCAAGGGTGAAGCCTTGCAGAAGGTCAACTCACCCACGCCGGGATGGGGTCCGAGCGAATCCCGGCCTTCATCAGGTGTAGGCGCTGAGTGTGAGCCTCTGGAGGGCGTAGATCACAACGGTTCGTACGTACTGACGGGTTCAGTCGTTACCATGGAATCCCAATCTAGCGTCCTCATTTCAGGGAATGTCCTCGTAGTCAACGGGCTTATTGAGGCTGTATGGGGGGATGGTGAGCCTGAACCCGGTGTGGCATCAGGTATTGAGCGAATACACACCGGTGGCGTCATCTACCCTGGACTGATTGATGCTCACAACCATCCGCACTACAATGCCATCCCAATTTGGGATCATGGTCGAGGCGCACGAGAGGTTGATCCAAACGGTTGGAACAATCGATACGAGTGGAGGACCGTGAATGATTACAAGAATGCGATTACGAAGGTCGAGAATGGTTTGAACGATGGTGGTTCAGACGGCTGCGGCCTCATGGTAGATTCCATGAAGCACGCGGAAGTCAAATCCATAGTTGGTGGCACAACAGCGATTCAGGGGTCTACATCGGAGAGTGAGGAGACATTCACATCTATCCTTGCGAGAAATCTTGAGAAATCGAATTTCGGACAAGATAACATCGAGACCCGTGTAGGTGGTTCTTGGTTCCCTGATGACTACTCAGGCTCTCACATCAAGAATGCAAAATCTAGCGGTAATCTCGATGCGTGGATGATTCATCTTGCAGAGGGAATTGATGAGCCATCACGAGCAGAATTCGATGCACTTGTCAACAACGACCTTGTGATTGACGAGTTAATCATCATCCATGGTACAGCGCTTACATCAAACGAATTTTCGCGAATGGCGGCTGTAGATGCTAGCCTAGTTTGGTCCCCCATGTCGAACCTACTTCTCTATGGGGACACAGCGGATATCGCTGCAGCGGACGAAGCGGGTGTCTCGATCCATATCTCTCCTGATTGGAATCCCTCTGGAGCCAAGAGTGTCCTCCACGAGGTTAAGATTGCAGATTGGTGGGATAGCAACGTCCTAGGTGACCGCTTTACTGATTTTGAAATGGCGCAGATGATTACTACGAACGCAATTGATCAGGTTGGTTGGACTGATTATGTCGGACGGATTAAGGCAGGTCTCGCCGCTGATTTACTAGTCGTGGATTCCTTCCACTCCAATCCATACCGAAATCTCATTGAGGCTGTTGACCCTGATGTACGCTTGGTCACAGTTGGGGGAATTGCTGTTTTTGGTGATGCAGATTTGATGGGTCAAATGTCAGATGATCCAGAGGTTATATCCGCACCAGGTTTCCAGAAGACGATTGATGTTAGGTTCCAAGGAGTCCCAGGGGGGACTTCGTCATATGCAGAGATATCAGGGCGTCTTCAGAGTTGTCTTGAGAACCTCTCAATCGGCCCTCGTCCATTCGATCCATGGTATACCTATGGTGATGATCGCTACTTCGATGTCCTGAATAGATCCGGTACATTCCAGCATGACCGTAGTGTTGACTTGTGGTCTAACTACTACGATATTACATTGGATTCGAATGGAAACCGATCCGATGTTGACATTATCGTACCTCCTGTTGATGATGGACAGGGCGACACTGGCGACAATCCTCCTGTCGATAATGGGCAGAATGACACAGGCAATCAGAATAATGGGGGCTCGGATGAACCTAGCTTGAGTGAGGATGATCTTCCGCTACTCCTACCGACTTTCGGCCCTTATGGTGGGGAACAGCATCCCTCCAATACTACTTGGGGCAAAGGAATCCACCTCGAAGAATGTGTGACTGATCCGGCGTCGGCTGATGATGGTCGTGTCCGTGGCTGTGGCGCAATCGTGATTTTGATGTCCAAATCTCCGGGGTGCTTCGTTGAACATTTACCCAATCAAGATACAACTGATACTTGGATTGTGTACAGTAGTGATTGTCCTGATGATTCCATTTGGATGCAGGCTCATGCAGGTGTTAGCGAATCAGCAGCAGAGGGCGATTGGCCTGTAAGTCGGTTGGATCCAAGTTACGACTTGGGGAGTGCGATTACATTCCCCGGCCGCACATGTGATGATTCAGTTGTTGCTCAAGCACTTGTCCTTGGCGAAACACCACCGGAGCGTGGGGACGATTCACGGATTGGCGAATGGACTTGCAGGGATGCCGCTAATTGGATTGTACCAATCTTGGATGATAATAATCCAGATGAGGTGATCGAGGAAAGCGTCTCGTCTGTGACCGAAGAGGGTTGGTTCTGGGCGATTCTTATCCTTGCTCTGTTGGTTCTAACCTTCTCCATCGTGACGATTACTCGCCTTTTGCGAGAATAGTCATTCTTTGATGGACCAACTTGCTCCATCGGGAGTATCCGTGACTGTAATCCCCATTTCGTTGAGACGTTCACGAATCTCATCTGCAGCAGCCCAATCTTTGGCATGACGGGCGATACCGCGTCGAGCAAGGAGTGCTTCGACTTCTTCCTTAACGGCAATCCGCTTCGGATCGAGTCTAGGATCGCGAGCAGCCTTCGCAATTGCTGGCTCAGGCAGGACTCCTAGGATGTCACCTGCGATTTCTTCAATCCAATCGACAGCGAACTTGGCGAAAGAGGCAGTATCGTATTCGTCAATTTGATCCGATTGCAACGTTTCATCAATCGAACTAATCCCTGCCTGGACCTTAGCAAGTGCAATTCGGCTGTTGAGATCGTCATCGAGTGCTCGGGCCGCCTCCTCTGCAAGAGCTTCGATTATTCCCAGCCTCTTAGGGAGGTAGGAATCCGAGGATGCATCTGGGGTTGGAAGTGGAGGTAGGGGCTCAAGAGCTTCACCTTCTTCTTTTGCGATTAGAGCCTGTCCATATCCTTCTGCTAGGCGTCTCTGGTTCGTCTTTGCATCATCTAGTAATTGTTCACTTACATCGATTGGATTTCGATAATGGGCGTTTAGGAGGGCGTAGCGGAGGACTAGTGGGTCGTAATTGTTGAATGCATCTCGAACTGTCCAGAAGTTGCCGAGACTTTTGCTCATCTTCTCTCCATCGACCCTTACGAATCCATTGTGCATCCATACGCCGACGAGAGGCTCCCGTCCAGTACAGCACTCGGATTGGAAAATTTCGGCCTCATGATGAGGGAATCGGAGATCAAATCCACCACCGTGGATGTCAAAGGATTCCCCGAAATGATGTAGACTCATTGCACTGCATTCAATGTGCCAACCAGGGCGTCCTGGACCCCAAGGTGAATCCCATGTCGGTTCATCTGGTTTTGCCGCCTTCCAGAGCGCGAAGTCATGGTGGTCTTTTTTCCCGGATTCTACGAGTCGGCCCGACCCTCCTGCTTGGACTGCATCCAGTGTATTACCAGTCAATGTTCCGAATTTCTCAGGCGCGGAAGCGACGGAGAACCATACTCCATCCGAAGCGGTGTAAGCATGCTCCTTTTCGATGAGTTTCTCAATCATAGAGATGATGCCCTCAAGATGTTCTGTGACGCGAGGATAATAGTCTGCTCGAAGAACACCAAGTGCATCCATTACCTCGTAGTAATCTGCGATGTTCCGGTTTGCAACCTCAAGAAAGTCGATACCCTCCTCATTGGCTGTTCGGATAATCTTGTCATCGATATCGGTGAAGTTTTGTACGTAGTCGACATCGTACCCGGATGCCTCTAACCATCGATGAAGAAGGTCGAAAGCGATGTAACATCGAGCATGTCCAAGATGGGAGGGAGAATATGGAGTAATCCCACAAACATACATCTGAACCTTTCCTGGAATTGCAGGATGGAAGGCAACCTTCTCTTTCCTGCGCGTATCGTAAAGGTGTAGGGTCATGTCCTCCTCGTCCCTTGGGTAGCACACTTCAACATAAATACGTGCAAACTAATTTTGATTAAAACAGTAACAAAAATTCAAACCAAAGAAAATAGTAAGTCAATTATGGACAGTACATTCAAGCGAATATTGGTAACTGGATGCACAGGTTTTCTCGGTCGACAGGTTACTCATGAGTTTCTTTCTAGGGGTTATTTTGTTAGAGGTACAACTAGAACTCCTGAGGAATCTCATCAAGATATATTGGAAGATTTTGATTGTAATCCCTTATTGGAACTCAGATGTCTTGATTTGATTTCTGATGAGGGTTGGGAAAGTGCGATGAAAGATATTGATGCTGTCGTTCATACTGCTTCCCCATTTTCTGCTCATGAACCAAAGGATGAGCAAGTATTGATCAAGCCAGCCAGAGAAGGAACAATTCGTGTTTTGACTCATGGATATGAAGCAGGGATTCGTAAATTTGTGATTACCTCTTCTACTGCTGCTATTTCAGGTGCGACTCCAACAAGTAAAAACAAGACGTATTCTCATGAAAACTGGACTGATCTCAATAGTAAAATTTCGGCTTACACTAAAAGTAAAACTTTAGCTGAACGAGCCGCATGGGATTTTATCGAATCACACCCTAATTCCATACTTACAACTGTAAACCCAAATGTGATTTTGGGGCCCTTGCATAGTGGGACACCGGGTACCTCATTGAGAATAATTGAATCAATAATGGACAGTTGGTATCCTGGTTTTCCAAAAATCAGTTTTGCTCCAGTGGATGTTCGTGATGTTGCTTGGATGCATGCTGAAGCAATTGAGAATTCTAATCTTAATGGAGAACGATTGATTATGGCAACCTCTCCAATCACAATGCCTCAAATTGCAGCACATCTCAAATCCAATGGTTTGAAAGTGTCTACTCTTGCTCTTCCTAATTTTATTGTTAAAATCATGGCGCTTTTCATCAAAGAGGCTCGTTTAGTTTCAAGTGGACTTGGCACAACTAACTATTATGATTGTTCAAACACTATCCAAAAGGCAGGGTGGAAATCTAAATCTCAAAAAGAGATGATAATTTCTGCAGTCGAATCATTGAACCTTCGATAATTTGTGGTTATTCGGAATCAATTAATCCATTTACGCGCGCCCATCTAAAGGATTGAACGCATGCATATGTGTAAACTCCACCAAGGGTTAGTAGTAGCGCATGAGAGATGATCAAGATACCAGAGGAATCTCCATTCATCAGAATCATCGGCAATCGTAGTCCACCTAATGCGCATAGGAGTCCAAAGATTACAGCGATGTGCATGAACAGTTTACGACGCGAAGGCATTTGTGCGGCTGCAGACCCGCAAACTGCGATTGGTGTGCCCATGATAGTAGGAATCAAGGCTGTGAAACTGGCCATATCGGAGATCACGTACGCTGCAACTCCCCAGGCAGAGAGTATCCCTCCGACCAATATCGACATTAGTGGCATTTCTATTCCGAACATCTTGTATGCCATCTGTATCGTCTCCTTCAACCGTAGGTGTAAGTTATTCCGAACCCACCACGAGGATGGTTCCATGAGACTGCGCCTTGGTCACACATGATGAAGCATGTTCCACATTCGACACAGTCCTCGTATTGAAACTTCATTTCTTCCAGTCCTTGGTCGCGGAAGTTGTAGCACTGTGCAGGGCATCCCCAGACGCACATCATATGGCTACAGTCGTTACACTTTGAGGTCTCAACTACAATATGGGCGTGCTCATGTTCATCTACGTTGTAACCAATTAGCCCAAGGCCGTTTTTCACATCATACTCAAACAATCCAATCGCTACTTTGTCAGTCATTAGATCCACCTCACAACTTTCTCCCCATGCGCCCTAATCTTAGGAGATTTAGGAGTCCCATTCCTTTCCGGGTCTTCTTATCTGCGCGGCGCATCTCCTTGCGGAGTCTGAATGCTTGCTTCTCAACGGTGATTTTTTCCTCACCGATTTCACGGACTACTCGGTTGAACATGGTACCCATGAATTTCGGTACCCAAGTGTAGTTTGCATCGTCGGAGAGGAATTTTGCTGTTGTCTTGAATCGCTTGAGGTCGCGCATTACATAGGATGCATCGAGGTCCTTCTTGTACTGGCCGAGAGTGGATGAATTACAGTTTCCTGAAGCAACACATTTCGCGATTACTTTGCCGGCCAATTTGCCGGAATGAATCGAATAGTTCTGTCCTTGGATTACGGCGCCGTTGGAGTAAACAAGGCCGGCTGCATCACCAATAACAACTGCACCATCACGGACAAGTTTTGTCGGCATTCGATCCAATCCATACTCCGGTACGAGATGCCCTCCATATTCGACGACTTCTCCTCCTTCTAGGAGGGGCGCGATTGCTGAATGAGCCTTGTAAGCTGCGAGCATGTCGTAAGTGTGGATCCCCTGCGGGAGGCTGTCAAGTTGAATCACAACTCCAATCGATAAGGTGTCTCGGTTCGTATAGAGCCAGCCGCCAGCACGTGGAACTAGGCCGGCAGTTTCCGGGTAATCTTCCCATGCCTTCTCAGCCATGTTGTCATAAATCGCGAGTGCCCCTTCCATTGCAAGGCCACTGGGAGGGCGTTCTTCGTCACCAGCGAAGCAACCGAATCGACTGTTGATGACATCTTCCCCGAGGTGTATGACCTCTTTCACACCGAGAAGCATACCATGACGATCTTGAGCGTGAATCATGGAGTCGAAACCATATGACCGGGTGAGGACGGAGTTGCTACCTTCTGCGATAACGACGACTTGACTAGTCATTACCTCACCATCTTGGACAATGCCGCAAATACGGCCATTCCGTACTTTTCCAGCAATTTCCGGTTGGTTGTCAATACGCCATTTCTGTGCATTACCTTTGCCAGAGTCTTCGGATGGAGTTGTGAGGTCTCGTGGGTCATAGGATGTGTGATCTAAATCCTCGATGTGTAGTTGGTCAATCTTGATGCCTGGCATGATGAAAACACCAGCCTCCTCAAGTTTTTCAGCGAACCACGCATCAGTGCGGCCACGGAGTACGCTCCAACCTGTGCGCATTGAGGGCTCTTTGGTGCCCCCGATGCCGTCCCAAGAAGCGAACTTACCTTCAATGATGAATGCATCATCTTCTGAAAGAAATCCTATTTTTTTGTGGTTAATGTAGCGCTCGATACCTGGATTATCCATCTCCCAATTTGGAAAGATATCCGCTAAGTCGTCGAGTTCTCGACCCCACAGGACTCCTCCTGACATATTCTTCCCACCGATGGGTTCTCCACGGTCAACGACAAGAATTCGGTCACCCTCGACGCCTTCTTTCAGTAGTTGTGCAGCGCAGGCCATGCCGGCCATCCCACATCCTATGATGATTACATCGAAGTCAGTATCTTCGCCCATGTGCCTCCCCCATCGCTAACCAACTGAAACCTGTCTTTGAATGTCTCCCTGCTACTTGTAACAAACGAAGTTTGGACTCTAAATTCAGGAACGGATAAGTCCCCTACCTTCGAAGTCGGTCCGATGGAGAGGGTCGCTACTGCACCGGCAAAGGCAATCTTGTTCGGTGAACATGCTGTTCTTTACGGTGCTCCAGCAATCGCTGTGGCAGTGGATTTGCGCGCCAAGGTGACCTTGAATGACTCTGATGAATGGCGGCTGAATGGGCAATCTTTGGACCCCTCGGAGAATCCACATCTGGCCTCCCTTATTCGTTGGGCTTCAGCGGAGGGTCGTCCGCAAGATATCCATGTCACAAGTGAGATTCCAATCGCTTCTGGGCTAGGCTCTTCTGCGGCTCTATGTGCTTCCATTGGCGCACTTTTGGAAGAGAGCCCTAGTTCGAAGGAACGTATTGCTAGAGCCGCACATAGTTCGGAAGCTGAAGCGCAGGGTGGTAGAGCTAGCCCAGTGGATACTAGCACAGTTACTCTTGGGGGTGCCGTGGTTGTCAGTAATGATCAATGGCCAGGGATTGAACACTGCTGGGATGTCGATTTGAGTGGCCCAGACGGAAACCGTCACTGGGCTATCCATTCGCTTTCTTTGTCTCCTGAATTGAGGTCTATGCCTCTTGTTATCGGTTCTACTGGTAAGGGGTCATCTACGGCGAAAATGGTCGCTAGTGTGGCTGATCGTATGCACGAGAGCGAGTTTCGCGCATCTATGGACAGGTTGGTTGCTTGTGCCGAAGATTCGATTCACCTTATGTTGGAGGGTGATCCAATTTCTATCGGTGCGGCTATGGATAAATGCCACGCACTCCTACGTGAAATTGGAGTATCCTCTCCGGAGATTGAGTCCCTGATCGAAGCGGTTTCGCCTCATAGTTTGGGTGCGAAAATGACCGGAGCCGGAGGTGGCGGATGTATCCTTGCATTAACGCAAGATCCGGATTCTTGTGCCGATGCCATTCGATATGCTGGTGGTGAGGCCTTCATCACAACAATGGGTGCAGAAGGTGTTAGGATTGAGAATTTAAACGAAAATTCTTGATGAAGGCATTGCACTTCTGTTTATATACTGTTGATAAAGTCGCGGCTCCATGAGTGATGAAGATCGTCTTGTTGTTGTGAATGTCGTTGCGAGCACCCGTGTAGCTGAGGAACTCGATCTCCCTGAGATCGCTATTGAACTCAATTGTGAGTATGAGCCTGAGCAGTTCCCTGGTGTCGTCTATCGCGTGACAGACCCTCGACTTGCAATCCTCATGTTCCGTTCAGGGCGCGCTGTGTGCACTGGGGGGAAGAACGAACAGAATATCCACACTGGTATTGAGCGCATGATTAACGATTTGCGAGCGGCTGACATTGTAACATGGGATCTCGCGGATGTAAAGATCGAAGTTCAGAACATGGTTGCTACCTACGCGCTCCACTACCCTGAGGACTACGATGCTCTTTCCAAGGATATCGACCAGCGAATGAAGGTCGTCAAGGACCCGGGTCACAAGGACTCAAACTCTGGTGGATGGCGCGCGCCCACCCCTGAGGAGGTTGCTATGGATGATGCGGAATCTCCACTTCAACCACTCCCTGCTGGCGAGCCTCTTGCTGGGCTACCTCGGCACTTGAATCTCAATCACCTCACCTTCCATTTGCCCTTTGATCGGGTCGAGTATGAGCCGGAGCAATTCCCGGGTCTGATTTACAGAATCGATTACCCAAAGGTCGTCTGTCTTATCTTCGGAAGTGGGAAGATGGTGATTACTGGGGCACGTCACAAGGATGAGATTCTTGAAGCGATTGAGTTCATCAAGGACGAACTTGCGGACCTCCTTTACGAAAATTGAGTTCCACTCTGAGGAGGCGCATGTTTGATACACAGCCGCGAGGCTGTTGGTGCATGGTCCGTGCATCATCGATGGGTGTCGTCCGCTCGCTCCTCCTAGTCAGTATACTCGTAACTTCAACAACTCTCATCGCATGGGGGCCCTCCCAGCCGCTCGATGAAATCGATGACAGGCTCAACGTAGTAGGGCTTCGATCGGGTCAGGGCGTCGTTGATGTCCCAGAGTGGGCTGTTGGTGATACTTGGACATATGATGCATTTTTCGATGTTCAGGACTTGATTGCTTCTGGTGCACCTGGGTCAAATGTGGGTACCTTACGAGGTACTTTAACGAAGGAAGTAATTGATACTACAATAATGATGATTGAGAACCAATCTACCATTGTTTATGTAGTCGAATCTACAGGAACTTTCCAGAGAAATGGAATTTCTATTGTTACCGATGCAGCTACTGTTTCAGGTGATCTCAGAGTAGCATTTGAATCCGATGAATTGGTGAGAGCCTCTGATCTTGGCCAAATTACTTACAATATGGAACTTGATGTCGACCTACGCAATATTCCGTTTCCTGTTAGCTTAATCACAGGATCAACGCTTGATTTGGCCGACATTTCTATTGGGACTCAGTATTCTCCTCCGAAGGAGCATTATGATTTCCCGATGGCTGTTGGAGAATATTGGAATACGACTGTGACTACAAGCACTACTTGGTCCGGTTCTGTTTACATGGATCTCTTCGAATTACCAGATGATTCTGCAGAGCAAAGTAGGGAATCTCATGGAATTACATCCGTTGGAAACCCAGGAGTAGGTTATAGTGGATGTGCAACGTCTCTTAATGCAACATCATTCAATTCTACTTCTGGAGATATTACTGGCTTCCGTTGGTATTGTCCTTCTGCTAAAGGAGAAGCTTGGTGGCATCAAGAAATTGAATTGGGTCTTCAAATAGATTTCAAATTATTGACCTATATTCCCGCTTCACGGGATCCAGTTATTTCAGTTGAAACCGTATTCCCTGCATGGCCTCTAAATACAGATATGGGCGCATGGGTGAATTTAACCGACCCTTCCACTGGGTCTCCTTTGGGAAATCAGGCAGTCCAATTCCGGTATGAATCTACAGGAGATTACCGCGCTCTTACAACTGCTACTAACGGTAGTGCATATGTTGAATTTGATACAGGTGCTTGGCCAGATCCTTCTCCTACAACATATGACTATGCTAGTCATGGAGTGATAGGTTGGGATTCTTCTACCAAATCTGTCGGAGTTACAACCATGATCTTAGATGAAAATTTAGTAGAAGTAGATCTTGTAGCTTCAGCATCTGGTGTTTCTGTTACTAGAATACGAGGAGATGTGACTGAACAATTAAATTCAGTTACAGGATTTACTACAATTCCTAATGATGTGTTAGAATTTTCAATTCCTGTTCGTAATCAAGGAATTCTTTCTGCTCCCTCTACAGAAATCGAAATTACTTCTCCTGATGGAAGTACAACCAGAGCAAATATCCCTAGTTTACCTGCGTTAGGCGAGGTTAGAGTAGATGTTCAATGGACAGTCCCGTCTGGTCAAGCGATTGGCGATTCTATTCTTCAATTTGAGGTAGACCCTGATTCTTTGGTTACAGCTGATGCAAACAGAACCAATAATGCAGATGTGTTCAATATTTTCGTTGGTCGACTTCCTGTTGCAGATTTGACTCAGATGAATAGTTTCTACACATTTACAACTGTTGTACTTGATGCATCCTCTTCCGATGACCCAGATGGTTTTACTGACATATATTGTTATTTTATGATTGAAGATCCTCTTGCAGTCGACGATAATGATGGTGATCCTACGGATGGTTTCATTGAGCGAGTGATCTATACTGATACAACTGAGGATTGTGTTGTTGAATGGTCATGGGATGATGATGGCGAATACGAAATTGGATTGAGCATTGTTGATGATGAGGGCGATACAACGGTAACTAACATGACAGTAGAGGTTCTCAATCGTGCACCTGAATTGGTTCTTTCATCGAATACTGATACGGTAGATGTAATGGGCAGAGTCACTTTTGATGCGTTCCAGCATAGCGATATTGATACAATGAATCCTCAAGCACCTGTGGATTTCCTATGGGCTGCTGACTGTGAAGAAGGAAAAGTAACTCAGGTGTGCACTGTGACTCCTATGGTCGAAGGGACATATACGATTCAAGCAACGGCAACAGATGATGATGGAGCCATCACCATGGCTGAACATTCGGTGGAAGTAACCAATATCGCACCTTGGAATTCGACTATTATGGCTACGGATGCTAATGGTACCGAACTTTCGATGGATTCACAGATGGTTTGGCATGTAAACGAAGATGACGGGATTACCTTCACAGGGATGGCTGAAGATTCGATTAATGATCTAGATACTCTGTCGTATGAGTGGTGGCCAGATGTAGAAGAAAATGCTACTTGGTCCGTCTTGCAAGAGAATGATGGCTCCTCATCCGACTTCACTCATGCTTACGAAACCCATGGGATGCACGTCATTGCAATGGAAGCAATCGATGATGATGGCCTCCGAACTCGGCGAGCAAATGGTTGGTTGATGGTTCAGAATGTGCCACCTGAGATTCAACCGTTTGGATCCTTGCTACCAGTCGCCGAGGATCAAGTACTGAGTATTACAGGAGAATACCATGATACTGCCTCAGATATTGAGACATTACATGCATGTTGGGATGTAGATCCTTCCATGAATTCTGATTCACAGGGGTCTGCAGAAGATGATTGTGATGTCGAGGGTGCGGACCTTGCGTGGTCTTGGCCAGATTCAGCTACAGCTCCATCTATGGTTGTCTTTCATGTAACCGATGATGATGGTGAACGCGTGTTTGAGATGGTTAACATCACAGTTCGTAATGTCAAGCCTCGTGCAATGGGCAATGTCACTACACTTGGCCCCTACGCCGTGGGGGATCCAATCGAGTTTAGTGCAGAAGGAACTACCGATTCATCCCTAGACCTTTTCAGGCTCAAGTATCGTTGGGACTTCAACACTGCAATGGATTTTGATGATGATGGCTACCCTGCTAACGATATCCAAGATGAGGGGTTCAATGTCACTCACGTATTCGATGAGCCTGGAACATATATTGTTCGATTGACTGCCTTCGATGGGGAAGAAGAGGATGTTGTTGATATTCAGATTACCGTTGAGGACACTCGACTCCTCGGAGTGCTTGATATTGGCTTCAATTCAGGATCGGGAACGGTCGTTCTTGCATTGGGGGCGGTCCTCTTCCTTTTGTTGGTCCTCATTGGGATCGGTTTCATGCGCCGAGGGTCACGTGGAACAGATGTTGCATTCAATTATGGCCAGGTAGATAGTTACGGAATAGGGGCAGCTCCTACCCCTCAGGCTCCTCCTCCTGTGCATGCATTCGCAGAGCCGGGTGCGCCAAGTGGCCCCCCAATTCCAGATCAAGGCCTTCCTCAGGGCTGGACAATGGAGCAGTGGGAGCATTTCGGTCAGGAATGGCTTGATCGACAGGCTGCAGTTCAGAGTGCACCGATTCAGACGCCTAACCCCTATGCCCCCGCTCCTGCCGTGAGTTCTCCAGTTGTCTCGGAGCCGTCCCCTACTATCGATCCGTTCGCTCCTTCTGCAGCAGAAGTTCAGATGCCTGCTCCTGAGGCAGAACCATCGCCCTCACCTCCATCTCAAGGGACTGATATTCTAGATTTCGATTTGTGATTCTATGGTGAACATATTTCGACTTCTTGGCCTACCTCAACCGCCTTCTGGTCGAATGGAAGCGGAGGAACAGGCGGTTCGAACCCCTCCTCCTGTCGGCCCCACGACGGTCCCTGATTCGAATTCGCCAGGGTTTGAAGATCTAGGTGAAGTTGAATGGGCTCGGCGTGAGGATGCTGTTGATATCTCACGTTTTCTCCGATATATCGTTCCCGATGACCGTCATTCTGTCCCTCATCGGAAGATTGCAGAACATCTTTTGCAAGGAGACGTCGTCATTGTTGATTTGCGTATGCTTGCTCATATGGAGGCGCAAAAGGGTGCTTGCAGACGCCGCCTGCTTGAAATTGCTCAGGAGCAAGGGCTCAATGCCTTCGTCCTTGATGCAGATGAAGATCTAATTCTGATTCCCGGAACGGGAGTCGCGGTCGATGTGGACCGACATGTTCTCGGGCTAGAATCCGAGCCGATTTAATCGGATTTCTTCATCTTATGGCGCCAAGCATTCGAGGTACGCACCTCTCCCAATTCGTCATCCGTCAGCATCGTGAGAACAGCCTCCTTTTCGATTAGTTCCAGATTGAGGGTTGGACTTAGAATCCCGTCTACTCTGAGGACAATCCATTCTGCAACTGCACCTTCGGGGAGAGGGTGACGGGCAACGAGGGTTGTTTGAAGGGCAATCAAGGAGGTTGCTGGAGCGTCAGGCCATCCTTCGTTAGTAACCGCGACGTGCTCCTTCCATTCTGATTGGTTACTGGGAAGAGGCTTCGCACTTGATTCGATCCATCGGACAATGTCTATGTGTGGAGGAAGAACAGCAAGGGTCGCTTTTTTCGTTTCGATGATATTCAGCAATGTGTCTCTACTCCTCCCCTCTCTGTTTTTGGATAGGCTCATGCCAATGAGCGGCGGTGAGTTTGAAACAACGGATATTGATGACATTGGGGCGATATTCCGAATGCCATCCTTCGAAACTGTGGATACGAGGTGTAGTGGTCGAGGTGTGACCGCAGCTCCAATCCAAGAAGTTCGCTCGTGATGATCGAATGAATCCGGGTCTAATCTGTGCACATCTCCAGAGAGGTCCAAATTTGGCATCATCTCTGTCGCCTCGAACCAATCGTTCAGGTCGCCTCTCTCGACCTCGGATACGGCATAAGTTGTGAATTCCCGATATGCTTCCCATTGGGCGATTATATCCTCTTGTTCTCCCCGGTCTTTCTTCCGCTGGATTGATTCGTCTGCATAGATGACGCAGCGGCGAAGAAAGCGTAGGACGTGCTCCTTGGCGTCCTCATTCATTGTATTTCCTCACTCCAAATCAAGTTCATTTAGGACTCGAGAAACATGGCCTTTTGCGCGCACGTTTCGTCCCGCCCATTGAACAATTCCATCTTTGGAGATTACAAATGTAGAGCGGATTGCACCCATGTATGTCTTGCCGTAATTCGTCTTTTCACCCCAAGCCCCGTAGAGTTCGTGCAATGAAGTATCAGCGTCCACAATCAAATCAAAATTCAGACCTTGTGCGTCAATGAATCTTTGATGACTTGCTTCTGAGTCACGTGATACCCCGATAACCCTCCAACCTGCTCCATCAAACGTATCCTTTGCATCCCTGAAGTCACAGGCTTGTGTAGTGCATCCGGGGGTGCTATCCTTCGGATAGAAATAGAGGATTACCCCCGATTGTTTGAGTGCTTCCTGGAGGTGAAATGGCCTTCCATCTTGTAGTGTTGCGGTGAAGTTGGGTGCAGCAACCCCTTCAGAGCACATGACCCTAGGGAGTGGTGTCGTTGGCATCAATGCTTGGTTCGTCTCATTAATCGTCAGATTCTGAGAGTCGCAGAATCTCATCTACATTCTCTACTAGGCGGGTCACTGATTTCCTGCCGTCACGTTGCCGAATCACAAGCCCTAGTTCGCACATCCTAGTGACGGCCGCGACCCTTCGAATTTGTAGTGTAGAATTTGACCAACCGTATTCTGTTGATTCTCCAAATCTTCGCATCATGCGGGAATCCAAACGATCATTCCCTACTGCGCCATTGCGCATTCCATCGATAATCGTCCTCATGATTTTCCATTCCAATGGCAGGCGATGGCTGATTGAAGTGAGTATGAGTCCTCTCTCAAGAGTACTGAATGCTCCTCTATGCCCCTCCTCCTGGTCGATGACTGGATTCGGAAGTCGGGCTAAATCTAGGCCGTGTGGCGTTAGACGATGTCCAGAAGCATCCTTTGTTGTCCAGCCAACAATCTCCATTGCGGCCCTTTTCGACGATCCTTGTCCACTGCCGATAATCCATGATACTGTCCGATTCCTTGCTGTATCGTCAAGGTGGCTAAATCCAGTTGAGAGTCGTTCACCACGCCCTCTGCCATCGCGGTCGTCTTCATTTGACAGGCGTCTCCCATTGAGTTCTAGCATACTCGATACCTTTTCTCGCAATTCTCCATCTGGAACTGAATCTTTACTTGCTCCGGTAATTGTCCAGATTAATCTCAAAGTGTGCTTCAATGGGAGTAGTCGTAGAAGTCCAGGGGGCAGCAGTTCGTCATCTAGTCGTCCAATGTTGGGTCCAGTGGGTGCATCGGACCGGATTGATGTTAGTTGGAGCGTTTCTCGGTCGCCGAATTTGGATTCTAGGAGGGCATCTGCTGCCCTAGCTCGCCGATTCCAGGCTCTATCTGCTAAACCGCTCAGTCCTGAGGCAACGTCGTCTCCGAGTTTAGCTGTTGTATGTCTTGGATTTTCGTTATCTAGGCTATTAGTTCTGGAATCCAACCGGTTGGCACATTGAATGATCCAATCTTCCACACTCGTGCCGGATGCAATTGCCTCTTGCATCCATCGAATTGCAACGGATTCGCTGACTTCGAGTTTGAATTCTACCACGTTAACTCCTCTAGTAATTCATTATTAACTCATTCTATGATATTGATTAATACTTGTTATATTGAATAAATCATATCAATAACGAATTGCTGAAATGTTAAATTGATATTGAATTTATAATCTAGTGTAAAATCAATTATAAAATGAATATAAAATGATTGATTGCGCCCTTTTGGGGCTGTCATTATACATCGAAGAAGCATACTTCTTGTGGAGGGTCCTTGTTACTGATCTGGCCCTTGAATTCGCGTGGTTCGCCATCGACGGTAACAAGAATACTGAATTCAGTGATATCGGTTGAGTCGTGCTTTTCGAAGTGTTCGACGAATACCCTATAGCGGCCCTTGGGGGCATCTTTCTCCCAGAATACATTCTCTACTGGTTCATCTGACTTGCCACTTTCATTCATGTCAATATCGAGGCGACCACCGCAGTTCGAAATTTTGTTGTCGAAGGAAATACGTTCTCCGGATGGGCAGACAACCGAGAGGTCGAGGTCGTTCTTGTTGAACCAAATCAAGCTTATCTGGACTTCACCTGTTTTCGCACCCTCGCGTCCTAGCCGTTCTGCGAAGAGATCTTCCTGGACTTCTTCAACTTCCTCTCCAATCACATCTTCTTCATCACCCAAATCGGGGGCTGATGGAAGGTCCAGTGGTTCTGGTTCCGGTTCCTCAGCAGGCTCCGGTTCTTCGACAGGTTCTGGTTCCTCGATAGGTTCCGGTTCTTCGACAGGTGCAGGTTCAGGGGGCTCCTGTACCGGGGCTGCGCCGAGTGTGACGCTACGATTGAGCCCCCCTCGTGTTCTTCGAAGAGATTTGTCAATGTCTGGAGCCGGAATGGAGGCCATGGATGGCAGCATCGCTCGGCGTGCGTCTCCTCTGAGGATTCTGTAGATGCCTTGAGCGGAACCGATGCCTAATGTTGCCAAGACAGTGGCACTAAGGGGGTCCATCGGACTAGATGTAGCGCGGCGAGGTATGTCTTCGTTTCGGGTGGTTCTGGTCCGGAAGTAAACCATTCTTGTGCGGTTCATTCATATCCTTTCGGAATCGTTGAACCACTAGCGGAGGCCATGCCATGACTGTGCGAGTGAGTAGGAGAGCACGTCGTTTCCTACGCCGCATTCAGAAATCGCGGGAAATTCCGGATTTGCAAGTTATCGCGAATGAAATCCAAAATGAGGTTGACGCGAGAAACATTTCCTATGAGGAAGCGAATCAACTGGGGAACCAAATCCAGAATAGAGCAGACATGATTGATGTGGAGGGACTCGTTTACGCTATCAGTGATCGGGATACCTATCGCAGAACGCTTGAAATTTATTTGAAGGACGGCCTTCTTACTCGGACGGAGCAAATGCTTCTTTGGGATGAGCGAAGAAAGCTTGGCTTGACACAGGAAGAACATGATCGACTGATTGACAAACTCATTGCTCTCTATCGGAGTCAAGGCCGCTCAATTAGAATCCAAGGTCCATCAGGAGGTGATTCCTGATGGCTAGAGGCCGAACATTGGTTCTGTTCCTAGTGGGTATTCTAATTTTCAGTGTTCTCACACCAATGTCGATGTCACCTACTAGCGATGCAGCGTATACTTCAGGTCGCTCAGTGGATGTCGCCATTGACCAAATGGAGGTCATCTCAGCATCTGCAGATATCCTTGGCACGCCAACTCTTGCTCCAGGGGATCACGTAATCCGGGTTCGAATTACAAACACTGGAACCAGTCTCGCTACCGGTACAATCGAGTTGCTAGAGGGGCCGGATTTCTCATCCCAAACGCCAGTCCTTGATACGCAGAAGTCAATCTCAGTCCCTGCAGGGGGGTCAGAAGTCCATCTCCTCGAGTTCACAAAGATGAGCGGTAATTCTGCAGTCACAGCTTCTGTTTCTGCAAGTGGTGATTCCGAGCCCTCAAATAATCAAATGAATTTGCCAGTAGGCTTGCTTACTATATCTTCGACACCTTCGCATATCTCCGTCTCTGATACGATCCCGAATCATGGAACTACTGTGGCTTCTGGGCCATGGGTAGGGAACTGGGTTTTCGCGAATACGGGGAATTTGAATCTGACTGCAGAAGCATCTCTTACCCTCACTCCTGTAGCCGGAGGGTCCTCAATAGACATTGAATCTAGCCAAACAATCGCTCCCGCTGGTTCCTTGGCTTCCACCGCAGGGCTATCTTCAGTGAATCTCTCCGTGGATGCATCGACCTTCCTTGGGACATATGCTCTTAGTGGCACAATCGATATCTGGTCATCTCTCGGCTCTTATCACACTGAGACTATTTCTTCTCGTGATGTGACCTTCACAGATGCTATAGCTACACTTTCAGCTCCCAATAATATCTCAGTATCTCCCGGAAGTGGGACCACGCTTCTTTTCCTCTTACAGAATATTGGCGGAGTTAGTGACACTTTCACCATTACCTACTCCGACGTGCAGGACCCTGATTGGATGGATACGAGCCTCGAGAATCCGAATGATGGTGATTCAGTGGCTGTAGCAGCGGGAGAAGGTCAAGCAATTACAGTACCAGTTGATGTCCCATTTGATGCCTCAAGGTCCGACGTAGATACCATTACAGTTACCGCTACGAGTTTGAATACAGGTGAAATTATAACTGCACGCGCTTCAGTCATGGCTGGCGATTTGTTTTCTTCGGATTTGCAAAGTAATGGGTCAGTTGTCTATGTTGATCCAGGTGCGCCGACTTCTGTATTTTACACTCTCAAGAATACAGGAACTTCCCCTGCACATTTCGAAATCGATGCAGGTTTGCAAGAGGTCCCAGACGATTGGACCATATCTGTATCTCCGGATGTAACCGATCTTGTATCCCCTGGTGAGACAAGGTCAATCACAATCGAGGTGACGGCTCCGTCAATTTTGGACCCCATGGACCCAGACCAACGAAATTCTGCCGGGAGTCGGCTGACTTTACGTGTGACTTCGACACCACTGCAAGGGGAAGCGGCCCTAGTTGCTAGCAATATTACTGATATCGAGGTTCGTGCTTCAGTCAGTGTCACAATGTTGCCATATGGGGATTTACATTACACGACTAGCGATTTAGAGTTGGGAGGTATGGCAAAGACACTAGATGTAGAAGTATCATTGATGAGTAATTTCCCCTCTGGGAGTCCGGGTTTAGCCGTTGTAGATCTCACGGTTCTTGCCACATCATTCACTTCCTATGATGGTGCATCTTATGGGTTATCGGAGAATACCCGTTGGGATGCCACACCCGCGCCTGCATCGCTTAATCTTCAACTCGGAGAGTCTGCAATAGTCGTGTTATCTGTTCTCGGCCCTACAGCCCATCTTCCTGCACATGGTTTACTCAATTTCACCATTACAGCATCGACTTCTTTGTCAGGTTTGACGGGGATCACCTCCCCTGACACTTCAGCGGTCTTTTCGGTCAATATTGGCGATGTAATCGATGCAGATCTTGCGGACAGTCCAGTAATTCCCGGTTCTCCAGGAGTACAGAGCGATGCCACCCTCCGACTATCCAATATTGGCAACACTCTTTCCAATTTCACTCTTGAGATGGAGGAACTTGAGGGGTGGGATCTTATTCTTGTCAACAACGCAGTGACAGGGCTGGTTCCTCAGGTCGCAACCTTCCCAACAGGTTTCGATGTGGGTACTGACATCACTATCAGTGCGACGCCTCCACTGGATGCACGTGCAGACGAAGTCCATCTTGTCAATGTGAATGTCTACGACGAAGAAGGACATTTCATGGACAATGGATCCGCTCGCTTCGTCCTCGACGAAGTCATTGACGGTCTACTTGAGCCAGACACCATCAATATGGAGATTCCAATCCTTGAGAGTCGTATGCAAACCGCGGTATTCCAGATTAGAAATATGGGTAATTCGGAGCAAACATTCGATATTGACATTGGTTCTTTCGTAGGAGGTACCGACTTCACAGTGTCTCCGCTTCAAGATGTCACAGTTCCTCCTGGTGCAAATGTCACCCAAGAGGTCACGGTTACTGCCCTCAACTCAGCACGAGCTGATACGACCTACTCGTTCGACATCATTCTCCTTAAGGACGGTCTAGAGTTTGATAGAACTGATGTGAATGTTCAGATACAACAAATCCATCTTATCGAACTCAGTACCACGGATACTCTGGAGGCAATCCCTGGTGAAGTGGTGACTCTACAAGTAGAGGCAGAAAATCTTGGCAACCTCCGAGAGATAGGCAACCTGAGTTTTGAAACACCCTTAGGATGGACTCAGACTACTACGACATTCGATATCGAACCGAACTCAATCATCGATGACCTCGAAATCTCTCTCACAGTTCCAGCTCTAACTTCGGAGGAAGTACCGATGGCAGGGGCGATATACGACATCCCCATAATTGCCCTTAATACGAGCGATAACATTCCAGTAGGCTCGTTCAATATCACTGTGACCATCAAGCCCGTGTTCCAACTCGTTTTCCTTGATTCACCAGAGCGAATCGCGAGTATTCCTAATCAAGATCGTTCGATTGGTTACCATATCAAGAATGCCGGCAATGATGTGGTTACTCTCTCGGTGACTTGTACACTGGATTCCTCAAGTGTTAGTCGATGGACAGCGCCTACTTGTCCCGATAGCCTTACTCTAACTCAAGGTGAACAAACTTGGATTAACATGACCATGAGGCCAACTGACAATCGTCATTGGAACAAGGAAACTGGTGGGATGACGTTGCGTTTCATTCCGCAAGGTGATGTGGGAGGGGAAGCAAACTGGACTACGCCATTGATTATTGAGCGGGTTCAGACCGATGATGAAGTCGTCCTTCAGAACTCTGATGGCCCAGTTAAGACCCTAGAAATTGATTGGATGCATGTTCCAGATCTTACTCAGACCGGGGCTCTTTCCTCGAATACATATGAAGTGAGGTATGTTGAAGGAATCCGTCTTCTCAACTCAAGCCTTTATCCTGGCACTATCTGGGATTTCAGTCTAGGTTCTAACCAGACGTCTCTTATTCCAGGCGCCGTAACGCCTCTTGGCGAGGCATCACCCTATGTTCTTAATTCCTTCAATCTAAGGGCTACTCTCCCTAGTCCGACGACTATCGCCCCTGGTGATGGTTGGGACTTGGTGTTCGAGTTGCATAATCTCGATGAACCATCGTTGGGAATTAACGGGATTACTACCTTCACTGTCAAGCTGCGTATGGACTCTTATGCCGACCCTCAGATTCTTGATGTCAGATTCGAATCGGGTGATCTTGTAGAGGGTACCTCGACTAATCTCATTGTCAACGTCACGAACTCCGGAACCGCAATTCTGCCAGTGAATAGTATCCTCCTAATCTCCTGCAGTGGAGATGTGATAATCAACGGGTCTGAGGCGAATTTGATTCCGCCTCTTGGGATTCAGGAGTCTGTCGAACTCACATGGGGTATTGAGGCTGCGTCTCTGCCTTGGTATGAGAATTCAGGGTTCTTCGAATGCACCTTCCAATTAACTCTCATTGATGATGTCTATGGTAATGACCTAGCTAATGATCTAAGGGTTGAAT
>Ga0163179_10000191_pt1 | contig 42746 bp, 57 predicted proteins | sample AtlANTMetagenome_FD_109643 | JGI IMG/M metagenome (GOLD analysis project Ga0163179, IMG submission 109643) | Marine eukaryotic phytoplankton communities from the Atlantic Ocean - Atlantic ANT 2 Metagenome | ecosystem: Environmental > Aquatic > Marine > Oceanic | place: North Atlantic Ocean... | reverse complement strand
GTATGTCCTAGTAAGGGTAGCGTAGAAGGTGGACTAGATACAGCCGTTCTCATTCTCAAAAAAAAATCCCCAAATTTAAAAAAGTGGTGTCCAAAAAAATGCCAAAAAAAATTTACCAAATATTTAGGTTAAGGGAGAGCGATCATATGACCGACAACAAGAAGAAGAAAGAGAACGAAGACCAATATAGAGACACACTAATCAAGCTGCTCAAGTTAGCCAGCATCGTATGCCTAATCATCCTAATGATGGCAGGCTGTTACAATTCAGCCATGATGAGAGCAACAGGCGAGGGTAGACAAACTTGTCAGCATGACTCAGATTGCCCAGCAGACCAAATGTGTGTGCATAATATTAGCCCCAGCAGCGCACTTGGTGAGTGTGTTGACAACAGGAACTACGACCCATGGAAGAATAGACAACTCGAGGACTTCATTAAACTTAAAGAAAAAGGTGAAAAGGAGAAAAAAGACGAATGGAAGACTTTACAACAAGAGAAATAAATATTATAATATTATGTGCGTTGTACTTATTCGTAATGGGTTGGTATTTTTGGCGTATAACAAAGCCAAAACCATGGCAATCCAACAAAAACAAGAAAAGGTTAAAAGATTATAAGAACAAGGGAAGAAAATAATGACAATATGGGGCTTGGGTCCACTAGAAATAACGTGCGGCCTGTGTCTAATGACATATATGTCTTATAACTTGTACATTGTATGGAAAAATTCAGATGGAGATATGGAATATTAAATGAGTGATAAAAAAACTATAGTAATTAGCGGTGGCATGGACCCGGTTCATATTGGACATGTTAAGATGATTCAGTCTGCAGCCGAATTGGGCGACGTTATTGTTGTATTAAACAGTGACGACTGGCTTGTAAGGAAGAAAGGCTACGCATTTATGTCCTTCGAGGAGCGCAAATACCTCTTAGAGAGCATCAAAGGTGTTTCAGCAGTGTCTGACGTCGACGACAGCGATGGGACCGTTTGTGAGGCATTGGAGCGCCTTAAACCGGATATGTTTGGCAATGGCGGAGATAGAACTTCTGACAATACTCCTGAAAAGGAAGTGTGCCTAGATATCGGTATACAGATGATTTGGAATCTCGGTGGAGAAAAGATTCAGAGTAGCAGTGATTTGGTCCGCAACTTTGTTAAGAGAAGGGCCGAAAATTCTGAACTTAATGAATTTAAGAGGATCCTACTAGATTTAAGAGACTTGTAGTATCATAGCCCTCTTAGCTCAACTGGTAGAGCAGCTGATTTGTAATCAGCAGGTTGTAGGTTCAAGTCCTATAGAGGGCTCCATTTAACATGTTACCGATAATATTAAGAAATAGTAAAATCCCCAAGATGATTAGTTGGTTTATGAGGGTCGATGCAATTACGCTTTGGCCCTTTATTATATGCCGAGGCAAGGGTAATGATATATTGATACGACATGAATCAATTCATATCAAGCAGCAAACTGAATTGTTTGTTATATTCTTTTATATCTTGTATGCTTATGATTTTGTCGTTGGATATATTAAGTACCGAAATTTCTTCGCGGCATACATAAATATAAGGTTTGAGCAAGAAGCCTACAATAACCAACACGATCCTAACTATCTTTCGACTCGCGAACCACACATTTACCGGAAATACAGTATCGGCGCATAAATGCTTTACTCAAATTTAATGTTTAACAAGAAGACAAGAACTATCACCCTTGTGGGTGGAATATGGCTAATATACTTTGCTACTTGGTGGTGGTGCTTCTATAACAAGTTGCTTGGAATTACGGTGTGAGCCCCAACAAATCTTTGAGTTTTTATTTTTTTATTTTACATTTTAGATTAGTTGTTGTATAGTTGAATTGTACTTTTGTTTGAATACAAAAGCAAAACAAGGAGACGACGTTTATGTATACTAGTAGTAAAATAAGTAAGATGCAAACCAAAAAGCGTGTTTGTGGAGTTTGCTTAAACAAGCCTGCCGTCTTTCATGTAAGGAATAGAAGAACAGGATCGATTGTTGTCAAAGCAGACAAAGATCATACCTTTTGTCCGAAATGTTGGAATGCGATGCTTGATTCAAGCGGGTCTAGAATCTCATATAAAAAAAACGTTTTGTCCCTTAAGGGAAATAAGGCGGAATTTAGGTATAAAAATTTTCGGGTTATTTGATTTTGAATAAATACTGAATATGTGCGTCTATTTATATTATGAAAGCATTTTTACTAGCGACCATTCTCACTGGCTATATATTTACTGATAAGGATCCGCAATGGACTCTCGACCAACAATATAAAGCCTATGTAATGGCCCAACAAATCACACCAAAAGAAATAAATAAAATTAAGAAGCGCATCTTGAGCGGAAAGAAGCTTCCCTTTGCCACACAGCAGTTTATGACCCAAAATATAGCATGGGATTTCATTGCTCGAGGAACTCTTAGTTCATATTGGGGAGAACTTAATGAAAAGCAACAGAAGGCCTTTACAAGGTCTCTAAAGAAGATGTTGGTTAAGAAGTTTTCTAAGTTCTTTGATCCTAATAAAAAATTTTCGGTCAAGTTCCCTCGACCCACTGAATATAAAATTGTTCGTGGTAAAAAGTTCTCTAAAGTCAAAACACTTATGTACAGCACTGTAAGAGACTTTGAATTTGAAGTGGACTTTGTTTTTATTTTTAATGAAGACCATTGGATGTTATGCGATATATATATTGATGGCGTATCAAGCACACGCAACTATCGCAGTTCCCTTCGTAGGATTTTTAAGAAAGAGGGCTATAAGGGCATGATGAAAAGAGTTAAAAATAATACTTGACACTTAATCAAAACTTTGTTAAAGTAGATTTATGAAAAATAAATTTACACGCAATGAAGACGGAACAACTCATATCTTTATAGAAAGCAAGAGTAAAAGATTCCCAGGCAAATGGACAGTGATTATAGATACAGAGGACTGGGACAAAGTTAAAGATCATCGATGGTGGATTACATTCAGCGCCACTGATAGTGGTCCATATGCCAACACATCAATTTCTAAGAAAAATATCAAAATGCACCATCTTATAATAGAGTATCCCCAATCTGGATTTGTCACTGATCATAAAAACCATAATCGCCTTGATAATAGAAAAGAAAACCTAAGAAACATAACCAAAACACAGAATGGTAGAAATAGTAAATCCGGTAAGAATTCGTCTTCTCAATACAAAGGGGTTCAGCGTCGGGGAAAGAAATGGAGGGCTAAAATCAGTCATGAAATGAAACAATTTGACTTGGGTTCTTTTTCTAGTGAAGAAGATGCCGCCCTTGCTTATAATAAAAAAGCAATAGAACTATGGGGTGAAGAACATGTGCTCCTTAACGAAATAAAATAATACTTGACATTTAACTTAATTTTTGTTATAGTTAATCTTATTCCGGTTTAGCTCAGTTGGTAGAGCGGGTGGCTGTTAACCACCATGTCGGTGGTTCGAGTCCATCAACCGGAGCCCTTGCCCTCTTAGCTCAGCTGGATAGAGCAACAGACTTCTAATCTGTAGGTCGAAGGTTCGAATCCTTCAGAGGGTGCCATACACTAAAAAAGGAGTTGATATGAGCCAAGGAAAGGTTACTATTGTTGAAGGAATTATTGGAGCAGGTAAAAGCACCTTCTCAAAGGAGCTTGCAAAGGCTCTTGGAGAAAACACTCTATTACTTCTTGAACCAGATGAAAAAAACAATGCTAACCCTTACTTATCCTCCTTCTATGAAGATCAGGAGCGGTGGGCGTTTACAATGCAAATCCACCTTCTTCAAGCGAGATATAAGATGCATTTAAACGCACAATGGCACGCTATGAATGGAAACGGTAACGCTGTTCTAGATCGCTCTTATTTTGGGGATACCGCCTTTGCTAGACTTCAGATTCAAAATGGAGTCATGACAGAAAATGAATTTGAAACGTATAGAGGAATCTATCATTCAATGACTTCTACTGTTCTTCTCCCAAACTTCTGCGTTCATCTTATTGTCGATCCAAACGTCGCTATTAAAAGAATTAAGAATAGGATGGAAGAAGAGACCGGTCGAAAGTGTGAAACAACTATTGATATGGGATATCTTTGCAGTCTTCACGAACAGAATCTGCATATGATTAATGTTTTGAATTCGCAAGGTGTTGATATTATTGAAGTTCCGTGGGATCAAGACCTTGGAAGAGAAGATGCTCGAGCAGATACTGTTCAGAGAGTCGCTGATAGAATCCTGTCTGCTAATTCACCCTCACCATTTCTAGATCTACACCGGAGGACAATTTAATGCCTAAAAGAAAAAAAACAACAACTTTTAAAGATACTCTTCATTGGAATAGAATTTCCGCTGGTCATTACAAGCTTATGGGCGAGTATGTTGTTGGTGAGAAAGAAATTATGGCTGAAGTCAAGAAAAAGAAAAGCAAATGGGAATATTGTTTATGGACTTGGGGATCTGTTAAACCAAAGGCTCTAGAGTTCTATCATACAAATTTCAAGAAAGCTCGAGATATCAAAAAAGAAGTCATTGATCTTGTTAATGATGAACATCCTAAAATTTAGTTTATGTTACATAATTAATCTATAGGATGTGTTATGAAACTCGGTGATCTTGTAAAAGTAAAGGACGATGCTAAAGCTGTTTGGGGCTTTGGTATAGTCACTGAAAATATGGGACATCAAGTGAAAGTTTTATGGAACAATCCTGATTTTTATGACGATCCGTATGAGGTTCTCTGGAAGGTTAATCTGGAAGTTGTTTCTGAGGCGCTATGAAGACTCTTAAACTGGATAGTTCATACCGACCAGTTCAAGTTATCGATGCTATGGATGCATTTGGCATGGTATACCTCGGACGAGCTAATCTAGTAGACGTCTATGATGATCAGTATTTTCACTCTGTTAATGAAAAATTTCCTATACCTTGTATTATATCGGTTAATTGTTACGTAAAGAAGAGTACTGTCACTCTTCGCTGCAATAGGAAAAACATATTCTGGAGAGATAGTCATATATGTCAATACTGTGCCAGAAAGTATGATACTAAATTATTGACTCTCGACCATGTAACACCCCGCAGTAAAGGTGGCCCAAAGACTTGGGAGAACATTGTTACTTGCTGTCATTCTTGTAATCAAAAGAAAGGTGACAAACTACCAATTGACGCTGGCATGAAGCCTATAAAACCTCCCAAAGCTCCGTCTCCTCACATCTTCCACACAATAGAAGATTTACACGACAAATGGTTGATCTATTTGGCCGGGTACAAATAGTCTTTTCATGGTATAACAAACTATTTATTGGGAACGCGAAATCGTTCATGCATGCAAAAAAACTAATTTAAACAAATATAGGAGGAATTAGACATGTCTAGAGTAGAAGAAAGAGCACCAGCCTCGTTTACAAATACGGTGAAATTCACAGGTGTTATGCAAGCCACTTCTTTGGCTAATAAATTGCCAGTGTGGACAAAGGCAGAGGTAATCACTGATGATGCGGATGGTACTAGAACATTGACGGCTGCAGAAACAAATACTGTTTTTGTAATCGATGATGCGGCTTTAATCCTTGTTCTCCCTACAGTTTCAGCAGCCACAGTAGGTTGTAAATATAAAATTGTTGTTGGAGAGGAAGAAACTACTGGTCTCACAATCAAGACTCAAGGAAACACTCATTATTTTTCCGGATATGCTTTGATTACAGCAGATGCAGCAGTTCCACAAGTATGGTCGCCAGATGGAAACTCAAACTCAGAGATTAATCTAAATGGTGGTACTACAGGTGGTAAAGGTGCTGGTATTACTGGTGACACAGGAATCATTAATGAGATCTGCGTTACTTGTATCAGTGCTGATGCCGGCGCTGCTTGGTTTATCGAAGCACACTTACATGGTGATGGCACAATTGCAACACCATTCGATGATCAATAAGATCAATACTTATTAAACAATAAGTTCAAAGCCCCCTTCCTTGATTGGTTGGGGGCTTTGCTTTTTTTATTAGACAAAAAATATTTATCATGTTATAATATAAAAATATAAGCAACGAGGTAAAAATGACTGACATTGAAATGATGATTGCAGAACTTAAAGAATTCGCTATTTTAACTCAAAAACAAATTGGGGAACTTCAAGAACATTCTTTAAAACTTGAAAAACAAATTTGGGAATTGCAAGACCGACAAAAATAAAACTTACGTTTTTAGCAGCCCCTAAAAAGGGGCTGTTTTTTTATATAGACAAATTATGTTTTATATGTTATAATGTTTAAAACTTCCTAATTATTACAAGGACTTAGTAATGAACAATAACCAACAAAACATTAGAGTCAATTTAGATGACTCTGAAAGTATTGCTTGCGAAAAATGTGCATGCACGTATTTCTCTCCAGCAGTTATGATTAAAAGATTATCCGCTCTTGTTTCTCCGACTGGGCAAGAAACATTGGTCCCAATTCAATTATTTCAATGCACAAATTGCGGCCATGTTAATAAAGAATTTTTGCCGGGTAATTAATATGATAAATGAAAATTCTAGTAAAACATTAAGAGAAGTAATAATCAGAGAACAGTTAAAAAGAATGTTCCCATGGCTATCACAATTAAGCATAATGTTTTGTGCTTATGAATTAACCAGACAGGTAGACGGTTTTAGACGTAACGAAAATTTTGAAGGTGGGAAATGTTAGACAATAAAATTGTTGAAAGTTACGAGCAAACTTTAAGAGACTTGACAAGTCTTAAAGATCACTTAAACGATAAAAGTAACAATTGTGTCCAAAAAGAACTTTTACATATCATAAAAAGAGGTTGGGAGCAAATTGAGACTATGTATGATGTGATAGGAATTGAGAAAAAACAAAATTTAAAATCCGAGAAAGAAAGACTACAAAGGCACTTCAACGAAATGTTGAGATTGATGCCTATAACAAGGCCAAATACGAATAATAATGATAATACTTGAACCAGGAGACCTGCTTATAGAAAAAGATGGAAGTTTTGCCATATTACTGGAGCGAGACAGTTCATTGGGAGTAGGAGCCTGGAAAGTTATTTGGAATGACGGGAAGACCGATATGCTTCCCTGGGTGGAGACTTCTATCAAAGCCGAGATCTATGACGGCTTAATAAAACATATAAAAGGAGGTAACTAAAAAGAAATGAAAAGAATAGCTCGTTTTTTTGAGTGGGATGTCTTTGATATTGGCGTTATGTCGTTCGCAATGCTACTTATCTACTCATTAGTATCATGCGTCCAATAAAGAGAAAAATAACTCGTTTTATGTACAATTTCGATATCTTTGACGTTATAATCGTTTCAGCATTAGTTTGCCTTATTATATACACATTAACCATACTAGGAATAAAATATGAAAACTTTAATATTATTGACTGCCTTTTTAACAGCTTCGCCAATTGCACCGACAAGTGATCCTTTGATGAATATATATCTTAATCAATATTTAGGAGTTAAGGTTGTTCCCCACAAGGTATCTAAGAAATATTTTTATAGACAGATTGAATTCAATACAAAGTTTATTTCCTCTGTAGTTGGGCCAGAAAATCTAGTAACGGGTATGATGAATGTTGATAATAATAAGAAATATACAGCATCATACAGTGTTCATGCTACTCCTAAAAAACTAAAAGAAAAACTAGTAACAATGTCGCATTTTACAAGAAAGACGTACCCTATGGGCTATAAAGTCAAAAAAATGCAATGGGTTGGTAGAGAAGATTTTAAAATTCATTTCCATTCAGAAAACAAAAGCATGATATTATATTTCAAGTATAATGAAAAACACAGACTATTTAATGTATGGATGAAGTAGATAATAAATGGAAAGTCTTCTTAGAGCAAGAAGACAAGATTGAATACCAAATCTATTGTGATATGGATGGCGTCCTTGTCGATTTAGAAGAGGGTATCGAAAGAGAACTAATATCTCTTAAAAATAATGGACAGCTTGAAGAAAATGTAATGATTCAAGCCATTCAAGTTTTGAATTCAGGAGAAGTATGGGAAGACCTACAAAGAAATTCTGAACTTAAGGCCGGCGCTCAAGCTATTTTTGATATCCTGAACAATCCAAGCGAAGAGGAAAGAGAAAGGTTTTGGACCTATCTTCCAAGAAAAAATGACATGAATATGCTGTGGAGTTATATCAAAGAGTATAACCCAACAATTTTAACTGCGCCATGGCGTCTTCCTAGCGGTAGACTTGATACGGCGTGCATGCAGGGTAAAAGAAATTGGGTTGGAAGATTTAATCTAGATCCAAGAGAAGTTATCGTAACTCCGGATAAATATAAATATGCTAATCGTAATCATATCTTAATCGATGACATGGACAGATATATTGAACCATGGAAAAGCGCGGGTGGAATACCAATAAAACATTTTTCTTCAGATAAAACAATTCCTCAATTAAAAGATTTATTAGAAAAGTAATAACTATTTATATTTACAAACATTAGGAAACGCTAAGATGTTACTTACAGAAGAAAAAATTAATCAAATAATTTTAGAAGAAACTTTAAAATATCTTGAAGAGATCAAAGGATCTATGTCTGGAGAAGAGTTTAAAAAGTTTTTAAAATATATCCCATTCACAAAGGCTCATCGCGCGGCGATGGCCAGTGATGACGATGGTCGAAAAGATTTAGATGTATATGAATTGGTAATGGGCGGTACCGGACCAGCGTTCGCTGGACAGAAGTTAGATGTTTGGCCTAGAGATATGCAAGATAGGCTATTGATTGCAAATTGGTTTGTTAGAAATGTCAAAGGAGTTTCTGATCCTAACATGATTATTGATACAGAAACCGGGAAACCTAAGTTAAAATGGCCTATTGTACAAAAATTTGTTTCAAAAAGATTCCTAAAAGAACCTGAAGTTAAAGATGCTAGAAAACAAGCGTTGGGCCTCAGAGAAATGATTAAAGAAGAAGTAATTAAATACTTAAAAGAAAATGAATAAAAAATGGAAAAAATTCTTATTAGAGTCGGCTGAAGACAATGAAATTAACCTACCCTCATTAGAGGTGAAGGATTCCTTTAATATGAACGTGTGGCAATCCGAAGACAGGATTAAAAATGAAATTTCCAGCCGATTAATAAAAATAGCGATTGATTTCATTGACGACTTAGGATTCGAACAAGGCATAATTGAAGACATTATAATCACAGGCTCTCTAGCGAATTATAACTGGACAGAATTTTCTGATATTGATCTTCATATTCTCCTAGATTATAGAAATGTTGATGAGAACACAGGACTGGTTAGGGAGTTTTTTAACGCGAAGAAGGCCGATTGGAACAAACTTCATCAGATTATGATTAAGAATCATGAGGTTGAAATTTATGTTCAAGATGTTAATGAGCCTCATATATCAACTGGAATTTATTCGTTATTGGAAGATCAATGGATTATAAAACCCAATCGACACGTTCCTAAAATAAATTATCAATGTATAGAAGTAAAGGCTAAATCTCTTATGGATCAAATTGATAGAGTTGAAAATATGTATGATAAAAGAAACTATGAAGCTTCTCAAAATGTTAGTGACTTAATTAAATCAAAAATAAAAAGATTGAGAAGAAGTGGTCTTGCTGAAAAAGGCATATATTCTTGTGAAAATTTAGTTTTTAAAACACTGAGAAATAATGGTTATATTGAAAAAATATTTAATATACAAACAAACTCTTATGATAATCTAATGTCCATGAATAACAATGCTGTATGAAATATTAATAATACTAATAATTATTTTCAATTTAATAGACCTGGCCTCGACCTTATGGCTGATAGAAAACGGACTAGCGGTGGAGGCCAACCCATTCATGAAAGAAACAATGGACATGGGAATAGGATTTTTCATATTCATAAAATTGTTTCTTGTATTAGGTGGCTTATATATATTGAAAAAAAATAAAAACAGAAAGGCAGCAAAAATAGGTATATGGGCTGCTTTTGTAACATATTTTGTATTAATGTTGTATTTTTTGTTCAATACTAATATTACAATATAGTTATTAATGTATGGCTAATGGTCTAAAAATAATAGCACTAGTTGTGCTTTTGGCTTCTTGTGGGAAAGTTAATCCTCATTTGGGCGGTTCTGGTGGTGTGAAAGACACATCAGAAGCAGAGGTAAAAGACGTTAAACAGGTAATTGCCCCACCACCGGATGCCTTGCAAATACAAGATGTTCAAAAAAAACAACCTGACGTCTCTGATGAATATAAGAAAGATTGCTGGGAGGCTGTATGGTTAAGATGTCCTCCTTATGATGAATATTGGATTGCAGAGGCTGTTATCGACACTTGTGATGAATTCACAGTAGTCATAATTGATAATTGTAAAATGCAACACGAATGCGATCCTAATGATCCTATTATTGCTATTCAAACTTGTGAAACAGAAGATGGTTTTTCAGGACAACAATATGTTATTTGTGATAAAGGGAAAGTTGATTTAACTGATTGTTGGCCTTGTGATGATGAAGAAATATGCGATCTGGAAGACAACGATTGTGATGGATCCATTGATGAAGGGGCTTATGAATGCACAACGGACTGCGAGACTGCACCTGCGTATTGTGTTGATGGCCAATTAATTTGTACCGCAGAGGGTCCACAAGAAGAAGTCTGTGACTATCTTGACAACGATTGTGACGATGAAATAGATGAGCATCAAAGAAATGCATGTGATAAATGTGGACCGCTCGCAAAAGAAGTTTGCGACGGGATTGACAATGATTGTAATGGATACTTTGACGAGGATCTACTGCAAGAATGCGAAACTGTGTGCGAAAAGGGCTATGAAATATGTGTTGGTGGAATGTGGGCAAACTGCACAGCGCAACAACCAATTGAAGAATACTGCAATTCTGAAGATGATGATTGTGACGGACAGATTGATGAAGGGTTAGATTGTGTGTGCGGAGAAGCAGATGTGGGAATATTAGTTCCTTGTATGGAACCTCCACTGGTATGTGGCAAGGGTTATAAAACTTGCGTCTGCGATGTGTTGCCACTTCCAGGAGAGTCGTGTGTAGAATTTAAAATGACTGATTGTAAGGCATCCTGTTCTTACTTTCCAGTACCGGATACTGATTGTGATGAAAAGTTAGGAATTGTAACAAATGAAATCTGCAACGACCACGATGAAGACTGCGATCAGGATATTGATGAGGGCTTATATAAACAATGTTATAGTGGACCTCCGGAGACACTAAATGTAGGAATCTGTAAGCCTGGTCAATTACTCTGTAATGCTGGCAAATGGGGTCATTTTGTAGAAGAATTATTTATAGACGATATGTGTTTGGGAGAAATTACGCCTCTAGATAAAGAATTGTGCAATGGGTTGGATGATGATTGCGATGGAAAGCTTGAAGATAATATGGAAGACACTGATATATTATTTATTTTAGATACATCTGGTTCAATGGTTGATGAAATAGAGGCCATTGTTTCTGCTCTCACCAAATTTGCTCTTTATTATAGTGACGAAGATGTGATTAAATGGGGATTAATATATGGCCCAATTTTTGAATCTAATTATGTAGGTTCAATTCCAATGGAATATTTAAAAATAAAACACGACTTCTCTGGATTCACCGCTTTCTTGACTGCCTTGACAACAACTGATTTTTCAATTATCGATGGCTCGCGAGAGATGCTTTATGATGCTCTGTATCTTTCTCTTGCCGCATTAGTAGACCCCTTACTTCTTCCATATAAACTTTCGGAGATAATTTGGAACCAACCAAATACTAATTTAATAATATACTCTGATCCAGCGATTCCTAATTTTGTTTTAAGTTGGAGAGAAGCATCTAAATCTGCAAATAGGGTTGTTGTGTTGTTCACAGATGAAAAAGCACAGAGTTATACAACTCCAAAAATAACGAACGAGATTTTATTAAAACTCGAGGGAAACGTTAAAGACTTAAGTGTGTTCGTGTTTAGTCCTAATTCTGTTGCAAATAAAGTTTGGTATGATGGGACATATCAAGGGTGGGAAAATCTTTGTCAAGTTGGTGATGGGCAATGGTTTGAATTAACAAGCGATGCAGATGAAATATTCAACAATTTAATGCAAATAATAGATAACACAGTATGTGATTAATGGTATAATAGTACTTTACATAGGAGGTTGTCTTTGTTTGCTGATGTAGTTGTCGATTTGCAGTATGGAGATTGTGGGAAGGGGAAAGTTACACACCATTTGTGTAAGTCTGGTGAATATACTCACGTTGTTAGATATAATGGCGGTTGTAACGCTGGGCATACAATTTATCACGAGGGAAAGAAGTTTGTAACGCATCACATACCATCTGGTGTGTTTTTTGGTATAAAATCTATCATTGGGCCAGGATGTGTTGTAAACCCTGAGCAGTTTTTTAAAGAATATAACGAATTAAAGAATGCTGGTGTTGATATAGATGGAAAAATATTCATTGCGGAGAATACTCACGTAATCACGCACGAACATCTTGAGGAGGATGGGAAAGATACTGCAATTGGGACGACAAAAAGAGGTAATGGGCCAGCATACAGGGACAAGTATGATCGAAAAGGCTTGAGAGCAAAAAATATAAAAGAACTTAAACCATTTTTAATAGATTTATATAAAGAATTCTTTCAAAACAAGACAGTTGATCCAAAAGTGCTATTTGAAGGGGCGCAGGGCTTCGGTTTGGACATTGACTGGGGTGACTACCCATATGTTACTTCCAGCCATTGTACGGTAGGTTCCGCCGTTCTGAACGGCATTCCACCAAATATGATCCGAAACGTATGGGGAGTCGCAAAAGCATACGAAACTTATGTTGGCGCTAAGAAATTTCACAACAACAGTCCCGTTTTTGATAGAATAAGAGAAATTGGAGAAGAATATGGAGCAACAACCGGTCGACCAAGGCAATGTAACTGGATGGATTGGGAGCTTTTATGTAAAGCAGTTAATATAAACGGTGTTAATAATCTTGTTATCAACAAAATGGATGTTTTACAAGAAGTTAAACAATGGGTGATTAAAGATAAACATATTATGCATCACTTTGATACAGAAAACGACATGATAGATTGGATAAATTTACATATTCCTCGCGAGCCTGTCGAAAAGTTGTTTTTTTCGGGCGACAAGGAAGCTATCTAACTAATTAATTTGTACTTTTTTATAGTAAGGGAGATTAAATTGAACACCACTAATCAACAACTGGAAGAAATTGTTAAAGAAGAAGTAGAATTATTTCTTAAGGAAAACGAAATAGATGAGGGTTTTCTTGATAGACTTAAGGCTAAAAAAGCCGGTCTAGGCAGTCGTTTAAAGTCAAAAGCACGCGGGGCTTTGTCAAAGGGTCTTGAAAAAACAGGAGCGGCAACGGCGGCGGGCGAACTTGCAGGTGCAAGTAAAGATGACATCACACAAGCCAGAGCTGCCGAGGCATCGGTTTTGATGACCGGTCACTCTAAAAAGGTATCAAAAGTTGTTTCTAAAATGATCCAAGATGCGGAAAAACTTGATTTGACAAAAGAGCCCAAAATGGCAAAAGCCCTTACCGCTGTTAGGGGCGCAGTGACTAGGCTGAATAATCTCCTGGGAACTTAAATAAAAATATGAACTATAAACTTGAAAATAAAACTGGGAATGATTTTTCTACTTTAACAAAATTAATTGAAAAATTCTTCCCATATGCTCAAGAAAACATGGGCTTTGATCAGCCTGTAACTATTATTTTAGAATCTGATCTTGAGAATGCCGAAAACCCGCTTGGTAAAACAGCGTACTATGATCCATCTGACAATACAGTTGTTTTATACACGGACAACAGACATACAAAAGATCTTATGAGGTCATTATCTCATGAATTGGTTCACCATAAACAAAATTGCAATGGAGAACTGAGCGAGATTACAGGAGAGCAAGGTTATGCTCAAACAGAAGCGGGCCATAGAATTGAAGAGGAAGCCTATAGTCTAGGCAATACTTGTTTTCGCAATTGGGAAGACAGTGTGAAGAAACAATTAAATGAGACTAGTTATACTACTAAAGAGGATAAAAAAATGAAACTAACTGAAACTCAACTTCGTCAAATTATCAAGGGAGCATTAAAATCTCTTGAGGAAAAAAATACTGATGGTGGTCAAATTTTTGCCCCCAACCATTATTGTGTTCATCATGGCGGCGTTCATCACAACGGAAAAGTTGAAATGGCAGAAGCAGTCAATCATAATTACAATGAAGAGCTTGGTTGTGTGACTCACTACGACATGAAGCTTCAAGATGGAACCATCCTTGAAAATGTAGCATTTGAAGACATTCAGGTAACAAACGCTTCTTTAGCAAAAGAACACATGCATAGTATGAATCGTGACGACGATGAAAAGCCAGACTTTCTAGACTTAGATAAGGATGGAGATAAGGAAGAATCCATGAAAGATGCCTCAAAAGACAAAAAAGATGAGGATGAAGAATCTGTAGATGAGGTCAATAAGGTAGAAGAGTCAAGCGCGCCAGTTAAGAATTGGTGGGATGAATCTCTTTACACGAAACTTGTTAATAAATATACAAATACAAGGAGTAAATAAATGGCCAACCCAAGAGTAAGAAGATTAAAAAGAAAATTAATCAGAGAAAGAGCGGCTGCGAAATTAGCGTCTGAAGAAAAAGTTGCAACTCCCGCACCAGAGCCCGTAGTTGAAGAACTGCCTCTTCCTGAGCCAACACGAGTAATCGAAAAGCCGCCAACTCCTGAACCAGTTGAGACACCAGCCCCTACCCCTGTTGTAGAGGATGTTGTTAAAACACCTAAGAGAGCCAAAGTTGTAAAAAAGACAATTAAAGCAGCAAAAAAAACAACAAGAAAAACTAACAAGACTATAAAAACTGATGACTGATTACGAACTTATGACACGCAAATTTTTACTCGGAGAAGGTAATTCTCCAAGTTTGCGTAGTTATATTCAATCATTAAACGAAATTATAATCGCACTTAAACCTATGACTTTAACCGAGAGGAGAAGAGTTGAAATGGCTTTAGAACATATTAAAGAAATTAAAAGACGCTCAAGAAAACTCGAAGAAAAAGTTTTGATGTTAGAAGAAAAACTAAAGGTATTAGAAGAGGATAAAAAATAATGGGAGCCGCAGGTGGGCATATGCCGCACCCTTTTGATCTTCCTGGTGTGAAGGATGGAAAGGATCTAATTAGTTTTTTTAAAAACGCAATTAAATCCGTTAGGGATAAAAAGGCTAGTTTAAAAATAGACGGAGTTAACGTTAGTTTTAAATTAGTTGATGGTCCTCGCGGTAAAGAATTTGCTGGAGATAGAGCCTCATTAAACCCTCTTGACATAGGCGGTATAACTGTCGATAAAGTTTCTAGAAGATTCTCAGAGGGTCATGGCATGATAGAAGCCTACACTACTCTCTTAAACATCTTCAATGAGACATTACCTGAGATAGAAAATGAATTAAAAGTATTAGGAATGTGGGAAAACCCAACATTATTTTTTAACACTGAGTATGTTGAGGGGCAGACAAACGTACTTGATTATGATCATGATTTTTTAGCCGTACACAACATGATGCAAATTTATGAAAAAGAATCCAAAAAAGGCTATAGACCTGGAATTCCTAGACCTACGGGTGACGATGGGGAACCAGTAAAAGGTTTTGCTACAGAAGTAACCTTGGACAACGAAAAGAAAAAAGCGATTAACTCTTTAATTAAAAAAGTTAAGAAAACAGCCGTTAATTATAATTTCCAAGTATATGGGGATGTCCCTATTAGATACAGCGAAGCGAGTTCTGTTAATCTAGAAAAGCCTTTGTCTCAAAAATTTACAGTCGTATATGATGATGACTTTAATAATGAACAGACTGCTAATTTATCAGACTGGTTGAATATTGCTGACAACCCAAGATATAAGACTGTGGTACTTTCTGATGGCAGAAAGGTTGGCGCTCTAAGTAAAGAAGTGTACAAAGCGGTTCTAGATAAAAACTCTTTGTCTAGTTTTTTATCTATACCTGAAGGTGTAAACTCCTCCCAAATGGCAAAAGATGCTATTGATGGAGCAGTTTTTTATCACGCAACAAGGGTCTTAGGACAAGAAGTCTTAAACGCTTTAACAAGTGACATGGGCTCAGCAGAAAATCACGAGGGCGTAGTTCTAAGGGATAAAGATACCTATGGCGTAGACATGGTTAAGATTACCGGTAATTTCATTCTTGGTGGAGGCGTTTCTCCATTTAGAAAGGAAGAAGACGATTTTAAATGTAAAAGAACAATTGCACTTGTCCCTGGTGCTTATAAGCCTCCTCACAAAGAACACTTGAATATGGTAAAACATTATGCTAAGTTAGCAAACAAAGTTTATGTTTTTGTGTCTCCACTTTCGCGCGGAGGGAGCAAACCAGGGCAATATAATGTTAGTAAAGATATGTCTGAGAAGATTTGGTCTTTATATATTAAGGCTGCTGGCCTAAGCAATACCGTTAAAATTCTTCCGACTGAAGTTAACTCTCCAGTACAAACATCTATACTTTGGACAATAAAAAATCATAAACGTGGAGACTGCATCATTTTAGGCGCTAGTACAAAACCTGATGATAAAGGTGTTCCAGATGTTCAAGGAAGGTTTGACAGAGGTGGTATAGAAGATTATCTTGAATCTGAACATAATATAACAAACGATATGGTGGAGATTTTAGATCCTATGGATCCTAATTTGGTGTATACCTACACTGTGGATTTGAGCGCTACGGATTTTCGCACAGCATTAGAGTCTAAAAATTATGAGGCAATAGAACAATTTATTCCAGAAGAAGTTGAAATAAATGATGTTTTAAATATGTTAGGAATTCCACCAGAAGAAAAAATAGAAATAGATTCAGAATCGGAAGAACTTACCGAAACCAAAAAAAAAGGAGTACTTTCTTCCATTTTATACGGGTTAATTGAAGAAGTGTTAGACGAACATACTGAAAAAATTCAAATAGCCTGGAGAGAAAAGCATCCGAAACAAAAAGAAAGATTAATAGGAAAAGGCGGAAATAAAGACACCGGAGGAGGTGAAGGACATACTAAACCGTCTATGAAACGTAATCTTAGCGCTCCACCACTAGGAGAAGTTGACGATGCTGATTATGTTAACCCTCTAGAGGATTGGTCTTTTAGTAAAAGACAGGCATGTTATGAAGATCCAAATTGTAGAGAACATTACGGGCTAGAAGATATATTTGGTCATGATGAACTTGAGGAAAAAAAGAAAAAGAAATATATGGAACCTCATATGATGCAAGACCCGGTTGAGGATCTCGAGGAAATATCGACTATGGCAGGTGGTAGTGTCGAAGGGTATGGCGCTCCGATGATGGTTAAAAGTAAAAAGAAGAAGAAAGACACTAAAAATGAACAGCTTGTTAATGATATAATAAACTACTTATTAAAAAGTGGGAGTTAGCTTAATGAACAATGAAGAAAAAATTCTGAGATCTCAGATTCGAAAAGCAATTAAGATTGTTAAAGAGAAAAGAGAAGACAAGGTAATTCAAGAAGAAAACGAACTTCGAAACCTTATAAGAAAACTTATAAAAGAAGTATCTGTATCTGATGAGACTCCTCACTCTTCAACCGCTATTAATTTTCTGAAAGATTTAATTAAAGTTATTATTCCTCAAATAGAGGATGATTATAAAAATTTAACTACTAGTGAAGAGCAAAGAGCCTCTTTTAAAGCACATATTATTAAAGGCATCCAAAACGTTCTAGCACCAGAAAGATCCATGGATGCTGGTGACGCTGCAGAGGGTCTACAAGAGCAGGATGATCTTAATATTACTATTGATGATGAACCTTCTTTAGATGAACCTTTAGTTGATTTTGAAAAAGAACAAGAACCCACTAGATCAAAAGAAGATCAAGACTTAGAAACATTTGGGATTGAAGGTCAAGATATGACTGGAAGGAATGCGGCTTTTAAAACATTAAAAAAAGTAGAGAAACAAATCGCAAGCACATATGCAGATTTAGGTAATGAACAAGATGAAGAAACGTTTTATGATTATTTGTTAACAAATGTTAAATTATACCTAGATAAATTTGAGGATGATCTTCAACCAACAATCACTCCGGAGCCAACAACTCCAGAATATGAAAGAGAAAAAGATATGCAAGGTGGTCCTGCTGAAGAAGGATTCTAATAATGTCTGATGAAATATCTAGTGACTTTACAATCGAATCAAATATAGTAAACAAATCTCAGTATAATCTAGAATGGTTCAAGAACGCTATTGATTTTGATGGTTCTAACGATTATTTAGAAGTTAAAGATCATAATGACTTGAGTATCTCTGCTGATGAAAACGGTGATGGCACTGTGGTTGATGGCGGCATATTAACTGTATCTGCTTGGGTTCATCGTAGATCTAGTGCTTATAATGCAATATTTGGAAAGTGGTCAACCGCTGGGAATAATAGAGAATGGCAATTCTATATTGATAATGCTAATAGACTTACTTTTGATTTGTCTGATCGTGATGGGGCAGAGGTTGAGGGTTTAAAATCAGATTCCAATACAGTGTTACCAATTAATACATGGAATCATGTGGCTGTAACTTATGATGGTAGAGGTGGAAGCAATGCCCGTAATGGTATTAATTTATATGTCAATGGTGATGCTGTTGCCACAGCAAATAGCGCACAAAAAACAGGAACATATGTAAGTTCATCAAATAGCACTGGTTCTGCTTTTATCGGATATTGGCAAATTGGCGCGAATGTTAATACTGGATATTCTATGAATGGGCAAATCGCACAATTATGTTTTTGGAAACAAGCGTTAAACGCTGATCAAGTAAAAACTTTATATAACACAAAATACCCATTAAATAGAGATATACCAACTCCCACTGCTTTCTGGAGGATGGGAAGTGACACTGCTAGAGATGCAATCGATGGTTCTGGAGATGATGTAGCCGGTAATACAATCAATGATCAAATTGGAGCCTTAAATGCAATTGCGTCTGATAATATGACTTCTGCTGACGTCAGCAATAGTTTAATATCTGTTTTGAGTGATGATGATCCAACAATGGACGCATTCAATCGCGGTGCGCCATTTAGGTTTATGGTACCGGGGCCATTTAATTTGAGGCAAAGAACTGAAACGTATAAAGTTACGCCTGGTAAAAAATAACGTTTAACAAAAACGTAATTATATGCTATAATGATCTAGTTCAATACAAAGTACTTGAATAACAAGAAGTTATATAAAAAGATAAAAACAAAATAATATTTATTATAACATAAAATATGTCACGAATTAAGAAAAAAAGACTCCAAGGAAAAAATAAATATTACTCTATAAGTAATAAATTAAGAAAAGAAAATAAGTGCCATGATGAATTTGAAGTTATGTTAAATAACTTAACTTTAGAAGAAATTATAGGTCTGAAGTTAGAATTAGCTGCAAAGTCTGCTGGTGGGTTTTTATATGGCATACCTATATTCTCAGCAATTCCTTATTTAGTTAAAGATGCTATATTAAAATATTCTTTATCAGCCACTAGATCTAAGAAAGAAGCCGCTAGATTTTTAGGAATCAACCTAGAACATTTTAAGAAACTAATTAAGAAGTATAACACAGAAAGTTACTTTGAAGATCTTGACAATAGTTAAGTAATAGTGTATAATTATATCAGTTATTTTAAAACTTTATGAATGACCCCACCGGGTGGAATTTGCTAATTAGAGGGTTGGCCTAGTTAGCTTTAAAGAGGATATTATGGAAGAAGTAGAAGAAAAAGTTATAGAACAAGGAAAACCTTGGACTAATGCCGCATATTTTATAAATTATGAAGATGCAGCAAAAAAGAAAAACGACCTGTTGCTTGAAACTGATGATTTACATGTAAAAATCAAGAAATTAAATTCAGGTAACAAAAATTTTGTTGTAAAGACAAGAAAATCTAACAAAAGCGAGGCTTAAAACAGATGAAAGATATATTTTGGTCAGAAAAAACAGAATTTGATGTAGAGAATAGGGCACAACGCCCTCAATCCGCTACATCGGATAAAAATAACATTGTAGAGACTACGAACAATAGGGTATATTACTACTCAGAGGTCTCACGACCAAAAATTCTTGTTCTCAATAAGTCCCTTAGAAATCTAAGTGATAATTTAATCAACCAAGCTCAACTATTGAGTCTTGAAGAACCAGCACAGATTTATTTGCATATTAACAGCTTCGGAGGAAGTGTTTTTGCTGGTTTATCGGCTGTAGATTATATTCAATCATCTGAAGTTCCTATTACAACTATTGTAGAAGGTTGCGCAGCATCCGCAGCAACCCTTATGAGTTGTGTAGGTACCCATCGGCAGATGAGAAGTAGTGCTTTTATGTTAATTCACCAAATTTCTTCAGGATTATGGGGAAAGTACGAGGAATTAAAAGATGATATGGATAATTGCGACCTTTTTATGAGAATTATCAAAGATATTTATGATGAACACACCAAAATTCCTAAAAGGAAGCTCAATGAAATACTGAAAAGAGACCTATGGTTTGATGCAGAGACCTGCCTTGAATATGGGCTAATTGACGAAATTATCTAGGATAGCATGCCAATATACGAATATAGATGTCAAAAATGTGGATTTAAGTTCGAAATTAGACAAAAAATCGATGAAAGTCCACCACACTGTGATAATGTAGTCGTTAGTGGATCCGTAGAAAGAAAATGCGGAGGATTGTGTGAAAAACTTATATCAAAAACATCTTTTGTACTAAAAGGTGGTGGATGGTATAAGGATGGGTATGTAAAACCTTCTAAGGACTCTTAGTAAGGTACATTATCCGCTATATAGTCCTTCAGCTGCTTGAAAGTTGGAGAATACGTTAGAAATGGAAATCTTATATTGACTGAATGAATCATTCCAATGACTAATCCATTTGCATCAAATATAGGAGATCCAGAACTTCCACCGATAGCAGGAATTGTATATATTGAAAACATTTGTTTAGCGTCTCGCGGATCCCTTGTTAAATCACCAGTATAGTAGCCGTCTAACTTAGGAATCGTGTTCGCTCCAAACATTCCTAGTGGAGCTGCTAAATTATATGCTTTATCTCCAGGTTCAGGAGCACTATGTGCTAATAAGGCCGGCCTTCTTTGAAGTTTTTTTACGTAAATCAGGCAAAGATCTAATTTTCTATCATAATTGATAACATTGACATTATATTTTTTCATATCAATATCGTAGGCAAAGAATTCAACTTTTTGAATCGGAGTGCCTTTTATAATAGATTGTAACAATAAATCTACGTCATCTTCGCAAAAATGAGCGGCTGTGATAGCATATGCTCCGGTTTTGCCTGTGCTTACTACGAAGGCAGATGCAGATGAAATCACTCTCTCTACTGTACATGTCTCATCTTTGCAATCTCTAGCAGTAAATTTATTTTCAACTTTAATAAATGACTCCCTAAAATTCCTATCTCCAGATTCAAGACCATCTCCAATAAAGTAAGATGAGGTCACTCCGCAAGAAAATATTAGTAAAATCGCTAAAATAAAAGCGATATATCTTAGTCCGTCTCTAATTATTTTTTTCATTATATCTTTGTCCCCCCTATTTATAACTAGAAGACAAATTTCGTTTCCTGTTAAAAAAACTTAAAAAGTCAATCCGGAGAGAACATGCTTAAAATTATAAAATATTTATCAATTTGCTTATTATTTGCCAGTTGTGTGGCTAGTGCTACAGCTTTGAAGAAAGACACTCCCCAGCCAACTGGCCAAATTGTTGAACAAGAATATGATGAGATGTTACAATTGGCGAAGGAAATGGATCAAGAAAGAACACCTGCTATTTATATTGTTGTAATATCAGAACCAGAAGTGGTTGTTGCGAAACCTCCAAAGACCATTCTCAAACCAAAAACAAAATAGTTGTAAAATGTGGCTGTAAGAAAAAAAACATATATATTAGATACTAACGTATACTTAACCGACGCAAATTCCATATTTGCATTTGGTAAGAACGACATTATGATTCCTCTCAAAGTGATTGAGGAGATAGATAAACATAAGAAAAGGCAAGATAGCGTTGGTTTAAATGCTAGAAACACAATAAGAATCCTAGATCTACTCAGGGAAAAGGGAAATCTCAAAAAAGGCGTTAGAATAGGAAAGGGAAAGGGTCTTTTATATATTAGGCATTGTGATGTGTCTTTACTTCCTCGTGAATTAGACCCAACTGACGCTGATAATATGATTATTGGCACAATTCTTGCGGAAAAGAAAAACTTTCCTACTAAAAAAATAATTGCTGTCTCTCGAGATGTCAATATGAGAATCAAATTTGACTCTCTAGACGTAAAAACTCAAGACTATACAGTTGGTCAAGTCGTGCAAGATAGCTCGATGTTGTATACAGGTTTTGCAAAACATTTGGTTGATGATGAAATTATCGATAGATTCTACGATGGAGAAAATATTTATTTAGAAAAAGAAGAAGTTAAACTACAACCAAACCAAATGGTTATGCTAGTTTCTAGCGCAAATGAAAAGAAAACAGGAATTGCTAGATTTATAAATTATAATCGTCCATTGAGAAAAATTATTGAAAGAAATGACGTTTGGGGCGTAAAACCAAGAAATAAAGAACAAAATTTTGCTTTGGATCTGCTGTTAGACCCCGATGTACCAATTGTAACGCTAGTTGGAAAGGCTGGTTGCGGTAAAACACTCTGCGCTATAGCAGCAGGGCTATATCAGACCGTCGAGGATGGCCATGAATCGACTTACCGACGATTAATAGTAACTAGGCCCATTCAACCATTAGGGCGCGATATAGGCTATTTACCGGGCACTTTAGAGGAAAAAATGGCCCCTTGGCTAAGTCCGATCAAAGATAACCTAGAATATCTCTTAGGAGATAGAAAAATGTTAGACTTATATTTTGATGACGGAACAATTGAGGTGGAAGCAATGACCTATATTAGAGGTCGTTCTATCTCAAACGCTTACATTGTTATTGACGAAAGTCAGCAATTAACTCAACATGAAATAAAAACGATCTTAACAAGAGTCGGAGAAAATACTAAAATAGTATTAACAGGTGATATTGAACAGATCGATAATGTTTATGTTGATGAGACTTCAAATGGATTAACGTATGCCGTTGAGAAATTTAAAGAACACGACATATCAGGCCATATTACATTATTGAGAGGAGAACGTTCAAAGGTCGCCACTTTAGCTGCAAAAATATTGTAATAAAATGGTTGTCAAAAAATATAAGTTATTTAATAAAAAATTTCTTGCTAAAACAGTTACTTGGAAACTTATAGATGGAATAGTAACTTTTGTTTTATGCTTCTTGCTTACTGGCGAACTTTTCATATCAGCGAACCTAGCTATTCTGGAAGTTCTAGTAGAAAGCGTTTTTTATTATTTACATGAACATGTTTGGGATAAAACACAATGGGGAGAATATAAAATGGAAAACAATAACAACGAGGAACCAAAAATGGCTCAAATACACTGGAAAGACTCTGAAAAATCAGATTTAATTTCTTCTGTCAATGATGGTGTTAGTAAAAACACGGAATTAAAAGAAATGCTTATCAATTATGTGGGAGAGAAACATTCTCCTAATGATGATAAAGTGACAGTGGAAATGATCGTCGAAACAATCGCTTCTGAATTTCCAGAATTTCTTCTGGCTGTAGCAGAGGAAAATTGGCTCAGAGGATATCAGCAAGGCTTGAATGATGTTGATCTTGGTATTAAAATAGCAAAAGAAGAGAATGGCGAATAATCTAACATCATACATTAAGTCAAGCAGTAAATTATTGGAGAATAATAATTTAACATTTTTTGGAACAATAAGTGTTTTCGTAAAAGATCCGCTTCCGGAAGACATTAGTTTGAAAATTGTTTTAAAAAGGATAGAAAATCTCATCCCCGCGTATCTTGTCAGCAACATTGATGCAGTATACGTTGGAATGTTTGAAGAGTTTGTTGAGATGAACACTAATGCAGCCTACAAAGATGGAGCGTTATATATCACCAACGACCAGTATGATGAAGATGATATGATTGATGATATAATCCATGAAATAGCACATGCTGTTGAAGAATTAGCCTATGAGGAAGTATATGGTGATGATAGTGTGGAAATTGAATTTTTAGGCAAAAGAAAAAGATTGCAGAGTATTCTTAGAAGCGAAGATTTCAATGTGAATCGATTTAATTTTTTAAATCCACAATATGAAAAAGAATTTGATATTTTTCTTTACAGGGAAGTCGGATACCCTTTGATGACCTCGTTAACTATGGGTTTGTTTGTTTCTCCATACGCGGCAACATCTATAAGGGAATATTTTGCAAGAGGTTTTGAAGAGTATTATATTGGCGATAGAAAATACTTGACAAAGATAAGTCCAATGGTGTATAATAAGGTACAATATTTGGACAATTTAAAATGACACATGTATCTTATTCTGAGTTGAAAAATTGGCATACTTGCCCTTTTTATCACAAACTTACTTACATTGATAAAGTTCGCCTCTTTAAAGGCAACGAACATACTGCTTTCGGAAATGCAGTTCACGATACTTGCGAGAATATGCTTTTGAATAAAAATCTAAAAGCAGACGAGTATTTTCTAGAACAGTATAAGAAAGTTATTCAAAAGTTGTCCGCTGATGATTACGAATTTGATAAAAAATTAGTTTTAGATATGAGGAGGCAAGGTTTGATGCTCCTCCCTCAAATCAAGCCAGCCCTCGATGAATATTTTGGTAAATATAAAGTTTTTGCAACTGAGGAGAAGTTGTTTGAAGATATTGAGCATGAGGAATACAAATTCAAAGGCTTTGTTGATTTAGTTCTGACAACCGAAGATGGAAAATGTCATGTTATTGATTGGAAGACTTGCTCTTGGGGTTGGGATTATAAAAAGAAAAACGACAAGATGGTTACTTATCAGTTAACCTTGTATAAACATTTCTTTGCAAAAAAATATGATTTAGACCCAGCAGATATAGAGACTCACTTCGCTCTTTTGAAAAGAACAGCTAAAAAAAACAATGTAGAATTCTTTAAAGTTACAAGTGGTGAAAAGAAAACTGAAAATGCACTTAACTTTTTACAGAAAGCGCTATATAATATCAATAGAAAGAATTATTTAAAAAACCGCCTGTCTTGCAACAGGTGTGAATTTTATAAAACAAAGCATTGTCCATAGAGGAAAAATTGGAAAAAATTAAAATTATCACATTAAGTGACCATCCTATGTCCCCTTCTGGCGTTGGAACTCAAACCAGATACATAATTGAAGGACTTTTGAGAACAGGGAGATTTCAAGTTATAAGCATAGGTGGCGCTATGAAGCATCATAATTATGATCCTGTTAAAACAGAAGAATTTGGTGACGACTGGGTTATAGTTCCAGTTGATGGTTATGGTACTGAAGATTTGATTAGGGCCATGATGAGACAACATAAGCCTGATATTATATGGTTTATGACAGATCCTCGCTTCTGGGGCTGGTTATGGAAGATTGAGAACGAAATTAGAGCGAATGTTCCGTTGGTTTATTATCATGTCTGGGACAATTACCCTGCTCCTCATTTTAATAAAATGTTTTATGAATCAAATGATGTTATCGTTTCAATTTCTCAATTGACTAATAGAATTGTAGGCGATGTGACCTCAGAGGTTGATTTGAGGCACATTCCACACGCTGTGAATTCCGAAATATTTAAACCGTCCACTGAAATAGAAAACAAAGAGTTTAGAAAAAAAGTTTTAAAGGAAAAAGATACAGATAAGTTTATATTTTTCTGGAACAATAGAAATGCCAGAAGAAAACAAAGTGGTTCTTTGATTTATTGGTTTAAGGCGTTTCTTGATAAGATAGGTCACGATAAAGCAACGTTGATAATGCATACAGATCCAAAAGACATGCATGGTCAGGATTTGAATGCGATTATAAAACAATTAAAATTAGATAATGGTCAAGTGTTAATATCTCAAGATAAGTACGACCAAGATGTATTGGCTAAAATTTATAGTATGGCTGATTGTACTGTTAGTGTTTCAGATGCTGAAGGTTTTGGATTAGCAACGCTTGAATCTCTTTCTTGTGGCACTCCAATTGTTGTAACAATGACTGGAGGCTTACAGGAACAAGTAACAGACGGAGAAGAATGGTTTGGAATTGGACTCGAGCCAACATCAAAAGCAATTATCGGCTCTCAAGAAGTACCATATATTTACGAGGATAGATTATCAGAGGAAGTAGTGGTCGACGCTCTTATGAAAATTTACAACATGAATAAGGAAGAAAGAGAAGAGTTAGGTAAAAAAGGCAGGGACCATGTTATGAAAAATTATAATTTTGAAGATTTTGTAAATTCTTGGATAGAAACCATGTCCGAAATAAATAATACTTATGGCTCTTGGGAAAATAGAAAAATGTATAAAAGTTGGTCTGTTAAGGAGGTTGAAACATCATGAAGAGAATTTATGTAAGAGGTCCAGTGCTAACCAGATCTGGATATGGAGAACAAGCGCGTTTTGCTTTAAGGGCGTTAAGAAGCAGGCCAGATCTTTTCGATGTGTATATTGAGCCTATAAATTGGGGAAAGACAAATTGGATTGCAGATGATACGGAAGAAAGAAAATGGATTGACCAGGCAGTGTTCAAGGCATCCCAGGCTGCACAAAATAGAGTTAATTTCGATGCTACTCTTCAAATAACTATACCAAATGAATTTGAAAAACTAGCGCCAATCAACATAGGTTATACTGCTGGTATTGAAACCAATAGAATTGATCCCGGTTGGATTGAAAAATCAAATATTATGGATAAACTAATTGTTGTATCTAATCATGCGAAATCAGGGTTTGATAATTCAGTTTACAGTGCCCAAAATAATAAAACTGGAGAAGTGAACAATAATTTTAGATGTTTAACTCCAGTGGATGCTGTTAATTATGCAGTTAGAGACTTTGAACCTGAAAACATTGATTTGAAACTTGATTATGATTTTAATTTTCTAGTGGTGTCACAATGGGGAATTAGAAAAAATATGAAAAAAACCATTCAATGGTTTGTAAATGAATTTCATCAAGAAGAAGTAGGATTAGTCTTGAAGACTAATATTATGGACAATTCTATAATGGACAGAGAAAGAACTAACAATAAGTTAATGGAACTTCTTCAAGCAGAAGACGATAAAAAATCAGGGAGAAAATGCAAGGTGTATTTACTTCATGGAGATATGACAGAAGGAGAATTGACTTCATTATATCAACATAAACAAATAAAATCGTTGATTAACTTAGCCCATGGAGAGGGTTTTGGCCTTCCTATGTTCGAAGCAGCATACAACACTCTTCCAGTCGTAACTATCGGGTGGGGTGGCCAGACAGACTTCTTATATGCTCCCTATCATGACAAAAAGAAAAATAAAACGTATATTAAACCTTACTTTGCTAATGTTAGTTATGATATAAAGCCAGTTCAAAAAGAGGCTGTGTGGAAAGGAGTTCTAAAAGAGGACTCCATGTGGGCGTATCCCCACCAACAGAAATATAAAGATAAGATAAGAGATATTTATAAGAATTACGGAGTTTACAAGAAGCAATCCAAACTTCTGAATGATCATTTAAGAGAAAACTTCTCAGAGGAAAAGATGTATGCAAAATTTGTAGACTCGATTATATCAACTTTTGGAGAAGACTCCGAAGAAGAAGAAAATGAACAGGTGATGGTGCTCTGATGAAAATTGTCTATTGTGGTCAGTTTAGAGATCAGACTGGCTATGGTGTCGCCGCGCGAGGATATCTAAAGTCATTTGATGCTTATCTGCAGAAAAATCCAGACGCTTTTTCTTTAAAATTGTACAGTGTAATTGCTGCTGAATCTAATAAACTTTCTAAAGAAGATGTAGAACTGATACAAAAATATGAATTTGAGTCCGACATTGATATCGATAATGTTATAAAAGAGGATTATATTTTTATTTGGCATATGCCGCCCCCTCTTATGACTTTTGGAGATGAAAGATTTAAACCTTCTCCTAATTGTTCCCCATCGATGGAGAAATTGCTAAAATCATCAAACTTTAATGTAAATTTTGTTGCATGGGAGACAGATAAGGTTCCTCAAGAGTGGGCATCGAATTATGAATATTATAAGCCAGATATGCTTGTGGTTCCTTGCGAATGGAATCGTGAAGTGTTTTCTAAAACTGGAATTGAATGCGGCGTAGCCCCTCATGTCATAGAGAATGTATCTAGGGAGTCTAAACCCTTGAACAATTTACCAATTAATTTAGATGATAAATTCGTCGTATTCTCTTCATCTCAGTGGACATACAGGAAAGGTTTTGATATTCTTTTAAAAGCCTTTTTCACTGAATTTGGCTCAAACAAAGATGCTGTGCTGGTTTTGAAGACTTACGAAAGTGCGACACATAATGCAGAGAGCATTTCTCACGAGATAAGATTCTATAAAAATACTACAATGTATGGCTATAACCAGAGACCAAAAGAAAACAATGTTGTTGTTTTGCCAAGTTTTATTTCTTCAGAAAAAATATCATGGCTTTATGAGAAAGCATCTTTATTCGCTTTAACCTCTAGAGGGGAAGGCTTCGGCCTTCCTATATCGGAAGCGTTATTTAATAAGGTGCCCGTGTTAGTGCCAAAAGAAGGCGGTCATATAGATTATATACATCCCGATGCTGGTTTTTTTGTTGATGGTCACTGGGAAACCTGTATGTTAGGGATCCCTCCTTACGAGTGTGATAGTAATTATTATGAATCTCATATTATAAGCACGAGAGAGAAGTTGCGTGAAGCATATAATTTGTGGAAAGAGTCGCCAAAAGATCTTAAAAAGAAAGGTAATGCAGGTCACCAACATATAATTGAAAAAGATTATACTCCGTACAACATAGGAAAAATATATTACAATCTTTTGGCTAAACTTGGAAAAGGTGAAAAAGACAACACCATTACAGAAAAACGAAAAACTTTAAAGACTAAATTATCTAAATTAGCAACTCTTCAAGATAAGGTTGATTGCCTTAAAGACTCATTTAAAGGAGAAACATGTGTCATATTGGCAACAGGCCCTTCCTTACTTGAGTATGATAAAGACTACTTGAAAGAAGTGTTAAAAGACAAACTTGTTTTTGCTATTAAAGGAGCATACGATCTTTTCCCTTATGTTTCCGATTTTCACTTCTTCAACGCTGCTAATTTACCGGCTCCACAAGGCGTTTTTCAATTGGAGCACTTTAAATATGATTTAAAGGACGAACCTATCATTATAGCAAGCGACAATTATCCTTTAAACAGTCGATGGAGCCCATATCAGAAGAATGATTTGTTTTTTCAAGTTCCAGTTAGAACGGAGATAGATGATAAATTTTTGACCAAGACTTTAGATTTTGAAAGTCACACTTTATCTAATAGTGTTGAGAGACCTTGCGGTCCTGGGATATTTTACGAAACTGTAATCTACATGGCTGAGCATGTTGGTGCTTCTAATATTATCACTCTTGGCTTTGACCTAACAAACAAGATTATGAAAAAAGAGAGTGAGCATAAACATTTCTATGAGGATGACAAGAAATTCTTTATAAAAGGTGACGTCTTGACTTGGGAAGTTAAAGCAAATAGGGACGCCACTGGACCACTATGCGATTGGTTGAAAAGTAAAAACATCACTTTACAAACCGCATCAAAAAATACTATGATTAGCGAGGATATCGAAAGGGTTAAACTTTAAGATGTATATTGTTAAGGGAAATTATATTTTCTTCCATGTACCAAAAACTGGAGGCAAATCTATATATCGATATTTTTTAGAGCGCAACATGTTAGAATTTGCAACTAGTCACGCATCATACAGAGAATTATATTCAGACAACGAAGATATAAAACTTACTTTTAAGCCAAAAACTCTGCAGGTTTATAAAAATATGTCTAAACCGCCAGAACGATTCACAAGCAGTGATGAGGCGCAATGGGAAAAAGAAAAAAATGAAATGTTGACATCTTTTCAAAATATTATGCAAAATCCTGTTAATAAGTTGAAAAACTACAAAGTTTTTGCAACAATACGAAATCCTATGGATTGGTATATTTCATTTTATAATCATGCTAAGAATATGCCAACAAAAGATAATAATTCATCTTTTACTAAGATATGTTCAATTTTAAGTTTCAAAGATTTTATCAAAGAATACGTTGAAAATGCCAATATTGGATTATATACGAAAATGGTATGTAACCAAACAACGTTAACAAAGACAGATGCTCACAATAGGATTACAGAAGAGGAAGAAAAAAAGTTATACGAGGATTTTAATAACTCTTGCGTTAATTTTTTGAAAATTGAAAATATAAGAGAAGATATGTTAAAATATATACCAGAAATTTGTTCAGACTTGCAAGATAATAATTTCTTACATGTCAACAGGGGGGTCGTTGGCCCTCCAAATGTTTCTGGAAGAAAAGAGTATTTAAATTTTTTTGAAAAATCATATGGACATTTACTAGAGAAATATGATATAATAAGAGAAAAAGATGCTTTGATTTTTGAAAAAGCAGGCTACTAAGAAAAGGATTAAATTATGTTAGAAGTATTAAATCATTTATTAGGTTCATGTGGTGAAGGCCATATTAATTTATTTCATACATTATTAATGTCAATGGGGGCATTATATATGGTGAAAGTATTACGGAGTAAGGCACTATGAAAAGAAAAGCGTTAATTACAGGCATTAGCGGAATGGACGGAAGCCATTTAGCAGATTTTTTACTAGAAAAAGATTATAAGGTATATGGAATGGAGCGACGCTCCTCCTCTAAAAATAGAGGCAATACAGATCACCTAGACGGTGTTTCTGATTTTGAATTTGTTGATGGAGACCTAACGGATCAAAATTCATTACTTAGACTTGTAAAATCAGTCCAACCTGATGAAATTTATAATCTAGGGGCACAATCTTTCGTAGGACTTAGTTGGTCAGTACCGGAGCAGACAACCAATGTTACTGGGTTAGGTGTATTAAGAATTTTAGAAGCCATTAGAGAATATGGAAAAAGTGTTAAATTCTACCAAGCAAGTTCATCAGAGATGTTTGGTAACACAACCAACGTTCAATATGCTGGAAACAGGACAACTCTAAAAGAGAGATCAGACGAGATGACTCCTTTTTACCCTCGCAGTCCTTATGGAGTGGCAAAATTGTATGGCCATTGGATTAGTAAAAATTATAGAGAATCATACAATATGTTTAATTGTTCTGGCATTTTGTTCAATCATGAGAGTGAAAGACGAGGCCATGAGTTTGTAACAAGAAAAATTTCGGATGGAGTTGCTAGAGTTCACTTAGGTTTGCAAAATCACATTGCTCTAGGTAATTTAGATTCTAGAAGAGATTGGGGATATGCTCCTGATTTTGTAGAGGCTATGTGGTTAATGCTACAACATGATGCTCCTGATGATTACGTTGTCGCAACCGGTGATAGCCATTCGATCAGAGACTTCCTATCTGGGGCTTTTAATGTGGTAGGTATCAAGGATTGGGACAAACATGTTACCATAGACCAAAGATATATGAGACCAGCGGAAGTAGATGTTCTTAGAGGAGATTCTTCTAAGGCTCATAAAGTGCTTGGGTGGGAACCAAAAACTTCTTTTACAGAATTAGTTGAAAAAATGGTCAAGAACGATATAGAGTTGGTTAAAAAGGAGATTCTAAGTGGTCAAGATTGATAGTGTTTTTAAAAAAGACAGCAAGTCTGTTTATGTCATATCAGAAATAGGTGTTAATCACAATGGATCATTAGAAGAGGCGTTAAAACTAATTGATGCTTCTGCCGAGGCAAAAGTCGATGCTGTAAAATTTCAAAAAAGAAATTTGGAAAAAATCTATTCTAAGGAAATTTTAGACGATCCAAATAGCGCCGAATGGACTTTTGATTATCTCATTCCCCTACTAAAAGAAATGGAATTGTCAGAGGATGACTACAGAGTTATTAAGAAGAAGTGTAATGATTTAAATGTAGACTTAATTGTAACTCCTTTTGATGAGGATTCCGCTGAATTTGTTGCAGAACTTGGAATATCTGCTTTCAAGATTGCATCTGCGGACATGGTAAATTTTCCACTGATTGAAAAGTGTGCTTCTTATGACCATCCTTTGATTATTTCGACAGGGATGTGGGATGAGGAAACTATCAGACAATGTGTTGATCATTATAACAGTAAAAATATAAAGTTTGTTTTATTGTTGGCAAATTCAACTTACCCAAGTCCGTATGAATCTTTAAATTTGAGTTTTTATAACACTTTAAAAGAGATACATCCATACTATGGGTACTCTGGTCACGAAAGAGGCATCTTTATACCCGTTGCAGCAGCCGCAATGGGGGCTAGAATCGTCGAAAAGCACATTACCTTTGATAGGCACTCGGAAGGGCCTGATCACAAAGCATCGATGTATCCAGAAGAGTTTTCAAAGATGGTGCAAGATTTAAGATCTTTGGAACTGGCAATGGGAGAGCGAAAAGATGTAAATCAGGCAGAAACCCTTGCAAAAGAGGCATTTGCTAAATCAGCGGTAGCCATCGTTGACTTAGAAGAAGGTCATGTATTAAAGCCTGAAGATATAGAATTGAGATGCCCTGGAAAGGGAATTTTCCCGCACGAGATAAAAGATTATTTTGGAAAAACTTTAAAAAGAAAAGTTATTAAAGGTCGCTATATTGCTAAAGATGACTTTGAGGATGAACTTCTTATAAAAGATTGGAGTGTTCCAAAGTTTAAAAAAGATTGGGGAGTTAAATGTAGATTTCATGATTTCGACGAATATTCTGCGTTGAAATCCCCAGTTATAGAATTTCACTGCTCTGATACTGACTTGAATGTAGAATTTCAAGGAGGCTCAAAGCACTCTCAACTAGTTGTACACGCTCCAGAAATTGTTGATCGAAAATTAGTTGATATTTGCTCCGATGATCCAGTAGTGGTTGAGTATTCTATTGATATACTACAAAAAACAATAGACAAGACTTTACAAATTGCAAAGAATTTCCCAAAGGCTAAGCCAAAAATAGTTATGCACCTTGGAGGAATGTCTCTGGATCATGTCATGGCAGAAAGGCCAAATGAAATGATGATTGAAAGAGCGATTGATCATTTTAAAAAACTTTCATATAATAACTCCGATGTAGATATTCTTCCTGAAAACTTACCTCCACGACCATGGTATCTTGGAGGACAATGGTTTCAATATGGGTTTATGCCTTCAGGGGACATGAAAAGGTTTTGCGAACATTTTGGATTGGGCATGACTTTTGATTTATGTCACGCTGGTCTATATTGTAATCACTCTGGCATAAGTCTGACAGACTATACAAAAGACATCAAACATCTTATAAGTCACATGCACATATCTGACGCCGCTGGTATTGATGGGGAAGGTGTACAGATTGGTGATGGAAACGTTGATTTTGATAATGTTTTAAAAGAAATGAAAGATCATCAATGTTCATGGGTTACAGAGATTTGGAGCGGTCACCTACATAACGGAGCAGGAACTTATAAATCTTTACATAGTTTGTCTAAATTTAGCGGTATTCTGTAATGTCTAGAATATGGAATGACTGTGTAGAGGTTTGTAAAGACGGAGAGTTTACAGAGCATTTCAACATGTCCATGTTTCCTTCTTGGAATCATTATGTAAATGTAGTTTGTAAAGAACCAGAATTAAATGTTTGGTATGATACAAAATCTAATATTTGTTTTGGTTTAGAACAAGATTATTACAAAAACCCTAATGATTTCACTGTGTTCTCCCAGAAAGAAGACTTTCAAGATAATAGAGTTTGGGGATTGGAATATATAAATAAAAATTTCGGTTGTTTAGGTTTGAACTTAGATATGAGTGAAGAGTTGTTTATACAAAAAAACAATTCTTTACAAAAGTTTAAAAACAAAAAAATATTAATTGTAGGTGCTGGCCCCTCCGCCAAAGAGATAGACTGGAAAGGAGATAAATACGACTATGTTTGGTCATGCACTAACTTCTTTTTAAATGATAAATTATCAAACATTAATTTAGGTTTAGTTAGTCTTGGAGGCAATACTTCACTAGAAAATGAAAAACTAAATGATTATTTATCGAATAATGATACTTTGTGTGGTTTTGATTGTGGGGTAACACCAGTTAAATCTCCTAGTCAAATGATAAATTTTAAAAATAAGTATTTTGACAAGACTTTCTATTTTCACACAAGGTTCTTTTCAAAAATAGGCGCTGCGGCTAGGTTATTATGTTTGGCTACTTTGTTAGAGGCCAGTGAGATTTCTGTGATTGGAGTAGATGGTCTGCCCGTTGGAAACAAGCATTCATTTGAAGGCGAATCAAAAAACCACGATAAAACACTATATGCTCCCCACATGCACGATTTGTTTAGAAGACAGTATGTTTTATTGTGGGATTATGTTTTAGGACTTGATAAGCATAATAAAATAAAATATGTTAATCTAGGAGAAGGTTGCGAGGGAAATCTTTCTTCTGACATGTCTAGTCAGAATTTTTCAAGGTAATATAATGCTACAATTAGGGACGAAATGGTTAAATTGCGAATTGGTTTATACTTTTGATGGGGCCAATGCTATAACAACCGCTTCTTCTAGAGCATTCGAAGTGATAAAGCAATACATAGGACACTTCCCTCACAGTAGAACGACTAACATATGGTTTGATCACGAAGAGAAAATATTCTTTAGTAGCGAACAGTTTAGACAAACAAGAGCAGGAAAAGAAAATAGTTTCTGCACTAGTAAAGATGAATTTTTAAAAAGTAGGTGGGGTCAACCATTTGTTGATAATATCATCAATAAATTTAATGTTTTTGAAAATCAAAAAGTAGTATATGATGACGAGTGTATTTATGGAGAGTTAGATTTTATCAATAAATACAAGGGCAAGAGTATATTATTTTTATCAGGTGGGCCTTCAACAGATTCAATAAAGTGGGAAAATATAGATTGTGATTATATATGGTCCTGTAACAACTTCTTTCTTAATCCTAGAATCGCTTCAAAAAATGTAGATTTGATAACAATTGCGCCAAACATAGAATTGGTTAACAATGTGGAGTTACATAAATATCTTCAAAATAATAACACGAATATATCTTTCGAAATTGAGAGAGGAGATTATATTAAAGATTTCCAACAGATGAAACAGTTTAGCGATATGTATAAAGACAGATGCACTTTTTATCACACTAGATATCGTTCACAGCCAGGGGTAAGTTTGAGGCTTTTGTGTTACGCTATTATGCTAGGAGCGTCAGATATATATTTTTCAGGAATTGATGGATTTAAGAAAGAAGGACCAAATCATTGTTTTGAGGTAAACAAAAAGAATCCAAATTGGTATAATACATATGGTCCTAGATTCCAAGACAGACAATATGTTATTTTTTGGGAATACTTGTTAAAGTTAAGAGAAAAATATAATTTCACACTTTATAATCTAGGAAAAGATCACCCTTACAATGTTTCTACAGGAATATCAGAAAAGGTTTTTCCATTAAGTAAGGAAATACAGAACAAAATTAGGAGTTAAAAGAACATATCGATGAAAGATATTAAGGATATTTTATTTATAGTTCAAGCGAGACTATGTTCGGAGAGGGCACCACGAAAGATGCTTAAGTCTTTTGCGGGCACAAGTTTAATGAAGGCTTTTACCGATAAACTCGCAGATTCAAAAGTAATCCCTCCAGAAAACTTTTATATTTCAGTTCATGAACAGGAATTGATAGATTTTGGAAAAGAAAATAATTTAAACGTTTTTGAAAGAAGTGAAGAGTCTTGCTTTTATGATGGTCAAGTACCAATCCGTGTAATGTACGAGTGGTGGGATAAATTACCTTATAAATATTGTGTGCTTCTTAATGCTTGCACTCCTTTTTTGAAAATTGAAACGATTGATAATTTCGCGAAAGAATATATGAAAAGCGATTCTGATGGCATGTTTGGGGTCATCAAAAGAAAAGAATATTTTTGGAACAAAGATGGAGAGTTTATAACTAATTGGCCAGAAGGTCAGTCATGCTTAAATACTAAATTTGTAGAGACTACATATGAAGCAGCCCATTGCTTGTATGCTGGAAGAATGGATTTAATCGGGAAAGGAATTTGGATGGGAGATTTTCAAAAGAATGGAGATATTGAACTGTTTCCAATAGATGAAGAAGAGACTTTTGATATAGACTATGAGTGGCAGTTTAAAATGGCAGAGGCTAGATTTTTAATGGAAAATAGCAGCAAGTGACATGATGTTAGGTTTAGGGACAAATTGGGACGATTGCATCATAGCAGTTCCCTCTATGCAAGATATTAGTTTTACTCCTGAAGAGAAAAAGAGTCTTAAGCAATTTTATGAACAAATGATGGCGTATAAAAAAAAAGTAGGAAAAGAAAACTTTATAAAAAATAACATATGGTACGACAAGGTAGATAATCAATTTTTTAGCGCCGCTCAGTTTATTTACCCAGATAAATCAATATGGGGAAAAGATCATCATTTTTATTCCGACATAGAAAACTCAGAAAAATATGTTAATATTCTTTATAAAAAAATAATACCTCAGAATAAAAATCTAAAATCTTTAGGTGTAGCACGTTGTGATCAAGACCTTTTTTATGCCAATAATAAAAATATAGATTTTGAGAAATATCAAGGAAAAAGTGTTTTAATTATCGGAGGAGGTCCCTCTGTTGATAATGTGAAATGGGAAAATCTAGATTATGATTACGTTTGGTCTTGTAATAAATTTTTTAAAAACAAAAAAGTAGTAGATAAAAATGTAGATTTAGTATCTTTGGCAACAGATCTTCCGGCAGAAGAATACCCTATGTTAAGGAAACTTATGGATGATACAGAATTGAAGACCACCTTTCTTTTAGAATGGGGTGATCCTAAAGTCTTTCCAACAAAAAGTATGTATGAATTAGCGAATGATTACATAGACAAAATGTTTTTCTTTCATACAAGATATGCTTCTTTTATTGGAGTTGGTGCTAGGATGGTTTTGATGTCTATATTTCTTGGGGCTAAGGACATATATTTTGTAGGACTAGATGGGTTTCCTCCAAGGAAAGACTACTCAGATCTAAATTTTATAACCCATTCGTTTGAAAAAAACAAAAGCCTACCAGGATGGTTAAAAAAATATGGCTACAATATACAAAGAAGGCACATGGTCATATTTTGGGAATATGTATTAAATCTGCAAAAAAAATATAAATTTAACATATACAATTTAGGCGAAAATAGCCCAGATAATATTTATGGAATTATCTCTAAAATTGTGTGCCCACTGAGCCAAGAGGTGAAAGACAAAATATCATGAATAAGCCAACAAATTGCCATGCCTGTTTAACGCAGGGATCTTACAGAGTTATGAACAACTTTAAAGACATATATCAGTGTTCCTCGTGCGGCCACGTTTTCAGACATTACTATGGAGATGTTAATAAATTTCACAGAGAAGAATACAGAAATACTAATCCTAATTTAGGTGATTCCAAATTCAAGCCAAAAGAAGACAGGTTGAGGCATATTGCAAACACTCTTAGGGTGGTTGGGGAACATTATTCTATAGATAATAAATGTTTGGAGATTGGGTTTGGAGATGGAGAATTTCTAAGGACAGTAAGACCGATGGTGAAGACAATTGATTGTTGTGAAATCGATGATAATTTAGCAGAGATAGCCAGAAAAGAAAACTTTAAAGTTTATAGTGGAGATGTGTTACAATTTAGTGGAGAGCAATATGATGTTGTTTCTGCCTACGATGTACTAGAGCACGTTTTGGATATTCATAGTTTTAAAGAGAAAATGAAAGAACTTACAAAAGATGTTTTAATTATACAAGTTCCAGTCAATAGAGGATTAAAGCCTCCAAACAGGCCGCAAGGTTTTGATGGACATAATCACATTTTTTCACCAAAATCATTCAACACATTGTTCGAGAGTAGCTTTACACTTGAAAAGGAATTTGTCTCAGGTAAGGATATGTTAGCCTACGGGCCAGAATTGTTAACCGTTTGGAGAAAAAAATGTTAAGTTACGCGGAATATTACAAATTGTGTAGAGAAAAGTATAATCAAGAAAATGATAATAAACAAAAGTTAAGTTTATATGATTTGACAATGAATTACTATCATCCGAATCAAAACAATGAGTATTTTACTTTCCCAGACAACTACCTTGATTTGATTGATTCTCTATCCAAAAAGATAGACACTAAAGTAAAAGATCCAAGTCAACTATACAGCGATCACAATGGAAATGACTTGGCAATACAAGTTAAAAATATTTATGATTTGCCTGAAATAAACGAAATAACCAATCACATTCTCCCTCAAATAGAACAATCTGTATTTAACAGTCACATCTTGCTTAGCGGGATTCATGCTTACAGAAATGTAAAAACTGAAGTTGATAGAAAATCATCTTGGTTGTGGCATTATGACAACAATCCCAAAGAAGCAGTTAAAATATTAATCTATTTAACAGATGTTGAAGAAGATACAGGGCCATTTGAGACGCTTAAACACGATGAATTAGGCACTCCAAAGGTACCAACATCTAGAACAGGCTACCAGCATTGGAACCCACCAGTCCTTCCAGAAAGCAGGGTGCCTGCTTACATTATGGAAGAATACGATCAGATGGGGTACAAAAAACATAAAATTACAGGGCCAAAAGGTACATTATTGTTTTTTGACAACAACATAATACACAGGGCAAATATACCAGATAGGCTACATAGGGATGTCATTATTTTGAATATTAGGCCAACCTTAGACAAATTTAGGCCTTATATGTCTAAAGAGACGACAGGGACTTGGGGATATAAGAGTCCAATAATGGACCCCGCACAAGTGGCTCCAATTTTAAATTAGGTGAATATATATGAAATTAAAATCAGAAAAAAATAATTATGAATTAAAAATAGTTCAAAATAATCAAGATGCCGATATAAACTTCAATATCCCGTTCAGAAGAGGCAAGGAAGGTTTAGAAAAAGCACCTTTTAATTTTACTTTGACTATGAATGGGGATACGCACGAGGGGATTGGATCTTTTGGGAATGATGGTCTGTGGTTGCCATTAGATAAGTCTACAGGCGTTAAGATCCTTAGAGCGTCTACACCAGAGAAGAAAGAACAATATTATAAAAACGTAGATTATATTAAAGAAATAAATTCAGATATATTCCCAGACATATATGACTTGGACTCACTAGATTCGGAACATGGATCCTGCGTTTTAATTAAAATGGAGAATGTACAGTATTCAAAACAGAATACTTTGGACGGCTCCGAGGGATATATTCCACCTTTAGATAAAGCATTTATTGAATCAAAAATAAACAATCCCTTACCAGATTACTATAAATGTATTAGTGAGTTTACAAGACACAGAATTTGCCCAGAGGATGATTGGTTTAAGAATTCAGATCCAAAAGGCTCTCAAAAAGCAGCGTCTAGAAACATGTTCAATGGCAAACTTGTTGATTTTCATGATTTTAAATACATGCCAGAAAGATATGTTTTCCCTTCTAATGGATGTGGTCCGCAAGAGACGGAGAGAATGTATAAAGAAGCATTGTTGAGGTATAGGAAATGGATGTCGGATCCAAGTGGCGGAGGCATGCCAAAATGGAAAGGTACAATATATCAAGGAATGCAGTTCGATAATGGTTATGTGATGCCTGGATATTCTTCTAATAATCACATGTATGATAGTTTTATAAAATTGCATTTCATGCCCATGAATAAGGTGCGAGGGAAGAAAGTTTTAGATCTCGGGTCCAACCAAGGGTTCTTTTCTTTTCAGTCCGCTCTGCATGGTGCATCAGAAGTACTAGGTATAGAATTAACACCAGAAGATGTTCAACTTGCTAATGAAGTAAATCAGAATTTATTAAAATTTGAAAATGTTAGATTCAAAAACGGAGACATTGTTGAACACATCAAGAATGACGATAGTGAATATGAACTTATTATATTAAACTCCGTCCTTCATCAGATTTACAAAGATATGATAGGTTCAGAGGAGTTTTTACATAACATAGCAAAGCGTTGTAAATACTTTGTTTATGAAACTCCTGTCAACCATCACAAACTAATGAGTATGCCTTTGGAGGTTATATATAATAATCTTGTTAGCATATTCGGAGATCCTAACAGGGTTCGACTCTTACATGTGTATGATGCATATTCTACAGGCTATCGAGCGAACTTTGTTTGTTACACACACGGTTAAAAAATGAAATGGTATAATGAAAAAGATTTAAATTGTTACACTGGGACAGCAGAAGACATAAGAAAATATAATCAATGTTGTTTGATTCGAAGAAATCTACATCCAGTGGTGTCTGAAAAATATAAAAATGTTGTTGATGATTTAGAAAACAACGGCTATGCTGTGATAAGAAACGCTGTAGACAGAGAAAGAGTTTTGGAATTGTCCAGAGAGACAGAGGAACTTTTAAAAGATCCAAAAAATTTGAAGTTGAATGACACGCATCTTCAAATGATTAATCAACCTTTGCATACTGCTAAAAAAGCATTCAATCTGGCAACAGACGATGTGCTTGTAAATGTCGCCTCAGAGTTTTTTAAATGCACTCCTGCTTTAGGAAGTTATAATTTAAAAAGAAGTTTAGTGAATAATCTACAGGCAAAAGACGCACAGTTGTATCATTGTGATGGAAATTCAATTAAGTTCTTAAAATTCTTTTTTTACTTGACAGATGTGGATTTAGAATCTGGACCTTTTACGTATGTAGAGGGTTCTCATAAGAGAAAATTTGAAGGATGGAAAAACAAATACAGGTGGGATCCTCTGGAAATAAAATCAATTTATGGTGCAGATAAAATAAAACACTTAATGGGAAGAGTAGGAGATGTTATAATTGCTAATACCACTGGTTTTCACAGAGGATATCCTCCTGAGAGAAAGGAGAGAATGATGTTAACTGTTGATTACGTAGTTCACCCAGAATATTGGAAACAGCCAGAGTTTATGGTCAGACAATCAGATGTTGATGAATTACCATTGTGGAAGCAGCCAGTAGCAGATTTTATGATAAAGGTTTAAATATGGACTTCAAAGATAATCCGGATAAAATTGCGGCAAAAATGACCGCAGAGCGTCTTAAAAGAGAATATGAACGCACCAATAATTTATTACTAAAAAAAATAAAATCTGATAAAATATGGGCAAATTGGGAAACTGATTATGGTTCATTTTTTGAATCAATTATAAAATCTAATAGATATAAAACATGTATTGAGATCGGAGTAGCCCATGGGCAGACAACAGGGCACATGTGCCGAGCCGCCCAAAATATTGGTGGACATGTTTATGGATTTGATATTTGGGATAGCCATGGTAGCGCGAAAAATAATTTTGAACAAAAATCATCTATGGAGTTAGTTGATAGGCAATTGAAACCAAGATGGCCCGGAATTTTTACTCTTAACAAGATCGATTCTTTAAATCCAGAATTTCCAACATTTTTGAAAAAAACTTTACAAAATAAGCCAATTGATTTTGCTTTTATAGATGGAGATCACTCTTATGCTGGAATTAAAAATGATTTTAAAGCTGTGTACCCATTGTTATCTCCATCTGGGGTTATAGCATTTCATGATACTGCTTGGATTGATGGTTGTCGAGAATTTGTCTTAGATTTGAGAGCAAAATTTCATGATGGTACTTTCGATATTGTTGATTTTCATTTTGGAGGGGATCCTGAACAGTGGCCCGGTGGCCGAAGCGGATGTGGTATCTCTTTGCTTGTAAAAAGATCATTTGCTCTCAAAAAAGTGCCTATACAAAATGTCTGTGGAAGTCTATCAACAGAACAGGAAATAGAGACAAGAGAGCAGGAGTGGCTATTAAAGCAAATAGAAACGAAAAATAAAACTTTTGATCTCGATGAATATAATAAAAAAAGGAGCAATGAAGAAATGTGTACAAAACGTTTTGGAGTCCATAGGGAACGTAAATGGGGGTGTAAAAAATGGAAATAGGAAACAGACCATGGGGAACTTATTATGTTCTCTTGGATGACGATAAATGTAAAGTTAAAAAAATTGTTGTGAATCCAAACTCAAGACCAAGTTATCAGTATCATTTTAAAAGAAGTGAAACTTGGGTTGTTGTTGAAGGCGAAGGCAAGGTAACTATCGATGGGCAAGAAAGAGATATTCAAGCCGGCGATATTATAGAAGTGCCACAAGAATGCAAACACAGAATTGAGAACACGGATAGTAATAATGACCTAGTTTTTATTGAAGTTCAACACGGGAGTTATTTTGGAGAGGATGATATTGTAAGAGTCGAAGACGACTACGATAGATGATAACATGTCGGATAATTATAAAGTATTAATTCCTAGTGCTGGTCTTGGGACAAGGTTAGAGCAGTTTAGCAAAAACCTAAACAAGGCTTTAATATCCGTGTCCAACAAGCCTGTCATATCTCATGTTATTGAAAAATTTCCTAAAGATATAGAGATAGTCATTGCTTTGGGTCATAAAGGGGACTTGGTTAAAGATTACATTAGCCTAGCACAT
>Ga0163179_10000190_pt1 | contig 42789 bp, 48 predicted proteins | sample AtlANTMetagenome_FD_109643 | JGI IMG/M metagenome (GOLD analysis project Ga0163179, IMG submission 109643) | Marine eukaryotic phytoplankton communities from the Atlantic Ocean - Atlantic ANT 2 Metagenome | ecosystem: Environmental > Aquatic > Marine > Oceanic | place: North Atlantic Ocean... | reverse complement strand
ATTGTAATCATAGTTGGCTTCTAATAGTTCTTTATCATACCAAACATCTTCTACAAATTCACCTAAGTGTGTTTCTACAATGCTATATACAAGTTTGTTTTCATCGAAAGGTTCGTCTGTGTCTACAAACCAACTTGCAAATGATCCTTTTTCTGAACTGTGGAAAAGAATTACAGGTGTACAACCTTCTGGAGTTTCACCTTCTGTGTCTGTGCTAATATATGCTCCTTCTCTTCCTTTCAAACAATATCCGTCAGTTTCTATTTCATCTTCGTCCCAACCAAAATCATCTGAACCGTCTGTTGGAACACTAACTGCTGTGAAGCCACCATCTGCATAGGCACTATTGATATGTTCAATATCATCTACTTCATACCAACCTGGTATTTCATTTGTGTCTTCCATAATACTTGGGGATTCAGCAATAATATCTTCATCATCGTCCCATTCACTTAAACAAAGTACATGCGGAATAAATTCTTCATGTGCTCCAGCCTCTTCAATTTTAGGTGCCCAATAATGTACGAACTCATCTGACACCGAGCCAACTGCAAGTTCTCCTCCATACCTTCCACCATCAATTCTATATCTATATTTCTTTGCCATATTTCCTCCTAGTCTAACAAGTGTGCAACATCAATTTCATTTGGAATCTTATTTGCTTCTTTTACAAAAAATGCACACTTAGGATTTGGTTTATTTTCTAAAGGTGCAACTAACATGTGTCCGTTTTTTAATTTAGGAAAGTACCACTTTACATCTTGATAAATGTTAGTGATTTTTACTTCTTCACATTCAATTAATTTTCTGCCTAAAGGATTCAACGTTGCTGTTAAAAATCCTCTATTGTTTAAACTTGTTAAAGGTATAACTTCTACCCCACTCAAATCTTCATCTGTTATTGCTATACTCCAATCCATTGGCATCTGAATTGTCTTGTCTCCTATTTTTAAACAAATAGCAGGTGCATAAAAACTTTCCAAAAATATCAAAGGCAAAAAATAATAATCCATAAACTCAGGGTCTGTTGTGTCAAACACGCAAAATCTAATATCATCTATTACGTCAGGTACATGGTCAATTTCATAAACGTCATTCTCGACTGTTAAAATTTTCATTTATACTCCAATTTAGTTACTTGAAAAGGAAAACCCTGCTCTTTATAAAATGCTTTTCTTTTTGTCAAGTGTCTTTTACTATACTTTAAATTACTCGTAATGTCAATTACATTCAAATAGTCCTTGTCCTCGGCTTTACGAATTCCTCTTCCAATACTTTGTATTACACGAACAAAACTTTTACCTGGCTCTAATAAAACCAAATTAAAAATTCTAGGTATGTTAATACCTACTGCCGCTACGCCATAAGTTGCAACAATTACCTTATTATCCATTTCGCTTACTTCACGATATTCTTTTTGCCTATCAGCAACTTTCATATCGCCACTTATGAATACCCATTCAGGAAACATATCAGATAATATTTGTCCTGTTGCAATCCTATCTATTAATACAAGTGTGTTTCCAGAACCGCTTATACTAGTTATTATACTGCTAATTTCTTCGATTCTGTCTTTGTCAGTTACAAGCCATTTTAACTCTTGAGCATAATTGTTAAATCCTAATACTCCGTCTTGTAACTGAATTATATTGATATCTAAGTTAGCAAGTACACCTTTTTCCTGTAACTCTTTACTACTTAAATTACCAATTACTGGTCCTAAAGAACAAACACAACCAACTGCTTCATGTTCTTCTTTAGGTATTGTTCCTGTCAAACCCCATCTCACAGGAACATTTCTAAATGGTCCACCTAATAAATTTCTAAGTACATCTGCTTTTGCTTTGTGTACTTCATCGACCATTATACATACAACACCATCTAAGAAATCATCTATAGGAAAATCTGCTTCATACTTTTTACTTTTCTTTTCTAGTATTGCCAAACTTTGCCATGTGCAAATTGTATGTGTCTTGTCATATTCTTTCCTATCTCCAAATAGCACACCAACATCAAGTCCTAAATTTTTATAGTCTCTTTCTGTTTGTAATACTAAATCTTTGTTAGGAACAATTACTATAGTTCTACCATACTGTTCACACATATCGCTTAAGGCGGCTGTTATGAGCGTCTTACCGGCACCTGTAGCCACCTCCTGCAAACTTTGTGGGTTTTTTAAAAAGTTGTTAATTACATCAACTTGATAATCTCTAAGAATAATCGGCTCACCTTCTGCTGGATGACCTTTGGGCCATGCAATATCTTCATATTTGGTTTGCTCTATTTCTTCAAATGCAAATGACCAAATGTTTCTGTTGTCTTGTATTTCTACATCATACCCTGCTTGTTGCACTATGGGAAGTAATCTATCAAGTAGATTCATGTATGTTCTGCCTCCAACATCGCAGAAGCGAACACAACCATCCCATCTGCCTAACTTGTAAGCAGGCATATGATATGCATACGGTAAAAAGTATTTTACTTCTTCGGATATCTTACGTCTAGTTTTGACGTCAAGTCCAACAAACTTTACATTTACTTCATCACGTATTTCTAAGATACATTTAGCCATATCGTATATTATACTACCACTTCTTCTGTACTGTCAACATAATTTGTCTTCCACGATTATCATAACCAGGAAGTACTTCTACTTGTTCATCTAATACATTGTCAATGCTTAGTGCTAAGTCTACATCATTATCAAAAGTCTTAATATATCTAAAAGACAAATTAATTAAATCCTCTAAATCATCACCGTCATATGGACCAGGTATTCTATTAAATTGTCCTCTTAATGTAATGTCAAATTCATGCGAACCAAAAGATTCGTTCCATCCTAACACAGACATATACTTAGGTACTCTTGCTTGATCCGTATCAGTAACAGAAAGTCCTATATTAAATGCTCCAAATGTTTGTGCATATCTAAGTCCTTGCGTTTCGTATGCACCTGTGTTATCGTATGTTGCATTTGTCCAAACATTTTCTGTAACTGCTTCTGTTAGCAAATTACCATCTTCATCATATGTTGCAGGTGTTACAACCACTTCTGTATTAAAACCAGGTACATATTCTATTGCTTGTTCAAATTCATATCTAAACAAACTTAATACACCAAAACCAATTTCATAACCTACTGCTTCTTCAGGCAGTAAGTTAGGGTTTGCATCAACCCAACCGTCACCATGCAATTCATAAAGTGTAGGTCTTCTGTAACTAGTACCAACATTTAAAAAGAATGGTCCTTTTTCGATTCCAAATCTTAATGCATTTTGGTCTTCGTTACCAACTCTAAATCCAAAGTTATATTTCATGGCAAAGTCGGCATTTATATTTAGGTATGCTCCATAGTTATCTCTATTATGGTCTCCACCAGCAGTTAAATATTTTTCATGACTAGCATCAACACCATATGCAACTTGCAGTTTTTCTGAAAGGTTAGTTTGGTCACCAACTCTTAAATAGTCTGTACTGCTTTCATTCCAGTATGATTCATATTCACCTGTATAGTAATGTGCTTTATCATGTGTTCTACCAATTGTAAAGTATTCATTATTTACTGCAACATTGTATTTCTCACCATCTTGGTTACAGTCATTTGACTGAGAGAAATCTGCCGCCCAACAATTATCGTAATCATAATTGTAATCTGTGTAGTCCATTGTAATTGTAAAGTCTTGTACATCAAAATTAAACTTTGCATTTTTATTTGTGTACATATCTCTTTCTTCATTATCATTTCTTACACTATCTTGGTTAATTTCCATAGCAGTATATTGAAACCATTTCGCAGGTGCAACACTTACCATTTTATGTTCTTGTGAACCAAGTATTGCTGTAACACCTTGTTCAATGTTGTCTTTAATTAATATGGTGCCAGCAATACTACCACTACCATATACAACACTATTTGCACCAGTTATAATTTTTACATCTTGTCCTGTTGCTAAGTCTGTACCAAAATCATACCAGGCACTACCAGGCAAGTTTGCTGGTATCCCATTTTTATATACTGCCGTGTGTACTGTTTGAGCACCACGTTCATTATATCCTTGAAAAGCACCATAGCCACCTGCTGTCCAAGTGTGGGCAGGTAATAGTACTCTGATAAATGAATTGCCTTTTAGTGGATCTGCTTTTACAGATTTTACTTGTTGTGCCACTACCACAACTTCTTCTATTTCTTCTGCCTTTGCTTGTGGGCTCAAACATACTGCTACTGCAAATATAACTGACCAAACAAACATGGCATACATTGGAGAGAAGTTTAGATGGAAATTCCTTTTCCACTCCTTCTCCTGACGTTCCTTATCTATGAAATTCATAAGTTCTCCAGGTTATTAGTTCTATTATAATTATACGTCTTATTAAGGAAAAGTCAAGTGAAATATCAAATAAAGTGAAGCCCGGAAGAAATCCGGGCTTCTTGGTGCTCTGTGTGGGGGATGACTAACGTTTGAGCACCAGGGAATCGTTAGCAGTATTACTTATTTTAAATGACTCCTTTCATACAAGTAGTTCTGGCTAATGCCTGCCAATTGTTTGGCTCCATTTTCCTAAGGTCGGAAATCTTAAGAACCATCCTTAAAGATATCTCTCTAAGTTTGTCAGTGTTCTCAATCATGAAGTCAATAATTTCTTTATCGCCTTCTTCACCGAACTTGTATTCTTCAAGCATACCATCTCTAACAATCTGCTTAATTCTAAGAAACTTATCTCTAGCAGAGTTCATTGTAAGATCCAAGTAGTGACATCTGGACATAAGTGCCGCCAAGTGATCCTTAATCTTCTTAGAACGAACGTTTTCAAAATCAACGTTAGTAATAAAGATACAACCACCTTTGAACTCAAACCTATCAGGTATTCCTTCTCTACGAAGTGCATTGGATTCTGACTTCCAAGTAATGTAACGTTTCTTACCTGAGTCAAGTGTAGCCTTAAGCATGTTCAAACATACTTCATCAAACAATACACTATCACAGTCATCAAATACTAGGATGTTACCTTTCTCTGAGTTGTTAAAAAGTGTTTGGAACAAACCAATTGGCGTAACAGAACCTTTAACAACTTCAGTCCTTGCAGGCTTGCCAGCAACTTCTGTAAGCATGTCGTAATCTTCTAATACAGATTCAACACCAAAGGACTTACCAACTCCTGGAGGGCCACTTACAATCATACCTCTAACAGTACCTTCTGCAACTGCATGAGTCATTCTGTCCAAAATATCAAACCTTTCACGAATACGTTCAATGGCTTGTTCATCGGACTCTTCCTTCTGCTCTGCAGGGGTATTGTCGATTTTAGGTTGCTCGGCATATATAGCCGGAGTTACATATTCAAGGTCCTGTGTAGGATCTTCAATTAGCACTCGGATTTTACCAAATTGGTCACCAAGGACTTCAGTACCATCAACAGTAATGAAAGCACCTTTCTTACCAATGTTTAAAGGCTTTACAATAGGAAAAACCATGTTGTCCACAGTATTCTTTCTGTATGTGCCTTGTTTTATTTTTACAAAGTTAGTCATCTTTACTCCCGTTTTGTTTAACTTATACATACTATTATACTTCTTTTACGGGGGAAGTCAACCTTTTTACCAAAAAAAGTGGTAAAAAAATTAATCTTTTTTGATGTTTAGCATGAAAAAGCAGGTTTGTAAGCATTTTGCCTGCCATTTTGCGTCGTCTACAGCACTATGTAATGCTTCTTGAACACCTTTTCTAGGGTCAACATCCATCATGCTGAATACAGTCCTGCTATCTCTGATTTGCCAATATGCCCAATTTGTGTGGGTGTTTAGCATTTTATATAAGTTCTCAATAATGACCATATCAAATTGTGGGCCTTGACACCAAATTTGGTCACAGCCAACTAGCCATTTATTAAGAGATTTTGTGAATTCATTAAGTGGAGTTCTGCCCTCATCTGAAAAGGCTATATCCTGAATATCTTGTGGTTGTTTTGCCCACCATTCAACTGTGCCTTCATCTATATCTCTGGACAGAGCAGTTTGCTCGTCAACATCTAATTTAAAGTCTAAGAATGAATGTGGTTCTTGGTTTGTGTAAGGGTCGAACTTTACGCCACCCACACTTAATACTACTGCTTCTGGCGTAGTTGCCAGAGTTTCAATATCAATCATTGCATGGGTGGACATAGTTATTTTGTTCCTTGTAGCCTGTATTGACCAAACAATTTGTTAAAAAGAACTTCTGCTTCTTCTAAATCAAGTTGTGGTTCATTCCATGCTGACCTTTCTTCAACATTTAATTGACGCCACTTGGTAAAGTTAGATTCAAAAGACTCACTTTTATCAAATTGGAATTCAAAATTGTCGCTCATATATTACTCCTAAAGTTAATAATGTAATTATTTTACTAAAAATTAGGTTCTATGTCAACCTTTTAAAATGCTTTTTATACAAAGAATCTTCTAAACCGTATGCTTCTTCTTCCCAAGGAAGTTTGTTATATGGTGTATTTTTTATTAATTCTTCTTGTAGTTTGAATTCAAATTGCTTATTGATTAATTGTTTTGCATGTACTAATTCATGTGTTAGATTTAGAAGTAGTTCTTCTCTAGAGTAAGTATAGTCATTACTTACCCTTGCTAATTCAATTTCAACATGCTCAGAATCTCCCCAACAATAACCTGCTAAATTGTCATCTACAGTTTTTAAAATTTCAATATTTACATCTACTGTTGAATTACAGTTTGGACATTGTTCATTAAGTAATAATTCTGATGCTATAATTATGTCTTGTTTTTTAGCAAGTCTGCCATTTATAAAAACATGTATCATTTAGCCTATAACGATATCTTCCATGCCTGCAGTTCTAAGTCTAGTAATATGACCTATCTGCCATTGCTTGGTATCGAGACCTTTCATTATACCTAAATATTTGTTACGCAATAATGCATATTGGTTACAAAGGTGTGTAAGGTCTATAACACTATCCTCACTATCAACAAACTTTTCAGCATCTCTACTGCTCAATGTTCTGTTGTAACTTTCTAAGTATTTGCGAAATGTTCTAGAACGTTCTTTGCGAAGTTCTATATTTAAGTGTTCTAATATTGCTTCAATTTCTTGAAGTTGATTAAAACGGTGTTCTGTAATGCCAGGTAAGGCAGAACTAGATTTCTCTAGACTGCCTTTAATACTGCATTCGTATTTGGCTTCTTCCAATTCTTTTTCATAGTAGTCAATTGAGTCAACAATCTTGCCTAAATCTGCTACTACTGAATTATACCAACCTGCCATATCTTAGTTCCACTCGTCTTCTTCTTCATCGTATTCATCTACACCATAATGACTTGCGACTGCTGTTTTAAGAGCAGTATCGAAAGTATCTATGTCTTCTTGTAGATTACTCATATCGGCTTCCTCGTCAAAAACTCTGACTAAATGTTCTGCCGCTTCAATACGATCCTTCTTGGGAACATAATGTTTCATAGTGTCCCAAACACTAACTAATAATAAAATATCAGGATTCATCGATTAAGTCCTCTTCATTTGAATTATCAAGTTCAACAATATCTATGTCATCTTGGACATCATTATCCTTATTAGGATTCTGTCCAAACTCATCCATCACTATTTCGAGTTTATCTCCAGTCCAGCCTTTCCTGAACTCTTTGATTTCCTCTCCTGTGATTGGAGATACATAGGATAGTTTATTACCAACTTTTTCTAAGATACCTTTTGCTTCTAGCATTTCTACCATACCACTGTATGGGTCCATTCCAGTTTCATAAGGTATTTTAACTTGTACACTTTCAAAAGGTTTACTGTAACGTGTTTTCATAACTTTACAACCTGCACGAATTCCTTGTACCGTTGTAACTTTATTGCCGTCAGCATCTTCTTTAAGTTTAAGTTTTTTCATTGCAATAACAATACTACTTGCATATATAAAACCTTGTCCGCCTGATATTTTATCATCAGGATCAAACATGTCTTGTGATGCATAAGTATGGTTAGTTGCTATTAGCCCAATTGGGTGTGGTGCTAATGAGTTTACTGTATTTCTAACTAGGGCAGTTAATGCCTTTGGCTTTCTACCCATATCACCTTTCATATCACCTTTTTCAAATTGTGCTACGTCTGTTGGTGTTAGTAACATACCTAAACTATCTATTACAAATAGCATTTTAGGTTGTTCTTCATATGGTAAATCACCATAGTTAGATTTATAGTCTTTTACAAAATCACTGATTGTTTTAGCAACATCATCAATCATGCTAACACTAATTTTGAGAAGTTTCTCAGGTGTAGTGTCTACATCTAATGCTTGTAGCCAATCTTCATCAAGTGCATTTTCACTATCAAATAATACTACTTGACAGCCTTGTTGTTGTGCATTACGCACTAAGTTTCCAGAACAAATAAAACTTTTACCAGAACCGGATTCTCCTGCAAATACACTTACCTTACCAAGTGGGACTCCTTTTTTGAAGTCCCCACTTATTAAGTAGTTTAAAGTGTAGTTACCAGTTGATATCCAATCTTGGGGGTCATGAAAGCCAGCACTAATACCGCTGATGCTTTTAGTCAAACCCGTTCGGAATTTGTTTAAGTCAAATGGTTTCTGCATGATATCTCCTTATGAACTACGGTTTCTAATCATGTTCAGAATATCATCTGCACTTGGTTTCTCGCCACTGGTTTCTGCTACTGGTTCAGCCTTAGGTTCAGCCGCAGTTGCTTGAGTTTCAACTGCTTCAGAAAGAGGGGCAGTTGGCTCTGCTTCTTTTTCAACTACCGGAGCCGGAGCCGGAGTAGCCGCTGGTGCTTGTGCTGATTCTGTAGTTTTTTGCGTTGCTGTTTTAGGAACATCTACTCCGTAAGGTTTGTAGAAGTTACCCCATTTTTCAGCATCATACAATTCACCGTCAACTGATGCTTGGAACATTTCAGCGATTGCTTGTAGTTCTTCTTGCCCAGGTCTTTTTGGTAAAAAGTCTGATAAGTTGTATAGACCATATGAGTCAATTGCCGCAAGTTCTTTTTCATCTAATGCTCTTTCTTTACGAGCATATTTAGAAGTAGAATAATCTGCGTATTGACCTTTGGTTGTTTTAGTCACTCTAAAATCTGTACCATTCATATAATCAGTTGGTAAGTTCTCCATGTCTGGGTCCATTAATGCTGATTTAATAATGTTAAAGATTTGAGGTGAAATTACAAATCTCCTGATTGGATTTTCAGGTGATTCCTCTGATAGAGGATTCTCTGTTACAAATCCTTGGAAAATGTATGAACGTTTTTTCCAATACTTTCTTCCCATATCTTCAAGACTTGAATCTTTAAACCAAGGACGAACCTCAGTTAATACAGGACATGTATCTCCATACATTTCTGCACAAGGTACTTGTACAGTCACGGGTTTCATATCGCCACCCTTTACGCCTGGAAAAGTCAAACGTATCATTTGTCTTTCAACCCAGTAAAATGCGTTATCTGGATCTTCATCCGGTAAGAACCTCAGTACTGCTGAAGTGCCTTCGTCGATATTCCAGTGTGGGTAAATGGCGTTGTCACCGCCTGATTGTGATTGGCTTCCGGAACTTTTACTTTCCATTGCCTGTAGTTTTGCTCTAATTTCTGCCAAAGATGCCATAATGTTTCTCCTTATATGTTTGTGCCATGTTTGTAAACGAATTGTGTTTACTATGTGCCTAGTTTACTTTCTTTGTGCCATGTTGTCAACCTTTTTATACTTCCGCTGACAGGAAGTTGTAATATTAATTATTGAATATTACGAAACTGTCTATAAATTCTTGGTATTCTTTTGTTTTGCTTTCTGCTAAGTCTTCTGCCATTGCTACATTTGTAGGTTGTTGTGCAGATAATAGAGAAGCCTTAACTGCTCTATATTCCATAGGATCTAAACTTCCACCGTCTGATAGTTTGTTTCCAATGCTACCTAAGTAATTAGCAAGTCTTTGATTATTAACTGTAGTGCTTAATTGACTTACTTGATATCCTAATTTACTATGTGGATTTGCAAACTCTAAAGGATCTTCTTCAATAACTTCTTTTGCTCCTTCAAATGTTTCAGACTCAATTGCATTCATTATATAACTTTCAAATGCTGATTTTTTATTAACTAATTTTGAAAGTGTTTCATGTGCATTACCAACCTTGTTATCAAAATGTGTTTCAGTGAAATGGTCTTCTAAGTTTACTTCATTAACAATCTCTATATTGTCGTATTCACTTAAACTTTCAACTGCTTTACTGTAAGACTTTGCACCAGCAACTCTTTTAAAAGTAGTTCTTATATTATCAATATGTTCTTTTGCAAGTGTTACATATTCGCCGTTTGCTTCATTAACAAGTTCTTTTGTAGATACATATCTTACAAACTCTCTTAATGTTCTAACATCTTTACACATTTGTACAATACTTTCACCTACTGTGTCATGCATTGCTCCACCGTTGTAAATATGCCTTGCCATTGCTCTTGCACCTTGTAAATTTTTACTTGGGAATAAGAAACGTTCTTCATTTGCTTGAATAAAAATCTTGCTAATGTTTCTGCTTCTAGCACCACGTATTTCTTCGTTTACAGGTTTTGTATGTTTAACAACTATCTTAACACTATCAAGTGGTTGATAACTTGTTTTAATTGATCCATATGATGAACCTAAACTTGCTTCTGTTACACTTTCCATTTCATTCTCTTTTTCTATGTTGACTTTTTCACTAGTTGGTTTTAACGTTTTACCAAATACTCTAAAATCCATTGTCATTAAGTGGTCTCTTGCAATATTATTAAGTTGATTTCTTATTGTATCTGTATCGTCTGTATTCTCAGATACACTAAAACGTATTTCCTCATTTGGTACATTTAATGTAACAAGTAAGTTAGGTTCATCAACGTAAAATCTAATTGCTTCTGCAGGGTTACCAACTACTTCGCCTACTTTATCAAAAGTATCGATTTCGTAACCATAGCCTTTTAATAAATTAAAGACTTTATCTGCTACTGTTTTTACACTTATTGCCATTTATTTATCTCCTACTTGTATTTATCTAAAGTAGTCCAATTGGCATTGGTTCATCATATTCGTCGAAAGGCTCATCATCAGAACGGTCTAATTCTCCGTCCCCTCTTATGTTCTGATTAACTACAGTAAATATATCATCTTCAAATGTAGAAATATAATTTACCATTCTACATGCAATTACCATGCTCATTACTAGGTCATCTGTTTCGCCTGGTTGTGCAGAAAAACTGTTTCCTCTAGCAACAAAACATTTTAATTCACTTAAAAATGCTTTACTGTAAACTTTTAATTTGTTTTGTTCTATAAATCTTTTTAGTGTTATACAACCATCCATTTTGGTTTTTGCACTTGTATGAAATCCTTTACGTCCACGTTTGCCTTGAACTTTTACTGGATCATGTAACATTTGTCCTGGAAAGTTTTCTTCACCTGTATCTCTTATTACTACAAGTGCGGCTTCACCTATTGTGTTATTTTCTACTGTCCAATATATTTCTCTTGGTTCGTATGCTTCTATTTCTTTTAAAATTTCTCTTAGTGTTCTAACTTGTCCTTCAACAGGTGTTTTATTATGACACCACTCACCTACTTGTTTCATAGTTGGTAATTCAACAATTTGTATTGCGGCATTGTCTCCACCTGTTCCTGCACATGGATCTAATGTTATAACATACATATTATCTTTCTTGGGCCTAGAGTACCAACGAACTTCTCCTGTTCTGTATAAGGTGTCTGTGTGCTTCATATTAGCCAAACATAAAGCATCAATTAGTGTTTCGTTATATATAATGAATTCACATTCGTGTTCTCTTCTAAAACGTTCTTCACCTATCCTACCCATTTCTTCTTCGGCCCATTTATCATCTCTATCAGGATGTTGGTGCCATTTAGCAAGGTATCCTTTAAAACCATTTATACCTACTTCTTGTTCATTGCCATATTCGTCTACTGTTTTTTGAGATTGATGCCAAATACCAGCAAAGGTATCATCATCACTATTTGGTGTTGACGTAACAATACATTTACCACCTGTTGCTAATGTAGGTGATAATGAGGTCCAAAACTCAGCCGCGATACGTGGTGGTACGAAAGCAAACTCATCTAGGTAAACTAATGTAAGTGACATACCCCTACCAGTGTTTTCAGTTGTTGTACTACTAACTATACGTGAACCATTATCAAATGTTATACTTCCTTTATTGTATTCAACAACTCCTGCTCTTATATGATTAGGTATAGTTTCGTATGCATACCTAATACGTTGCATAATCTCACTTGCACCTGCCGCCTTGTGAGCCGCTACAAGTATTGTACTATCAGGTTTAAACATAGCAAACCATAACAAATATCCTGCGGCTACAGTGGTTTTACCCATCTGTCTACCTAGCATATTAATACTATATCTGTTATTATTGTAGTTTTGGATTAAATCTTCTTGATAATCAAAAGGTACAAAGTCAATTCCACCTTTTGTAGGGTGCTGTATTCTAACATATTCCTTCATAAAGAACATAGGACCGTCGTTAGGATCACAACATCGCTGAAACTCTCTCAGCATGTCTTGGTCATATAATTCTTTAGAGTAAGCAGATTTTACTAACTCAGTATTTACCGTTCCTTTTGGCATACTGTTATTTAGTTATTTTTTGGGGGAAAAATGCTTAGGATTGACTATTGCGTAGATAATCTTTTAGTTTATCTCTAATAATATTAGTTAAAACTTGCTTCTCATCTTTTGGTTGTTCACCACTATTGTATGGATTTATAGGTGCATCTGGCATATCTACTTTAACAATTTTCATAGGTTCTTTAGGCATGTCATTATGCTCAGGTTCACCACTTGGCAATGTTATTCCAACTTTTTGAAGTAATACTTTTAATTCATCTACTGTATCTGCACTAGCCTCTACTGAAACAGAACCAGTGTCGGTAGAATGATGTTTTTCATATTTGTGACTTTCTTGTCCTTCTTCTGGCTCATCACAAACATCACAGCCTTCTTCAACTGATTCATCTTGCTCATCGCCTACGCCATGTCCTTTTTCGAACCAAGATTTTAATTCAGCCTGCATGTCCTGTTCTTCTGGTTCAAAGTAAGTAAAGTCATCTGCAACTACTTTGCTTTCTCCTTCTGGAGATGTAATTGTTAATTTGTGAACTGTGTAACCACTTGGTGCTTCACCATTGTATTCTAATGTATAAGTGTATTCACCTACTGCTTCTTCAATGGATTCTTCTGCATTTAATTTAGCAAGTAATTCTGATGTAATAGGCTCATCTTCTACTTTGGCTCTATTTTCATCTGGTTTTGGAATCATTAATGCAACTGCTTTATCAAACAATTCATGTGCATCGTCTTCGTTTGCAAAACCATATTCGTCAGCAAAGTCTACTGAACTAGAAGCATATAGGTCATCTAAATCTAAATCTTTTATTGTTTTAAGTTTACTAGCAACTTCTTCAGGTGTTTTACCTAATTTAATTGTTTCGTTGCCAATATATAAATCTAATTCACCATTATCTGCACCAAGTACACCTCTGGCTTCCATTAGTTGTATATGCTTCTTCAAGTCTGACATTAGTTTCTCTTTGCACTTTGACTAATTACATCAACATGCTTAGGCTCTGGAGATTTACCACCACCTGCTGTGCCTGTAATTGTGTCATATAGTCCTTTAAGGTTGTCTCCCATAATTTCATCTTTTGCAGGATAATTACGGAAATAGTCTGCACCTTTTTCTGCTTTAATTTTTTCTAATTCTGCTAAAAACTTGGAGTTATATTCTTCGCCAAACAATGCTTCACTAAAATCGACATCAACATTTTCGTTTTCATAGTGGGCGAATTCTTCTTTATTAAGTTCTGCATCTTCTTCTGATACAAATCTATCTTTATCCATTTCATGCCTTTCTGCGGCTAAATCTGATTCTAATTTTCTAGGTTCTTTAATACCATAACATAATACACGTTCATGGTCCACACCTAAGTTTACTGCAACGTAAACTTCTAATATTCTATCGTTGACTGGATATTTTAGTACAACGTCTGTACTGCATACTTCACTTGTAAAATTAACACCTTTTAATCTTTGAAATTCCATTGGATTTTCTTGAATAGGTTGTCTATTCCAAGGAGTAGCACTAACAATATTGTACTTAGACAATATTGATTCTAATTTTGCTAAATCATCAGCGGAGCAATCTCTTGCGACTTTAATTTTATAGCCATACTCTTTGCTGAAAGATTCGTTTATGATGTCTTTTAATTCTCTCATAGTATAAACTCCTGTTATGCACTTATTTATCATAAATAACAAAAGTATGCAGTTTAAAGTAAGCAAAAATAATTTCAACGGGTTCGCCACATGGGGAGTTGCCTTAGAAAATCAAGTATGTCCACGTCCAGACATGCTAGATAGATTTGACCAAAGCGGTTATGATTTATGTAAATTAGAACAAGAATATGCAAAAGCAAATTTAGGTTCGCATGATTTAATGCGTTACAAAGCATGTATTAAACAAGATTGGTTTACAAGTGAACAATCTCACAAAGGTGTACACATTAATCATTCCGATTTATATGAGCGTAAAAGTTATCACGGATACGCTCTAGAACAACTTTGTAATTGGGTACCAGGAAACAATTTATTATGGAAAATGATTAAATTAAAACCTAAATGGGGAATTGATATGAGCATTGACTATGTAGACAACAACGGACATGTTATGGAATTGTTTCATTATGAATGGGACGACACAGAATTAGATACTGTATTAGAAAAAAAAGAAATTATTGAATCTGTTGTTTTAGATAACGATTGGGAAGATGTTGCTAAAACTAAGTTACAAAGAAAAGATGAATGGCAACATTTAGATTTTACAGGTCAAAGTGAATGGACTACAAACTTTTTAGGTTTGCCTAAAGAAAGGTTTAAATTAGTCCCATGGAAGATTTAATTTTCTTTATTGTTGATAATTTTAAGCAATTCATTTCTATCTAATAATTTATTACCACTATCGTTACTAGTATATTCACCAGCATTGTTATCAAGCCTTGCTTTTTTAATCATCATGTCTATTTGTTTAAGTTTAGAATTAATTTTGCTATCTTTGGCGTCAAGAGCAGTTTTTAACATTTTTGCGGCACTATCAAATATACTGCCAGCATCTCTATCACTCACATTCATACCTAAGTTCATAAGTTGTTGGTAACTGTCTACTGCTTGTTGAGCCAAGTCGTCCATATCAACGTTATGGTCGTCTAAACCTTTGACATTTCTTAATGCATGGTCAATTTTTTCAGCAGTACTTAATGCTGTTTCAACTTCTGCTACATCTACTTCAGTAATTTCTTTACTTTCATAAAAAACTTCATCGTGATCCGGCATGACTTTTTCTTTTTCAGGTTGTTTTGCATCTTCGATAGGAGGCAAATTGAATTCTTCTTCTAACTTCTTAGTCATAACAGTATTTATACCGTAAAATTATGCTTTTAAAGGTTTACTGAGTTCTTCCCAACTAGTTTCGTAATCTGAATCACCATCTGCATAACCCATTACACCTAACTTTTCATATTCAGGTACTAATTCATCATGTAGTAAACCTATTTTTTTAAGATTAGGCATAATTCTACTAAACAATACATCCTGAAATTGTGTTTGAAATATGTTTTCCTGTTGATATTCGTCTGTATAGTCTAAGTCCATACCATATTTTTCCCAAACATCATATGCTCTAAGTCTATTTCTACTTACAGTACATGCTTCTAAGGCAAATTGTGCCCTGTCTAAACGTTCTTCTTCACTTAAAGTAGTAACAAACTCAGTAAGGTACTGAATACCAAATGTGACGTGCCTTGCTTCATCTCTAATTATATATTCTAGCATTTGTTCATACACAGGATCATTAGTTGCCTGTTTGGCGGCATTAAAGGCGGCTAATGCCAATCCTTCAATTACTACTTGCATACCAATAAATTTTAAATCCCATCTAGGATCTGTTAATATTTTATCTAGTAGTCCTTTTAATGCTCTACCTATGGGCCAACTGCGTTTTAAACGTTGCTGTAAGTATTTGTTAAATGCTTCTACATGCCTTGCTTCGTCAAAAGTTTGACTTGCGGCGTAAAGTTTTGCGTTATAGGTCGGCGCACAACTGGCTAACTGCGATGCTACCAATAATGCACCTTGCTCTCCATGTAAAAATTGACTAGTTGCCCAACTGTTTAAATCTTTAAAAAACTCTAATCTAGTTTTTTTATCAAAAGTCTTAAACACTTCATGCTTATCCCATTGGGTATTTTCAAAATCAAACTCTTCATCACTTATACCCGTGAAATTAGGTGTCCAATCAACATCAACTTCTACATTCCAATTTAGTTGTTTGCCTAATTCATATAATTTTTTAATACGATTATCTTGTACAGTATAATCCCAATTAAATGAACCAGTCAAAGGTGTTTGAAAAATCTCTACAACGTCTGTAGGATCTAAATCAGCCGGAACATCTTCGTCAAACTCAATGACATTCCTTGGAGTTTTTGTATATTGTATTTTCATATTTCTCTTAACGCATTTTGCGTCTTGGTTTAGTTGTGCGTTTAGGCTTATTATATATTTGTTCTTCCGTAATTACTTTAAAATGTATTCCTTTTGCTTTACACCAAGCATTTGCGGCTTCCCATTTTGCGGCATTTACCTGTGTAGCAAATTTATCTCCTCTGCCTTTGGCATTTTCGATAACAGTTTGACTTTTAGGTTTAATCTCTATCAGTTCAATTAATGTTTTACCATTTTTATCTTGATATTGCACCATAAAGTCAGGTACATAATTAGTAATCTTTCCTGTGAAAGGATGTCTATAAGGAATCTTGACATTCTCACTTGCCCACTTTAGTATGTTTGGGTGGTTATCGCAGAACCTCATGAATGCAGTTTCCCAACTACTACGAGCAAATGGCATTTTACCTCCAACGTACTTGCCTGGATTCTGAACTACATATTGTCCTTGAGAGTATCGATTTGACATAACTATCCTTACGGTCTAATTAGGTCTGAGATTTTGCTATATTTGTTCTGCTTTTCTACACTCAAACCAACTAAATTTCCTTTCGGTCTAATCTTATTTAGTGCTTTGTAAGTGTTTTCTGCTAATTTAATGCTGTCTTCATTTAATTCAAAGTATGATATAGGATGAACTCCTTGTATATCTGCAATTTTAATTAGTGCAACTGCCAATGTATTAGCAGTAACTTTGTTGAAACCAACTTGTTGTAAACGACCTTTTACCATATCAATTCTAGTAGCATCCATTCCTTGTGCAGTAGTTTCATCTAACATTCCTGTTAATATATCTACACTTGCTTCAGGCAAAGGAAAATTTATTGTGCTGTTTTCTAAAAATTGTACAACTTTATTACGTCTAACTTCATAATTAGGTTCATTGCCAAATGTTTCGTATAAACTTTTCATTAGTCAGAACCTCCTGCTGTTTTCCAAAAATCATTATCTTGATTTGTGCTGAGCCTTGCAGTTGATTCACTGTTTTGGTCAACAGGAGCAAGGAAACCTAATTCACGTTTTCTTAATGCTGGTTGATTTCTTGTGTCTTTACTTGCGTTTTGACCTACTGATGAATTTTCATCCAGTGGTCCACCGTCTCTTAATCTTTTATATTGGTCCTGAGAACCATATGTTACAAAACGTTTCATATCTTCTTCTGCAATAAAACCATTTACTACAGGATTGATAGAAAAGTTTTCATATTGAATATCCATACTAATCATAACAGGATCACTTGCGGCATGGTCAAAACCATCTACAGTAAAGTTTGTTACAATTGGATTAAATAATGTGTACTTCATGGCTCGTTGAGCATGATAGTAAACAATGTCTATGTGTGATACAAAGTATTTTTCATTTCCTGGTCTTAAATTATAACCCATATTGTTATCTGAATATCCTAGATTAAATCCATATGTTGGACCATCTTGACTTCCTGTTGGTATAACATCAGGAACTACGTCATAAGGAATTTTTCTTGGTGTTGCATTGTTATTAGCATCAACATCAAATTGACCTAAGGGATTTGAAAATAGATGTGCATACATTCTCATCAATAGAATAACCCAAGCACTATCCACTGTGTCATAAGCCGATAATGTAATAGGCTTATACTCAGCATGAGTAATAGTTACTCGCTTTTTATTATACTGATTTTTGACATCTGTCTGAATTTCTGCACTTGGTACGTCAGAACTTTTTATCAAAGAACTTAGTACTGTTGGAACACCCTTTTCACGCATGTCTGAAATACCGGGAATGTCAATATCACCGTTAAAGTGAAAATTGACATACCCGTTAAATTTCTGCCTTACAGGGTTGTTTACTGGGCTAAAAGGTTTAGCATGGTTAACATCAAATGCAAAATAGTCTCCGTCCTTATATATTACATCGCCAATCAGTTTATTAACTAATATCTTATAAAGGTCCATATTTTGCTCTTACGTTAATTAACTATTAAGTACCATCACTTGCACTAGTTCCGAAGACGTTAGTTTCAGGGAATACTTCACCTGAACCACCAGCAACTGTAGAACCTGCACCATTACCATCACCTGGAACGTGTAAAGCATTATCAAATCTAATTGTTAATGTTACTGTAACTGGTTCGTTAGTAGTGTAGTCTGAATCACTGTAGTCTACGTTTTGCAAGAAACAACCTTCAAGTCCCCATGTTTCCATAGGTGCTGTAGTTTGACCATCTAGGATTTCAAGTCTAGTGTTAAACTTATAATCTTCTCCAGCCAACGGTGACTGTTGATTAAAGTGGTTTAACTGTCTTTGAACTTGTTTACCAGCAAGCCTTGACACAGTATTTTGAATGTCATCACGAATAACTATTTGTACAGTTTCCCATGTGTGCTTACCTTGTACATAAACTTTAGAGTTGTAAGAATGTATCTCTACCTCTTCAAAGTTAATCTTAGGTCTGCTGACGTTCATTACATTCTGCGTAAACTCTCTGGCATTACCTTGAGCGCCGAAATCTTCTACCTTAACCCTAAATCTAAATTTAAGTTTAGGCATTAAAATACCAGCGGTTCCGGAATCATCTACAGGAACACCGAACTTATTTTTGTTTCCAAATAAATCTGCCATTTGTTTTCTCCTAACTTATAAACCACTGTTGGGTTTACGTTACATTTATTTATCAAAATAACCGATTTTTCTTTATAGTGCGTTTTAATTCCATAAAAAAAGGGCAGTAAAAACCGCCCTTTTTTATTAGTTTTATCTCAAACTTCTTAAGAACCTGTTGCTCCCAATGTGTTTTGGATTCTAATTGGTATATAGATAAACTCAATTGCCTTAACTGGTTGAATAGCAATATCAATATAAAGTTCATTTCTATCGATTCTTGCTGGAGTGTTATTTGAGTTATCACAAACTGTAACATAGTCAAATAATCCTCTTTGGATAACCAAGTTTGAAAGGAATCCATCTACAACACCTTTAGCATTCTGCCTTGTGATGTCGTCATTTGGTTCAAATAAGAATGGCTTAACGATATCGTCAAGTCTTTCTCTTATGTAAACAACTAATCTTGCAACATTAATTCTATCCAATGCACTTGCAGTTGGGTTAAGTGTTTTTTGTCCAAACACTACCAAACCTCTGCCTGGGAAAGAAGCAATAGGATTAACTTTATTTGAATAAAGTGTATCTCTTTGTCCTTCGTTTAGAGTTACTGGAGTATATTCTCCGTCAGTTGGATTAACAAATCCTACTGAAGTTGCGTTTTGTACAAGACCTCTTTGGAATCCTGCTGGTGCAAACCAAGGGAAAGCCACCTGGTCATTAAATGCAAGAGTTCTTAAAGCAATATGTGAGGGTGGAACTACCACGTTCTTACCGTCTAAGTTAGTTGCTAAAGCACTTGGATAGTAAACTGCCGCATATGGAGAACTTGATAGTAATCCATCTTCGCCGTTTTCACTAGCATTGTTGGCGTTTGTTGCCCAGTTTTTTGTGCTTGTTGCATCTGCTTTAAGTCTAAATGGTGTATCTCCAATTACAAATGCTGTATTTCTTCTATCACCACTTAATGCAATCATTTCATCTAATAGTTCTGGATAACCTGGAGCGGTTATTAAGTTAAATGAATTGGTTTCTGCCCTAACGTCATCATTGCTGACAACTGCGGCTTGCATTTTAGTTTTAACCAAGTTGTGTACTGCTTTTCTCAAACCATACATTTTACCGTCTGGTTGGTTACCACTTGCGTCTACCCAAACATTACCAACGTTTACTCCTGCAGGTGTGTAGTTAATTTTGTATTCTTTAACATTACCGCCTGAAGCACGTTTGTTGAATCCTAAGATTCCTGTTGGATAAGAAGTGTTTGCAGGGGCATCTGCATCTAAACTAGATACACTTGATTGCCTAAAGTCTGCATAAACAATACCATCGCTTGTTACTTGGTCAGTACCGTCAACTTTAACCCAAGCACTACCACTGTATTTGTAAATACATGGGAAGGCTTCAGTTTCGTCGCTGTCTAACCATATGTCACCTGCCACTAGAGCAGTTCCATCACTTTGTACTGATGGTTCACTTGCTGTGACTTGGAAGTCCTTGCTAAATGAAACCCAGCCATTTGCTGTGTCATTTTCAAGGATATCAATATTAGTTTTAGATACACCTGCATCGTACCAGAAAGTACCTTCTGCTAATGTACCTGTTATTGTTGTTTTACTTGCAACATAACTTAAATCTGCAAAGTTACTGTAAACAATATTTGCAGTTGCGGCTCCAGATCCTAGTCCAATTGAACTTGGTCCAAAGTCACTGTGTAAACTGTTTACTGCAATGTCTCTACCTGTGCTTGATGAAAGAACAACATTTGATGCTGTACCTTCACTAGCAACAACTTCAGAAACACCTGCACCTGATAAACCTGCGTTAATATCAAATACAGCATCTTCCGCCGTAGAGTTAGTTGCGTTACCACTAATTGTATTAGCCAATGTAACGTTTACTGTTGTGCCGTTATAAACGATTTGGATTGAACTGTTACCGCTTACGTCAACACCTGCAGATATGTTTCCACCGTTAGCAACAACGGTGCTGTTACCGTTATGTCTTTTAAGTGATAATTCTGCTGAACTTCCAGTAATTGCAACTACATCTCCAACTTTAACGTTAGCAAGACCAATGTCTGTGTATGCCGCATCTGTTGATGCATATACAGGACTGCTTACTGCACTAAAAGTTTTGCTTGTAGCACTGAATAATTTTACTGAAAGACTTGCACCTGTGTTAGGAGTAGTTCTTTGTATAAAAACGTCTCCTGTGGTGAGGGCACTTACGCCGTCGCTTTGTAATGTTGGAACTGTTAAGTGTGATGCAAATTGGAAGTCGCCACTTGTAGCACTTGACCAACTTGTTGAACCGATTTCGTACCAGTCATCACTATATTTTTCAAAGTATTTAACACTTGAAGAAGTGCCTCCAGCGGCTGTGTTAGCCACTACAGCATAGTCTCCATTAAGTCCAAATGCTCTTTTAGGTGCGCCTGTTCCACTATTAATGTCTGATGAATCTACAACAGATACGGATTTCTTAACCCAAGCACTACCAGAGTATTCTCTAAGTCCAAATGATGAACTTGCTGTGTCAAACCAGTATGAGCCGTCAGCAATCGCGCCAGTTGGTGCAACAGAAGTCGCTTCTAATTCACCAAGGTCGATGTCTGCTCTTACAACGTATGCTCTATTGGCAAGACCTAAGAAACTATGGGCCGCTAGTAAGCCGTATTCGTTGAGATCATATCCATTTAAGGCTGTACTACCACTGCTATAAAACAATGGATTACCAAAGTTCTGTAATAATTCCCTTTGGCTCGTAATTAATTTTAATTTACCTGCTTCTGCTTTCTTAGTTAATGATGCTGTACCTGTTCCATCTGGACTACTTTTATCTTCTGCAGTCGCTATAATAATTAAAGGTACCGTTCCTGCGCCAGCCGACGCATAAAACGATTCATCACTTACACTAATACTTACACCAGGTGATACTAATTCTGCCATTATAATCTCCTAATTAATTCTACATAGTATTATATGTTAGTATGAATATTTATCAAATAAACAGGTAAATGGTATTATTACGCAAGGGGAGATTACGTTTTATTTGGTTTTTTATAAATACAGGATTTTTACTTTATAAGTCTGAGTTTGGTATTATCTTGGATTTCTTGCCAAATATCAGCAACTTTGACTTCTAATTCTTCTAATGTGCCAGTGTTTTCAATTTCATAGTCAAAGTCATATCCAACCCATTTCCACTCACTAGCATGAACAGAACGGAACCTTGTTTCCATAGTATGTTTAGCAGGAACACTACCTTGATTAGCCGCAACGGCTATATCATACCAATCTGGAAGTTCATCTCTTACAACATGTATTACAGCACCACCAAGTTCTTTAATTAAGTCTAGTTCATTTTTAAATCTAGCATCACTTACAACAATACAACTGTCATTGTTTGATTGTTTTCTAATACGATATTCTAAACTATCTAACCAAATGTTTTGATTGAAGTGTGTACGCATTATTTCAGTACCAATAAGTTGTAATGCTAATCTTGGAGTAAAATTATCTATGTTTAATTTTCTAGTCCAATAAAGGTCAGGTGTTTCTCTAAAGTCTCTGCTATCAACTGTGTCACCTTCAATGAGGTCTCTATCCCAACCAAATATACTTGCACACAAATCTTTTAAAGGAGATGCAAAACTATCTTGGGTACATCCTTTTTCTACTAGCATGCCTGCTACTGTGTCTTTACCCGAGCCTATAAATCCTGTAATACCTATTAACATATCTGTACTTATCCTTTCTTAAAAAATTATTACCTTAAAAAGGTTCCTGCTTCTACCATCTCTTCCCAAATACTAAATGGTATATGTTTTTCTGCCATCAATCGTAAAGTTACCCTTGGCGTATTATCTTCTATTTCAACTTTATGCCACCTTGCTAAGTTTAATAAAAACGGATTATGAAATCCTTCTTTTACTGCTACTTGCTTTAAATGTGGTTCCCAAACATCTGCATTACAAAAATAATCATTAGGACTACTAGTCATTAAACTTTCGTCTTTTGTGTATGACCTTGGTTTTATATTACTGAATATATCTTTAGATTCTTTAACTGTAACTTCCTTGTTTATGTAATCATTTACAATTTCTTCTGTTGCTTGTTGTAATTTTTCATCTCCATCTGCAAACCTTATCCTTGAATTAACAGGATCGCCTATTAATCTAAAATTACATACTGTACTAAAACGTTGTTCGCTAATTATAGGATTGTTGTGTGCTGGATATTGTAATCCTTCGCAATGCCAATCAGATGGATCGTTCCATGCTAATAAAGTACAAGGAAAAAATTTATGACCTAAGCCACTAGACCACATATCTTTTATAAATGTATCGGGAAAATTATCTCTAACAAACTCATTCATTAGACGCATAATCTTTTTATCTGTAATATATCCTACTCCACTAAAATTATCTTTGTAATTTTTGCCGTGATAAAAGTCTGTTGTAGAGTCGTGCCAAGACACTTTGTCTGCATTTAATTTAGATTTAGACGAGTAGTTGTGTATTAAATCTAAATCTTCTTCACATAAAATATCTTCTACAGTGAATGGATTTTCTAAATCAGGTAATTCGCAAAAACAATTTTCCATGCTATAATTTTATTTTAAAAACGTTCCATTGTCAACCATTTCTTCCCAATGACTAAATGGAATATTTCTATCTGCCATAAATCTTAAAGTTACTCTTGGACTATTGTCATTGCCTACATATACTTTATGCCATTGTTGTAAATTCATAATAAAAGGATTTGCATAACCTTGTTTAGTACAAATTGGTGTAAATTCATCATACCAGTATTTTTCTCCGTTTGGACTTATAACATCATTAGGACCACTTACCATTAATCCTTTTTCTACTGCTCTTGGTTTAAATACAACTGGTTTACTGGTAATACCTCTATCATGTTCAATATCATCTACTAACTCTTTATAATCTAAATCTTTGCCTTTTAATTTTTGTTGGTATTCTAAAATTTTTATATTGCGTTCTTGTTCTTCTTCTGCAGATAATTCTTGTGTAGGATCTACAAACATTGCTCTAATTTTTTCATCTATTGTACCTGTACTAATAGAGGCTGATATTTCTTGTAGCATTAATGTATAGTCTTCTTTGCCTTTGTAATTTACAAATTCATCTGTAAGTTTTTCTAAAACTTTAATCATACGCACACTAGGCTCAGCATATTCTATTCTTGAAGAAGCATCTTGTCCTAGTATTTTAAAATTGCATACTGTAGAATATCGTATATCATTCAAATAAGTATTTTTTTGCCAGTCATATCTGCAACCTTCCATATGCCAATCTGAATTTGTTCTACCCCATGCAAGAACTGTTACAGGAAATAATCTTTGCCCTGTGGGTGTACTCCACATCTCTTTTATAAAACCGTCTGGTAAACAGTCATTTGCAAACTCATGCAGTTGTCTAGCAAATTTTTTATTAGTAACCCAACCTACACCTGAAAATACATCCGGGCCCTCTGTGGGCGGAGATTCATCATATACAATAGGATCTACTTTAGCAATATCTTTATTAGCATCAAACCATTGAATGTTGCCAGCACTAAGGTTATTTTCATTTAATTTGTAATTTTCAAAGATTTCCCAATCTTCATCTACAAAAATATCTTCTGCTTTAAAAGGATTTTCTAAGTCTGGAAGTTCTGAAAAACAATTGAGCATACTACCCAATAACAAAACCAAGCGGTGAGTTACCCTCTTCCATATTGTGGAGACCGGCAATCAGACTTTCTATTTCAGTTAGTGCTTCACTTTTCAGTGCATCACCATTAAGAGTAGTTGCCCCTCCTGGGCCAGGTAACCCTCCTGGAAATTTGCTTCTTGCTTCACCTAACATCATTTTACTCTGAGCCAAGGCATAAGCGGCTAGCCAGTCACTGGCATAGACGTCATGAAGCAATACACTTTCCGGAATAAAGTTATGTACTCCTACTGCAATATCTTCCGCATGATTTACATTTCTTAGTATAGTAAGTTCTTTTGAATTTCTATTGAAGTTAAAATTGTATTCGCTACCAAAAACACGACCTATTGTTTCTTTGTATTGTGCAAATGCATCAAATACTGCAAGTCCACCTATCTGTCCTGCTTGTAGCATATACATGTTGTTGAATGCAACATCAAACGGATCAAAATTAGTTCCGCCGCCACTGTTAGTACCTATACCTCTTCTGTAAAGTCTTTTTACATCTATAACTTCTGAAGGTAGAGTGTACTTAGTAACACCTGCTTGGGTTTGGATAAAAATTACTGCTTCTTCTACAGAACCAGTACTTAACTGACGATATTTTGCTATTGCTTTATTGATTGCAATATCATAATGGTCTCTATCTAGTTCGACATCTACCATTCCATCAGCAAGACGTAAACCAAGTTCTTTGATTAACTCGTCTCTGGTATTATATCCAATTTGGTCTATCTTTGTTGCCATACTACTATTTATCACATTTAGCCTTTAAAAGGCTTTAAGTATGATAGTAGTATCGTTTAATCTTCCGGTTAATTTAGTTGCTGTGGTTTTAACTTCATCAAACGTTTTTGCAAACTTTGTTTTGGCGTTTCCTGTCCAATTACTGATTTGTTCTGCTGGTTTTCTTAATGTCTTCTGCACACTAGTTTCAGGATCAAAGTCTTGGAATGTTGTTCCTTTGACCATAAGACCTGCTCCAGCACGTTGTAAATTACGTGGGTCTTTGTTCAGTGCGTGGTAGACTCCTACTTTACGGGTCTTTGTATTGTACACCCATACTTCGTTGGCGTAGACGACGTCTGTGGGCGATATAGATGCTATTCCTAATGCTCCATCACTTACTTGAAACTTTAATTTTTTAATAATAGTTTCTTTACTTCTTGCTCTAGGCTTACGTTGTTTTCTATTTGCCTTTCCTGTTAGTATAATTGCATCACAGGCATTCATAATTTTATCAAAAAATGCAACATAGTCTTGTTTCATCTTTTTGTTCATAAAACTATATGCTTCGTTCAGTTGTTCACATGTACCTGCTAAACTTTCTTTTGATTCTTCGTATTGACTAGTGAAATTATCTTTAATTAATTTTGCATGGGCAGGTTTTATTATGCCGCCTCCAAATACTTTCATATCTTTTTCAGGATCAAAACTTTTTACATTAATTTTACCTGCATCTATAAATTTGTCCATTGCATCTTCCCAATCTCCACATAAGTCTGTGATTTGGTCCAACATTCTATCTTGAATAGATATTTTAGGCTTCTCAACTTTCTTTTCTTCTTTAACTTCTATTTCTTCTTTGCCTGTTTTAAGCAAACTTTCAACTCGCTTGTCATAAAACTTAGCAAGATGCTCAGGCATGAATCCAATCTTGTTCCATATCCAAGCATATTTGGCACTACTGCTAAATCTCCAATCTGGATTCTTCAAAATTACTTTGATATCTTCAGGTGCCCAGCCACTTGCTGTCTTTACCCACTTCTTATAACATGCAACTGCATCTTTTGTGTTTACTTCTGAGTGAACAAAATAATCTACTTCCCTATAAGCCTTTAATTGCTCTTCAGGATCAGTGATGCCTATGTACTTTTTCCAATCTGGTTCTTTAGTTACATATATGTTTCGAGTTTTTGGTTTTCTTTTTGCCATATCCTAATCTTTTTTTATGATTAACAAACGATAGTTAGTATAACTTCATAAAAATCTATTGTCAATTGGTAAATTTTGTGCAAAAAGAAACAAAAAGGGGAGTCCTTTCCCCTTTTTTAGGTGTTAGCCTTCCCAAAGTTCGTCTTGGTCGTCATACACACCATCACTGTTGGTATCACATGCACGTTGCCAAAGCACCATGTCGAAAGTTAGACCTTCACTCCATGGTTCATATGCTTCACACCATCCATGTGTGCCAGGTGCCATGCCGTCAGTGGGCCCAGGTACATAGTCACGTTTGCTCCAAGGCTGTTGTGCCGTAAAGAAAGTGTCCTTGTTCTTGTTAATTCTGCGTTTGAACAATGTACTATTCTGGTTACTGATGTAAATTACTTGATTATTCTCAAGTGTATAAGTTGAACCGTCATCAAAATTGATAACTGTTCCTGCTAATGCACTCATAGGAAAGAGTGCAAGACCTACTAGTAAGTATTTCATAATTTCTCCTTATGATTTCACTTTATGTACACCATATAGATTGCACATAAACAGAAACCCTTCTGGACTTACTGTAATTCTATTTATTTAAAATGATTAAGTTAAAGTTTTTTAGCGGTTAATCCTATCGTTGCCTGTGCTACTGTTTGCAAATCTTTATATACACCACATGTATAGAAAACATGGTCACGTCTTTGCTTGTATAAAACTGCTGAATAAGTTAATTCATCATTTGGAAATACAGGCTGTCTAAATTTAACTTTGTCAACACTGGTGACAAATGTAACCATATTGTTTAGGTCTGTGGTTTCAATTTTGTGTTTAGCCATTTCTAGTGCATGTATGCCGGCTGTTTGATTCATACCTTCAATTAAATACACACCGGGCCACACCTTAACATGTGGGAAATGCCCTTCTAAGACAGGATGGTCTTCTGGAATAGTAAATTTTGCTGTGATTTCATTATCATCTATGATTTTATGACTGTCGACCAGGAGTATTGGGTGTGTATGTGGTAGTTTCATACTAATTAGTTATCGCTTTAAGTGTGATTGTTTGTTCTGTTTCGGAATTATAGAACTCTGCTGTGTCATACCTAGTATGTTTTTGAATAGACATAACATCGTCCCAATATTTTTGTAAGTACATGTCAAAATTGTTGTTTGGTTCAGCATCTTCTCTTATTCTGTGTGGTGGTGAAGCACTATACACTTCTTGCCAGCCTTTTTTACGATTGAATTCTTGATTAAATTTGTGTGCAAATGCAGATACTTGACCATAACGTAATCCATGTTTGTTTCTCCATGCTCTTGTTACATTAAGTCCTCTTTGTGCCGCTCTTGCTTGGTCAAATCCACCAAATGTATATCCATACTTGCCTGGATTAGTGTCTATTGCACTACCAGTGGGTGCATCTGTTTCTAATGTTTGTAATTTGTATGACTCAGGGTCTCTCATCATCAAAGCATTCATAAAAACATGGTCAAATTTATTGTATTCAAAGTCTAAAAGTTTGTCCCAGTCTGCATAAACACTTTCTTTTGAATCATCTGGTAATCCCCAAATAAAAGTAGTAAATGTTTTAATATTATCTTTATAATGATTCTCTTTTAGGTCTCTAATAAATGCCATTTGCTCATCTGGATGCCAGCCTTTACCAATAGCAATGGCACTTTCAGGATTTAATGTTTCAATACCATAGTAAATAGATTTTATACCACATGATTTTATCATTTCTGTTTGTTTTAATCTATGTTGTAAGTCTAATCTTAAGAATACTGTTAGGTCTAATGGTACACCACTTTTTTCTTTTGCTTCTGCAACTGCTTCTAATTTATAATTAGTATCATTAAAGGTATCATCCATTACCCAATACCTAAACACACCATGTTCTTCCCAATTACGTCTTAATTCATCAACAATTAAGTTAGTTCCTCTTTCATATGTTCCTTTTTCTTTACCTATAAGTCCAAAGTTACAGAATGCACATTTAAAGATGCAACCTCTAGCAGTTTCTAATCCTAATTGGTCACCCCATTGCACACAATCTTCATCAGTATAACTCATTGTACTGTTTTGAATGTCTAACCTGCTACCTCTATCAGTATATGTGGGCCACTGCTGTCCTTCTTTAAGGTCATTTAGATATTCTATCATTGTTACATCACCATAACCAACAAACAATGTATCCACATCTAACATAGGACTATCATAAAAAGGGTCTCTAAGATATTCTTCTCCAATAGAAGAACCACCATATATCATTTTAGTGTTAGGATTCCTTTTGTCTATCATTTTTCTTATTTGTCTTTGCCTTGCTACAGGAAAATACATTGAGTCTATGAATGCATAAGGATTATATCCACTATGAAACGTTGCTGAAGAACCTACTACTAGTGTTTCTTCGCCAACAAACTTATCGATAATTAATTCAACATCTTCTTCTGTTAGGAAGTGTGGGTGTGCGATTACTTGAACTGTATAACCTTCTTTTCTAATTTCATGTGCAATCTTATATGCACCATAAGGTCTAGCAGTTTTGTGATTTACATATAATTCTGTACCGTCTAAGTACTTATGGATTCTTGTTTCAGGTGGATAACGTTTGAATATGTCTTTGAAGTATTCATCTACTTCACTTTTTTCTACTTGCTTGTACCCAACTTTACCAAAATGTTCGTGTGTGAGTTGAACTTCCCAATGATTCTTTGGAATTAAGTCGTCAGCAAATAAAAGAACTTCCACAGGAGTCTTTTTGTAGTCTGATTTTATATCTAGTCTGTTTTCGTTCAATCGACAAATGCTCTTTCCAACACAAAATCGTTTGGCTCCCCTAAATTACCTTCCGTAAATCCTAATTTTTCAAAATAGTCTCTACATTCGTAATTCATATCAGGTCCACCGCATACCATTATACGATCCGTGTCCTTGTTAAATCCGTTTTTAGTAAAACTATTTATGTGATTCCAAAATCTTCCTTTACGTTCATACTCTTCTTGAGTACATGTATCGTAGTAAGTAAATGTATATGGTGTATCTGTCATTGTTTTTGCTACTTTGTTAATTTCTTCTGTGTAAGTATGCTCTGAGTGTGTTCTAGTAGTGTGTACTAATATAACATTATTAAATTTATTGTATGTATTAGGGTCTCTAATAATACTCATAAACGGTGCTATGCCAGTGCCTGTTGAAAGCAAATATAAATTATCTGCTTGTGTTAAATTATCAATCGTTAAGGTGCCTGTACATTTAGGATTAACTAAAACTTCGTCTCCAACTTTTAAATGCTGTAAACGACTTGTAAGAGGTCCGTCTGGTACCTTAATACTTAAGAACTCTAACTCATCTTCGAAATTTGTACTTGCAATACTGTATGCTCTTAATAATGGTTTGTCATCTACCATTAAACCAATCATTGCAAACTCGCCATTATTAAAACGGAATGTTCTATTTCTTGTTGTTTTAAAACTAAACGTTTTATCTGTCCAATGATGGACCCACGTAACTTTTTCTGTATTCAATGTGTTGTTTTCCCTAGTGATTCTACCATTGCTTCAATTACATCAGGATCATTAAGTTGATCCAACATTTCTTTATTCAGTACTACCATAGACTCTTTTTCAAATTTAGTCATTAAACTTGCATCATCCATGCCTAACAAGTTAAGTATTTCTTCATAAGTAAGCATATCCTTGCCTTGAGCTCTTGCTTCTAACAAGATTTGCAATATTGTATTTGCTATTTCTTTTTCTAAATCATCACTCATACTATCTCACGTGGTGGAGCGGACAGGGGTCGAACCTGCGACCTTCTGGATGCAAACCAGACGCTCTCCCAACTGAGCTACCGCCCCTAATGTTCATATTTACCAGACTAGTCTGGCGGAGAGGGAGAGATTCGAACTCTCGGTACAGTTACCCGTACTCTTCCTTAGCAGGGAAGTGCTTTAAGCCACTCAGCCACCTCTCCAGTGAATTGTATTATAATAGTTATCGAGGTTTTTGTCAAGAACTTAATAAAGTGATAAATAGTACATTATGCCAAGATTAAGTTTATGGAACAAGAACAAAGGAAACGACTATGACTTCATAGACAGAGTCACAGCCGAGTCTATAAATGCTGGCGGTACTGGTGTTTTTGTACACAAATATATAGGAACATACCAAGATGACACTACTCAAAGTGTTGGAACTGGAGATTTATATATTCAAGATGTTGTGTTTTTAGAAAATAGAGACAGAAAATATGACAAAGACATTTATGAACTGCGTGGTGCTTATCAGATTGCAGACCCAGACTTTGATTTAACACAGTTTGGTTTGTTTGTAAATAATGATTCATTGTTTATGACTTTCCACATGAATACATGTGCAAACTTGCTTGGTAGACGTTTAATGGCAGGTGATGTAATTGAATTACCTCATCTTAGAGACGACTTACTATTAGGTGGCGGTGATGCTGTTAATAGATACTTTGTTGTAAGTGATGCTGGCAGACCAGCAGAAGGCTATGATCCAAGATGGTGGCCTCACTTGTGGAGAGTAAAACTTAAAAATATTACCGACAGTCCAGAGTACAGAGATATACTTGGTACTGGTGAACAAGCAGATGACCTTAGAAATATACTCAGCACATACAAAACTGAAATTGAAATCAGTGATAAAGTTATTGAATTAGCAAATGCAGAAGTTCAATATGATGCAGGGTACATGGAAGGTGGGCATCTATATGTTGATGAAAACTCACCAGACAAGCCAGGATTATATTTCCCAGGCGATGGTGCACCACCAAATGGTATTAGTATAGTTGGAAGTGGTAGTAGTATGCCACTAGACTGTAATGACGGAGATTATTTCTTGAGAACAGATTTTGAACCTAACAGGTTATTTAAAAAGGTTGGTAGTACTTGGAAACGTGTCAGCGATGACAACAAAAAAGTTTGGAGTGCCGCCAATAAATTACTCACATCATTTGTTAATAATGATAATATAACTATTAACACAGATGGAACAACACAGTCAGAAAAAACAAACATGAGTAAGGCAGTTAAGCCAAAGGCAGATTAATATGTCAAACAATAATTTAGATTACTGGTATGATGCTCAATTAAGAAGATACCTTTTACAATTTATGAGAATCTTTAGTGGATTCAAAGTAAGTGAAGGACTTCGAGATGGTGTAACGCATTATAATAAAGTGCCAGTTAGATATGCTGACATGCAAAGAATGGTAGCACATATACTTACTAAAGGCAGTGAAAATTTAGTAAACAGTACTCCATTTATATCTGCAAGTATTTCAAGTTTGTTAATTGCTAGAGATAGAACACAAGATCCAATGTTAATCAGCAAAGTACAAGTTGCAGAAAGACAATACGATAGTACTGCAAATGCATATAAAACAGATAGTGGCTCACAAAGTTTCCCAGGAAACTTGTACAGCACAGATAGATATATGCCTGTACCGTATAACTTGACTATGAACATAGACATTTGGTCAGGTAACACGGATCAGAAACTGCAACTACTAGAACAAGTTTTAATCTTATTCAATCCAAGTATTCAACTACAACACAATAATAATCCTTTAGACTGGACTAGTTTGTATGAAGTTGAACTTACTGATATACAATGGAGCAATAGAAGTGTTCCTGCAGGAGTTGATGAAACAATTGACGTTGCAACATTAACATTCTTATTACCTGTATGGTTAAGTCCACCTGCAAAAGTTAAACGACAAAAAATTATAAACACAATTATTACAAATATTTACGATACAAATAGTGTAGCGAATTTAGGCTACGACGAAGATGTGTATGATTTCTTCAGAACATTAGATGCTGATTTTGAATTACACACCATTAGTCCAAACAATTACCAAGTAGAAATAGTTGGTACAGAAGCAACACTATACAAAGATGTATCAACAAAAGCAAATTGGAATGATTTACTTGAAGTATTATCACCACAAGGTAGTGGAGGTAGTTTAAGTAATTCATCTATAAGCATAGATGATATACCACTAACAACTGGCAGTACATTACAATTAAATATTTCTAATAACGCAGACAATACAACAAGTTTAATTTCAGGAACAGTTTCTAGAAACGTTTTAGACTCTGGTAAATTAATTTTTAATTTGGATGCTGACACACTACCGTCAACAACACTTACAGACGTAACAAGGATAGTAGATCCAAGTGTAAACTATCCAGGCGATGGCACATTAGCCGCCGCAACTACAGGACAAAGATATTTATTAACTAGTGAAATACAAGGTGACAACTGGGGCATTAATGCTACAGCAGATGACATTATTGAATATAACGGCACTGGTTGGGTAGTATCATTTGATTCATCCACAACTGTAAACCAAGATACTGTTCATTATGTGAAAAACTTATATACGAATAAACAATTCAAATGGGAACAACAACAATGGACAAGCACATACGAGGGCAAGTACAATCCGGGATTCTGGCGTCTAAACGTGTAGAACAAAAGAGCATACTTGAAACTTTAAACCCATTAACAAATGTACGCAAACACAAAGGCATAAGTGCCGCAGGTGTTTTGTTTTTATCTAAAGACACAGGCAGATGTTTATTTCAATTAAGAAACAGCGATAAACGACATAAGAACAGTTGGGGATTTTGGGGAGGCATGATGGAAGGAAATGAAACTCCATATGAATGCATTCAAAGAGAACTAGAAGAAGAGATTGGACTAGTGCCAGAACTAACAAAATTAAATCCAATCGATGTTTACCAAAGTAAAGATAAAAATTTTATGTATTACAGTTTTGTATATGTAACCGACAAAGAATTTATTCCAACATTAAATAATGAAAGTTCTGGTTATGCATGGGTAAACATAGGTAACTGGCCCAAGCCATTACATGACGGTGCTCGTAACACACTTGCTAGAAACAAAGGCATAGACAAACTACATACTATACTCAATATCAATTCTAAATAAATACAAGCATGTCTAGAGATATAATTAATATTGACTCTATTCGTTTGACAACAGAACTAAATAAATTCAGACGCAACAAAAGTATTCCTGGATCTTTTTTAGATGGTACGTTTACCATTCTCGATTTAAAGGATAACTACGAAGACTTTTCTGCATCACACAAAAAATTAGCCGACAAACTTATCGACATGTATAATGTGGAGTTAAGGCAAAGTGCTGAAGGTTTACAAAAGTCATTGTGTAACGAATACAGAGGTTTTCTAAGGAACCAGTTTACAAGACAAAGTCACTGGTCGTTTCCTGCTGTCATGAAAAATTACAGAGCAAACATAAATCCTGTTAGAGCAATATATTATGATACTAAGGAAATGGTAAAACGTTTTAATCAGTATGATGACCATCATGGTTGGCTTTTGTCTTTAGTAACTGATAATGAATTTCATCACAGAGTAATGAAAGATATAATAGGTGACAGAAAAAAAGTTGATAAGATAATTAATTTTTATCACCCTTTATTTGAAGCAGGAAAAATTCCAATGCCTATTGAAATTACACATTTAAAAACTTTAAGGTCTGATTTACTTGACTATGCTAATCTGTTTACTAAAGTTAAAAATTGGAATCCAGAATAATTACTTTGACGTTTTTCTATCTACACCGTCCCATTCACCTTCAGGCATAGGACGACTAATTCTTTCTGCATATAATTCTGCAAGTGTATTATTCCAGCCATGCTCTTTAAGTATTTCAATTTGATGAGCACAATCACTCCATAATCTATCTTGATAGAAATCTACCATACGTTGAATAGTTCTTGCGTACTTGTGATTATCCAATATAGTATAAATGCTGACAGGCTCTGTTTGACCTTTAACAGCAACTTTGTCTAATAATACTGTACCTTCTGCACGTTCTATTTGTTTAAGTGTATGTTCAGTAAACATAAAGAACACACCGTATTCTTTTGTTTGTGCTTCTAGCCGTGCCGCCAAATTAACGGAATCGCCCAATACCGTGTAATCGAATCGTTGGTCTGATCCCATGTTTCCAACAACTGCATCTCCTGTGTTGATGCCGATTCCAATATTAAGTTCAATAAGTCCTTCATTCCTTAACTCCTTATTTAATTTTGCTAATGCAGGTTCCATCGCTCTTGCAGTATCAACGGCTCTCTGAGCATGGTCATCAATGTCTATAGGAGCACCCCATATAGCCATTAGTGCATCGCCAATATACTTATCTATGGTTCCTTCGTTTTGCATTACAAGATCCGTCATAGGTGTCATATACTTGTTAATTAACTTTCCAAGTCCTTGTGGATCAGTTTTGAATTGTTCTGATATAGGAGTAAAGCCGCGAATATCAGAAAATAGATACGTCATTGTTTTGGTATCACCACCTAATTGCAATAAGTCTGGATTCTTTTGTAACTTTTTAACCATTGCAGGTGCAAGATAATGTTCAAATTGTTTTTTAATTTGCTCTCGTAACTTAAATTGTACCCAAAAATTGTTGAAACTTGCTTGGGTAAACACTAAAAATCCTGCTAATACAGGGAAAGTTGCATCAAATAAAACCAAATTTGATGTGTATGAATACACAGAATAGTATGCAATACTACCCAAAATTGCTAGTGAAACAGGCATACTTGCCCATATTGGTGCTCGATAAACAACAAAAGCAATTAAAATCATACCCAACAGGGCTCCTAAGAGCTCATATAAAGCACTTAATTCGCTTCGCTGTATATTTGATCCATCTATAAAATTCTGTAGCATATGACCCTGTATATGCTGTGGATATAAGTTACCACGTGGAGTTGGAACGGAGTTTACTATGCCTTCTGCAGTTACTCCTATAATAACAAACTTGCCTGTTAGGTCTGGTAGGTTGTTTATGTCTGTATATTCTACTTCTTCAAACGTATTATTAAAACGTATAAAAGCAGAACCATTAGATTGTGTTACTATAGGTTCGAAGGGAGGTACTGCAAACTCTTGTATTCCTATTTCACTTGTCTTTAACATGTAACTAGGTTTTTGCGTAAATGCTCTAAGCATTTCTATAGCAAAACTAGGATAGATTTTATCGTTTACTGTTATGGCAAGTGGATATGTTCTTGTTTGATTGTCTGGTTGTGGCTCACTTGCAAGTACTCCTATACCTTCTGCATGTTCTTCAATCGAAGGTATGTTTGTTACTAGATTGGGCCATCTTAGCAAATATTGGGTCGGGTTCGAAGGTCCAATCGTCCCTGTGCCAATGTGAGGACCTGAACTCCTTGTTCCTCTGGAACTTGGGGTCTGGGATAAAACTATCCCGTTTCCTTTGATCCAACTCGCTAAAACTTCGTCTCCTCCAAATCGATCCTTCTCTGGAAACATAATGTTGAACCCAATTATACCAGCATTCTTCTGTCTGATATCGTGTATCATCTGTGCATAGTTCTGTCTCGGCCATGGATATTGTCCCCATTGTTCTAGGCTCTTTTCGCCAATGTTTATTATAACAACTTCGTTGCTTTGTTTTACTTCATCGAATTTTTGTAAGTAATCGAATGTTTGCATTCGAAGACTTTGTAATGGTGTAGGGTCAGCAACTTTTAGTGCCGTAAGTAATACTATAGATATTGCTACGGCCCAGCCGCTGTATAACCATTTCATAAAGGTATTTATCGTATTTTAGTCAAGAAAAAGCGGCACATAGTACCGCTTTTAATATAATTTACTGTAGGAAAAAAGTAATTATTCGCATTCTTTAGGATTTTCTGAACAGTATTTCATTATACTCTTAACAAGTATTTTGATGTCTGTTTCATCTACTGCCTTATTTTCTTTGCGATTAGAAAATAGGCTTACTCCTTTTTTGCATCTTTACTTTTTTCTACTTCTTGTAATTCGTCGGTTTGTTCATCAACTTCACTACGGATTGTTTCTACTACTCCACCAGCCGCCTTTGCCGCTGTCGAAGTAACATCAGATACATCTTCTAATACTGCAACTGTTATTCCAGAAGCCGCATTAACTGATCCATCAATTACACCTGTTGTGAAATCTTTTCCTCCTTCAATAACTGCTCCAACTGAGGCACATGAAGGTAATAATACTAAACCAAGGATCGCAAGAAGTGAATAACGTTTATCCATATCTTCTCCTTGTAAATGTTATAAGCCAACTGCTATATAACAATAATATTTATCATTATAACTGTTTATATTTACTATATTCTACCACAGAATCTGCACCTAAACTATGCAAGTCAGCATACCACAACTCTTGTAATAGCAGTTTCCTTGTAGATTCATATTCTGTTGCATTTATTAACATAATTAGATTATCTCTATTGGATTGTTCTATTTGATATATTAATTCTATCCATTTATATAGAATATAATATGTTGCTGGAACAAATATAGAAGTTATTACAGCAATTGGATAAAAGTATCCAAGTACTAAAATATGTAACCCAATTACAGTTGCTAATTGAATATGTACAGAACGTACATATTGTTCTATCCCTTTATTGACTTGGTTCTGTCTCATACATTATAGTTGTTGTACCACGCCAATATCCATCTAATCCTATATCAACCATAAGTGCAATTAATAGTAATGTCGCAATAATGGCAAGATATAAATTAATACCTGCAGATATTTTCATCCACTTGATTAGATGTTTCATAGATATATTATAAGATAAAATTATTTGATTGTCAACCTTTAATCTTGTGTAATTGTTATAGAACAACCACCAGCAGTTTGACATGTTTGATTGAGGTTATACGTTTGAGCACTTCCACTATTTTGTGTTAAGTTTAATGTAGTTGGCTGTGATCCATACAAAGTAATATTGGCAGTATGAGCACCATTACCTTTTTGTACGCCACTGATTTGGCTTCCGTTTTGATAACTTTTATAGTTTACTGTTTTGTTTCCATCGTTAATTTGTTTCCACCAAATATCTTGATTGTTACCATATATCCATATATTTGCAGTATGGTATCCTGGATTACTTGTATTACCATTTGTTTGATATCCAGCAATAACGTTATTGTCTCCGTGATAGTCTAATATAACTTTATGTCCACCATGCTCACTGCTGTCGCCTTCGTTAAATGTTGTATCACTTATGTTGTTAAGTGCAACACCTTGACCCCATCTCATTAGATTGTTGTCTCCCCAAACGTGAAAACCTGCTTCTGAATATTGGCAACTTCCATCTTCTGTACATTTTTGTTTTATGTAAATATCATTGTCTACTCCATCAACATCACCACAAAATGTTGCGTTTGGACAATTTACTTTGCCCCATGTACTAGTAAATCCAGCAAAATTATTTTGTCCTTCTTGTGAAATTTTAACTAGATTACCATCACCCGATACAGAAAATTCAACGTCATTGTCTTCTCCTAGTTGTCCTATCCACATGGTTAAATTGTCTACATTACCATATTGTAGTCCTAACTCTAAGTCAATGTGTTGTGCTTTACCATCTTGTAAAATTGTTAAATCCAAGTTGTCTCCAACTTGGTCAATATGAACGTGGTTATGCTCTGGCCCAGCAAATACATCATAACTTGCTGTTGCACAAAATATTGCTAATATTGTTCCTAATATATACTTCATCTAATCCACCTGTATGATTGTAATAAATGTTCCTTCACAATCATTTAGACATATTGTAGCATCTTTTAAATTACTGTCTTCTACAAATATTTGGGCACTATTACCTGAATTTATTCTAACACTTACTGTATTTGTAACTTGTCTAAAAAAGAATAATTTTCCATCTTCTAAGACTGTGTTAAATTGTGTTTCAGGGTCAAAGCCTATTGCAGTACCTGTAATTTTGTCTGCGGCTAATCTACCTTCAGACTCACTACCACTATCTCCTTTTTCTTCTCCTACACTTACTTCTTCTATTTCTTCAAGTAAGTCTTGTAAAAAATCAACATCTAAAAAATTTATATCTAGTGTTGTAAATTCTAAATCTTCTGTTGTGTCTGCTAAAACATCTGCTTCAATGGCATTAGCATCTAATCCATCAAAGTCTAAAAGTCCAGCATCACCTTTTAATTCTTGTTCCTGTTCCTCTTTTGCTTCAACAATTTCATCTGGTTCACTTACAATAAACATATTATCTATCATGTCTAAGTTTAAATCTGCAAGTACCACAGGATTTGTTGGAGCCTGTTCATATGTACTAACCATAACAGCCTGAAAGGCTTCAGTTAAAACTTGCACACCACCGTCATTTGTAATTGTTATACTTCCCGATGGTCTGCAACCTTCTTCCAACTTAACTGTGTCTGTACAGCCTGAATCTGGCAATAATATTACCAAACTTCTACCCAACTCGTCTACAGTAGTAGTAAAGTCGGTTCCCCTAATACCTATTGTGGCTGTAGGAGTTTGTACAACTATATTTTCTTTAGGTACTAACCCTAATCCGCCAGTTGCAAATCGAGCCGTGCCTTGCACGAAATCTAATGCCATCCTGCTTTTACTCGGATCAGGATCGTACACATAATCATTTATAATCATATATGTGTGTTCAGTCAAACTTACCTGTGTATCATCGACAAATTTTAATTTTAAACGACCATTAATCGTTTCAACTTCATCCATGCTTTGTATGTCTGTGTCTAGTTCTGCAATCAATCTTTCACCAGACGTTCTACTAATACTTCCGGGTGAGCCAACTTGCTCAAATACTCCGCCGATACTCTCATTGGCACCGGCGGAAATACTATATGTTGCACTAAACAGCAAAAATGTGTATAAGCAAACTTTAGTCAGTTTGTCTAATACTAACTGAAGCATTTTCACTATCTAAATCAACGTCAATTTTACCAGTACAAGCAGGTGTGCATGATGCCGCATTACTTTGTAAAAATTGGAAATCACCATCTGACCCTACTAAAACAAATTTTAAGTAATGGTTAGAGTTACCAGTTTGATTTGACGTAATAGCATTATCATCACCAGTAATATTCATTTCCCAAGTTGCGGAACCGGCGTCAACTTTTACACCACTTTGTGAAAAAGCGGATGTATTGTTCCAATCAGAACCAGGAGTACCACTCCATGCTTTTGAATTAGAAACAGCACTTCTAAAGTCGTTCCTGTCGCCTAGTATTGTTAAATCCATATTGAGGTTGTCTGCGGCATAGTTTGCACCTATATCTACATCAAAAATGTTTGTATCACCTTGAACATTCCAAAGCATATCAACATTATCTGCACTACCAGTTGCACCTATGTTCATATCTAATGAATTAGAATCTCCTAAAAAGTAGAAATCCCATACAGTTGATCCAGAACCGTCTCCAGTCCATGCACCAAATATTTCATTACTATCACCGTCTTGAATGATATCTATAATCAGGTTAGATCCGGTAATTACTAAATCACTACCATCACTTGCATCACCTGATAATTTGTTACCACTACCAGCCTGTAATATGGTCAAAGTCAAATTATCACCTTGTTGGTCTAACAAAACTTCGTTATCGTCAGCACCTAAGGCAGGAGCAAAAAGTCCTACTGTTAGGCCCATGACTGCGAAGACATTGATTGCAAAATTCCTAAACAAATTTTTAGTCTTCATTATCATCTCCATTATTCTTTAGGAGCATTTTCTCCCAAAGTTTCTTATCGGCTTTGAGGTCTTCTGGGTCTATGTCAACTTGCATCCATGTTGCTTGTTCTTCAGGAGAGAGTTCTTGAACGTCCCAACCTTCTGGATAAACAATTTTCCAATATCCCCTTTCATCGCCTTGTTGTATTAATGCCAATACCGCGGCTTCAATAGCCGAACGTACTGCCCATGTAACACTTTCATTCTCTGTCATACCACTTTCTAACTCCAGAAGTTTTGTATCCATATCCAAAAATCTAAATACATCTCCCCCTACACCAGTACTCAAAATGGTTTTGTATGTCTGTACATTGAGTAACACTTCGCCAGTGAGTGTGCTTACGGCTCTAAGTGATACTACAACACTATCTCTCCTATATTGGTTTGTTGTCCCAATACCAAGATATCTAGCACCATTACCTCCAGTTTCAACATTAGTATCATATCCTATGATTCCTCCCTCTAATATCATTCCTGCAAATAATAATGGTTGGACACCTTCTGCGGGTTTTTCATCTGTGGCAAACTGTTCTCGAGTACTACGAACAATTTGTCTTTCACGCACAAGGTTGTCTAAACCTAATCCTCTTTCTACTACTCTAAACCACGTACCTTTTGGATCATCTTTGGCTCCTGCGGCTTTTAATGAGTCTATGAGTAAATCTTTTGCACCTTGTGTAACAGCGGTGCTAAAACTTGCAACTCCATCTGAACTTACTCTTTGTCCAGTTAAGTCATCAAATTTATAAACTGCAACCACAGGCATTACTTCTGCCGGTGGTAAATTTCTTAATTTTTTATATGTGGGTAATTCTACAAATTTTGGTTCTTCAATACACTCTAGAAAGTCTGAACCACAGGCTTTGTCGCCTGGTATCGAGATGCTGGCGCACCCGCTAATTAGCAAAGCAAATATTACTGCTATCAATCCATTCTTCAATTTTTACCCGCCTAATGTTCCAATGCCGATAGGTATTTCTATTTCTGTTATAGTTCCATCTGCGTCAACAATAGTTAATTTAATATATTCAATTCCGTCTATAGTAATAACTGTATATGACACGTTACTGTCTTCTATGGTAAATGCACCTTCGGTAGAATTAGTACAAGTTGGTACTTCTGCTGGATTACAAAACATACTGTCAACTAATCCTTTAGAAATTTGTGAATAGATCCTACTCTCCAAATTTCTAATAAATTTGTTTATGGTACTGTTAGACTCTGCTCTTTCAGCCGCTCTTAAAGCCGCTTCTATGTCATCTCTAATTTTGTCTTTTCTACTTTTCTCCTGGTTTTCAATTGTCAAATAATGAGCGCCAGTTCCAATTCCACTAAAACTAGGGTTTTTAAATTTGTGTGTAAGTTTATCTGCTAATGCGTTTGTACTGCTTAAAACAAATACACTTACTAATAAAAATTTTAACATTTTCATTTTTTCTTCGTAGCCTGCTCTTTTTCAGCAAGGGCCTCCTTTTCTTCTGCGTCTTGTAAAATTTCTTGTCGTGTTCTATATTCTAACACAACATCAACTTTTTGTTGCAAACGAATTAAGTCTTGGTCCAACATCCTTGTTTGGTCAATAACTCTTATGAGTGCCATATGCATTTTTCCAAGTGCTGGTTTTATTTGTGTATTAATGTATTTCCATACATAATAAATGAAATAACCTAGCCCTACACAGGCAACTACAGGAAAGCCGTATTGAGATATTAATGATGCTACGTCCATTAATCTCTCCTTACATCGAGTTTTCCGTCCTCAATAAAGTTTTCAGCTCTAGCAACTCTTTCTATATCAGGTCTTAATTCTAAGGCACTAGAAACTAGCATGTCGATTTTAATCATCTCATTGCTCATTGTTCTTGCTCTATTTTCTAGTGATTCACAAAACTTAGTCAAAGTTTCGACCTGACCGACGACGCCAGCCATTAATTGTTTAATTATAATAAAAATAAAATATCCCATTACTATTGCTCCGGCAATAGGAAATCCTACCTCTGCTATTAATTGAAATACTTCTTTCATTCGCACACTCTGTTTGTTATATTTTTATATTTGTAGTGTGTTGTTTGTGTTACTCTACGCACTTATTTATCATTTTTTCTGGCAAAAGATTACAGTATGTATCACTTATTAGGATAAATAACTTTGTAACATGATTGTAACATAACGTTGCTGAACATTTTTGTAATACCCATTAGGGCTGATACAATAACAATGTTTGTAGCAATCATTTACCTCAACGGAGAATAAAATGGTGAAACCACTAGGAATAGTAGCCATGTTAGTACTCGCTCTTTTATACAGCGGAATAGCATCGGCTCAAACATTAATTGGTATTTTTACGATATCATTGATTCCTTT
>Ga0163179_10000189_pt1 | contig 42798 bp, 44 predicted proteins | sample AtlANTMetagenome_FD_109643 | JGI IMG/M metagenome (GOLD analysis project Ga0163179, IMG submission 109643) | Marine eukaryotic phytoplankton communities from the Atlantic Ocean - Atlantic ANT 2 Metagenome | ecosystem: Environmental > Aquatic > Marine > Oceanic | place: North Atlantic Ocean... | reverse complement strand
TAACGTGTGACCTATGCGAACTGGTCCCAACCCCGCAGTTGTGATGGTGTCGGCATCGGTCAAGGTGGGCGGAGTCGTTGTCTCAACGTCGGTCCCGTATCGTTCAGCCGCAGACTGAACAGCACCCGAAGTTGAGGCTGAATCATCAGACGACGAGACATCTGATGACGAAGGCGTTGTAACGCTGGGAAGAGTCGTCGTTGAATCACTAGCAGTGCTGCTTAACGAGCAGCCGGAGGCTATGAGAGCCAGGGCGCATGCGACGCCAAATAAGTTTTTCGCGCCAATATTTCTGTGTGTCATCTTCGCTTCGTCACCTTTTGAAGTGTCTTCCAGTATGGAAGGCGTTTAATTCTGATCTCTATCGATGAGCGTACATCTGTTCAGCTCGACGTGCGGCTTTGGTTCAGCGGTTAGTCTGGGACACTAGTTATGCACGACCGTTTGGAGCTGTTGGCTGCAGCTGCAAAAACTGAATGGAGGATCTCGATGTCCAAAGCAGAGTTTGACATTGTGATTAGAGGCGGCGATGTCGTTGATGGCACTGGAGCCAGAACTAAGAAAGCAGACGTAGCGATCGCTGGTGACCGGATTGTGGCGATCGGCCAGGTAGAGGGGAAGGGTGTTCAAGAAATTGACGCCACGGGAAAGGTCGTAACGCCTGGGTTCGTCGATATCCATACCCATTTAGATGCCCAGTTGGCTTGGGACCCGATTGGTTCTAGCTCTTGTTGGCATGGAATTACTTCAGTAGTTATGGGCAACTGCGGTGTTACCTTTGCTCCGGTTAAGACCGAAGACATCTCTCACTTAGCAGAAATGATGGAATCGGTCGAAGATATTCCCCGAGAGGCAATACTGCAGGGGTTGCCCTGGGACTGGCGAACTTACGGTGAATACCTATCGTTTCTCGACGGCTTACCTAAGGGCATCAATGTTGGGGGAATGGTAGGTCACGTGGCGGTGCGATGGAACGTGATGGGGGAGGAAAGCTTGGATGAAGAGCCGGCTACTGCTGAACAGGTCGCTCAAATGTGCGATCTGGTTGATGAGGCAATAGGTGCAGGAGCTCTAGGATTTTCTACTTCACGAACACTGCTGCACCGGACCCCTGATGGTCGACCAATCCCGGGCACGTTTGCGGATGATGAAGAGCTGTTTGCGTTTGCGGATGTTCTCGGTCGCCATGGAAAGGGCGTATTCGAATCGGCTCCCAGATTCGAAAAAGCCGGCGCTGACTGGTCAGGACTCAAGCACGAAATAAAAACTCTGGGCGAAGTTACTCGCCGTAGCGGTCGGCCATCGACCTTTGGATTGGTCTATAACGCTGTTAGGCCCGATATGAGTGACGTAGCGCTTGCCGAGGTGGCAGCCGAGAATAGGAAGGGAGCTGAGCTTCGCCCTCAAACGACTTGCCGCCCTATCGGAGTTGTTCTTGGAATCCAGCATCGCACCCCATGGGCTCGCGCCGGAGAGACATGGAAGTCGATGCAAGATATGAACCTGGGTGAACGGCTTGCTCTCATCCGCGATAGCAACACACGTCGAATGCTTATCGAGGAAGCAAATAACCCCGAGAAAATTCATGGTGGGGGCAGCGCTATGGTCGACCTGAGTCGGCTGTATCTGCTGGATGCCGAAAATCCCGACTACAGGGTTGGGCCAGAGGGAACGCTAGAGGCAAAAGCTGCTCAAGCAGGTGTTACACCTGTTGAGTATTTCTTAGCTGAAACTGACCGGTCAGACGGTTCCGTAATGCTCTCTCTTCCCATCTTAAATCAAGACTACGAAGCGATTGAGACGATGATGGCGGACGAAGCCATAGTGATGGGGCTAGCCGACGCAGGGGCACACGTTGGCCAGATAATGGATTCAAGTCAACCGACTTACTTCCTAAGTCATTGGGTTCGAGACACTGGCTTTTTCACTCTTGAAGAGGGAGTTCGAAGGATTACGTCAGACACAGCAGATTTATTTGGCTTAGTAGATCGAGGTCGGATAGTCGAAGGTGCATATGCCGACGTCAATGTGATTGATTTCGAACGTTTGTCCTTAATCGGCCCGGAATATGTGCATGACTTTCCGGGCGGAGCAGGCCGTTACATTCAACGAGGTACCGGCTACGACGTGACGATTGTTAATGGCAAAGTGTTTATGGAAGATGGCGAACACACCGGGGAATTAGCGGGAGTGACTCTTAGGTCAACTGACTAACGACTTCGAGTGTTCTGACGGTAGGGTGCTCCAATGGCTTCAGTACCCGAAATGAACATTGATGAACAGACGATTTACCGGGTGACCCTCGGAACCACTAAGGGCACCATCGTCATGGACCTCGACCCGAAGTTGGCACCAAATACCGTTAACAACTTCATCAATCTTGCGCGCGATGGGTACTACACCGGTTTGACGTTTCACAGAGTTGTACCCGATTTCGTCGTTCAGGGCGGCTGTCCTGAAGGGACAGGGACAGGTGGACCCGGATATCGCTTTGACGATGAACCGGTCACCGGCGAATACACATTGGGAGCGGTAGCGATGGCAAACGCCGGGCCAAACACTAATGGAAGCCAATTTTTCATCTGTATTGATGATTGTCGCTCGAAACTTGCACCTGCCTACAACCTGTTCGGCTTTGTGACGGCAGGTATGGATGTGGCCCTGAGTATCGAAGTTGGAGACGTAATGGAAGAGGTCGAAATCGAGGAGATTGCCGGATCCTAAATCTCGCTGAAGGGATGCCCTGTAAACGGGTATGGTGTGGGCTCTAGTAAAAAGCGAGGTCCTAATATGAGTGATGTAGTCCTTTACGAAGAGATTGATGGAGTGGCGCTTGTCACACTCAATCGGCCCGAACGTCTGAACTCTTGGACTGGCGAGCTTGGGTCAGCGTATTTTGATGCTCTGGATCGAGCGTCAGGCTCAGCAGGAGTGAAATCGATTGTCGTTACGGGTGCCGGTCGAGGTTTTTGTTCGGGAGCCGACATGGACATGCTCCAAGGAATCGGGGCGAGTGGCGGTGAAGAAGAGTCAGCGCCGAGACTACGAAATGAACGACACGACTACGCTCTCAGTATTCCCAAACCAGTTGTGGCTGCCATCAATGGAGCCTGTGCAGGCTTAGGTTTCGTTCATGCAATGATGTGTGATATCCGCTTCGCTGCGGAAGGGGCAAAATTTACTAGCGCGTTCGCTCGACGCGGCCTGATTGCCGAGCATGGCGTCTCATACATGTTGCCGCGTGTAGTGGGGCCATCGAATGCCCTTGACATCCTTATGTCCGGCCGTGTTTTCTTGGCAGACGAGGCTAAAGAGATGGGTGTCGTAAGTCGCGTGTTGCCGCCCGACGAACTTCTCGACGCGACAATTAAATATGCGGGAGAGCTCGGCCGCTACAGCGCTCCATGGTCGATGGCGCAAATGAAAAATCAAATTTGGAGTCAATTAGACATGGCTCGAACCGAATCCTTAGAGGAATCGAATCGTGTGATGGCGGAGTCGCTAAAGAGGCCAGATTTCAAAGAGGGTGTAGCGAGCTTCGTCGAAAAGCGAGATCCTTCCTTTGAGCCGGTCACGAGATCCTGAATTTCGCGGCTAAAACCTCGTAGATAGTGTTACTAGCAGTAGCGTCGAGACCGTGACCGAAACCCTTGGAGCGTTCGCTCTTTTAGCTTGGTTGGCCTATCTAGTCAGTCGGCTATTGGCGCGACGCCATCTACCTGAACTTGTTGGGTTTTTGATAGTGGGAGCTCTGTTAGGGCCATCGGGAGTCGAGTTAATTAGTGACCAAGAACTTGCATCCCTGCGTCCATTGACTGAAGTGGCCTTAGCGATTCTGATGTTTGTCATTGGTGAGCGAGTGTCGACTCGTGCTTTGCGCGCTGCCAAGTGGACGTTGACTACAGGGGCGACTCAATACGTCTTGAGTGCGGTGCTGGTTTTTTGGGCAACGAGAGCAGTTGGGGCCGATAGGTCAGTCGCTTTGGTGTTAGCGGCGCTAGCAGGCGCCGGTGCTCCTATGACAATCGCACATATTGTCAGTTCAGTGAAGGCCCGAGGCGCCTATGCAACCGGTGTGGTTGGTACTCATGCCGTTTCCGACGCGCTTGCGACAACCACCTTTGCCGCAGTTTTGCCAATAGCAACTATTTTGGCTGACCAAGATGCTGACATCTCGGCAGCAGTGGTCGATTTCGTTCAACTGGGAATCGGCGGCGCTGTTCTCGGTTTACTTGGTGGTTGGTTCATATCCCGTCTTGGATTCCAGATTGAGACTTCTGGTGAACTACTGCTATTTGTTCTTGTTCACATCTTGCTGGGATGGGCTGTTGCCGACTGGCTAGAAATTTCCTTACCACTTGCTGCATTAATGGCTGGGGCAACCGCGGCTTCTGTATCGCCAGAGGCCTTTTCTTTGCGTTTGTTCCGAACTGTTAAAAGCATTGAACAACCGCTTTATTTGCTTTTTTTCGCTCTCGCTGGCGCCTCGATTCATCTCGATGATCTTGGAGGCGTCGGAATCGTAGGGATCGTCTACATAAGTGTCAGAGTGGGTGCAAAAATAGTAGGAGGCTTGATCGGGGGCCTATTTGGTGGCCTAGGTTGGAAGACTGCCCTCAGGCTTGGGGTCAACTTAACTCCACAGGCAGGAGTTGCGGTTGGGCTAGCGGTGCTTGCGAGCGAAGTCCTCGGTACTCCCGGCGCAGAGGCAGCGACAGTAGTTCTAGGTTCGGTGGTTCTATTCGAACTTGTCGGCCCGCTTCTAGTGGCAAAAGATCTTAAAGGCTCAAGTGATGAAGATGAGAGTGGCTCGGCGGCATCAACCCAATTAGAACTCCCTGGCAAAGTATTGATTGCTTCGTCAATGGCAACAGAAATCCCAGAATGGTTGATTGACCTGGCAGCCCGTTGGCGGTCAAGGCTAGTTGTATATCAACCGGAAGAACCGGAGTCAGATTCAGTCCAGAATCTGTTAGCCCTATGTGCCACCAAAGATGTGGAAGTGGAGTTCCGTCCGTTACGAACTGAGAGTTTCACAGGAGCCGTTGTTAGGACAACGGCAGAAGTGCAAGCAGACATGGTCGTGTTGTTTGCTGAGCGACCTGAGGGTGCTACGTCGAGATTGGTTTTGTTCCCTTCGGAACGAGTCGCCAGGGAATTGACAGTGCCTGTCCTAACTTTTCCCATAGCAATGCAAGGTCCGCCAGAGCCAGTGCAAAGGACTCGACGTTGGCCATGGTTAAGTTAACTTCATTTAACAATTGATCTCATGTGGGTGCATTAGGCAAACTGTGATGACTTGACGAAGGGGAATTGATGTCTGAGCGAGTGACGGTTGCAGTAAAAGGTGGAGTCGCAGATGTGCGGTTGAACCGCCCAGAAAAACTAAATGCGCTCGACAACCAAATGTTCAGAGCGATTGTGGACGCCGGGGAGGAGCTGAAAAGTCGCGATGACGTAAGGGCCGTGGTGCTCAGCGGCGAAGGTAGATCTTTCTGTGCGGGTTTGGACTTTTCATCATTCCAAGCAATGGGGAGTGACCGAGCAGAGAATCAGGCAGAGCCTCCGGTGGACCACCTCGACGGTCGTATCACCCACCTCGGACAGCAGGCTGCCTGGGTTTGGCAGGAATTGAAAGTACCTGTAATTGGAGCGATAGAAGGTCATGCCCTCGGTGGCGGCTTTCAGATCGCCATGGGTCCGGATATCCGAATTATTCACCCAGATACGAAAATGTCTATTTTAGAAATTCGTTGGGGGTTGGTGCCCGATATGGGAGCTTCGGTGACGCTTCCGCCAATGATTGGACTCGATGTTATGAAGGAAATGTATTTCACTGGAAAAATGGTCTCTGGAGTAGAAGCAGTCGAATTGGGAATTGCCACGCGCCTTGATAACAACCCTCATGAGGCGGCCATGGAATTGGCTGGCGAGATAGCCCACAAAAACCCAGAAGCAATTCGGCGAATGAAAAGCATTCTTAATGGATTAACGGAACGCACCACGGCGGAGCGTTTCGCTGCCGAGCGGGAACATATCGAAGCCCTAATTGGCTCACCGAACCAGAAAGAAGCCGTAAAGGCTTTCTTTGAAAAACGCTCACCCGATTTTTCGTGAAAACGACAAACATTAAGGCCGTAGTCTGTGTCTGTTTCTCTTGAAGGCTTATTAGCTGAAGCATCGGAACTCGCCCAAGCCGCCGGTTCTATGACCCTTGATTGGTTTCGCAGATCGAGCCTAACGGTCGAGTCAAAAATGGATGGGTCTGAAGTTACCGAGGCTGACCGCGTGGCCGAGCGTTTTATTCGTGATGAATTAAAGACCCGCCACCCGAGCCACTTAGTCGTCGGAGAAGAAGAAGGAGGGTCGTTTGAGTCCGGAAACTTGACCTGGATCATTGATCCCATTGACGGAACCCGGGGATTCGTTCGAGGTGTACCTCTATACGCAACGCTCCTTGCGGTTGTTGATGATTCAGGACCCTTAGTTGGGGTGATCTACGTGCCTGCTCTAAATTCGACCGTCGCCGCTGCTCGGGGGAGCGGTTGCTGGCACGATGGCCAACGATGCGCAGTGAGTCAAACCAAAGAACTTGACGGAGCCTTAATAAACACCAGCAGCTTCGATACATTCTCTGATCCAGCGCTCTTAGCATTGAAACATTCCAAGACCCTGATGAAAACTTGGGGAGACGCATTTGGCTACTACATGGTCGCCACTGGTCAAGCCGAAGCAATGATCGACCCAATATGCTCACCCTGGGATCTTGCGCCAATGCCTGTGATTCTGAACGAAGCCGGAGGAAGTTTTACTGACATCCACGGCCAAGCGAATCTTGACCTGAGCGCAGGCCCTAACTCGGTAAGCGGCGTTGCCTCTAACGGATTCCTCCACGAAGACCTCCTAGCGATTATGAGCTCGTCGTGAGTGAAGGAGCCGAAAAGATGCCCAAATGGGTGCCGCGAGCTACGGGAGTATTTCTTGGAGGAGCGACGCTCTTGGCGGCTCTCGTTTGGGTCCTATTTCGCGTTCGTTCGTTGATCATCGTCATTCTTGTGTCGTTATTTCTATCTTTCGCTATCGAGCCAGCGGTAAATTGGCTTGCCCGACGAGGGTGGCGGCGTGGACCAGCGACCCTGTCAATGTTTGCGGTAATCCTTATTGGAATCGGCGGATTTTTGTTCGCGATGGGTTCAGTACTTGCCGAGCAAATCACGAAGTTGACGGCGGAAGCGCCTGGCTATATTCGTGAAATCGAACACTGGCTAGAGGCCAGATTCGGTGTCGTTCTTGAAACAGATGCCCTGGTTGCTGAATTTTCGACTGGAGGTAGCGCAGCTCGTTTAGCGTCTAACGTTGCCGGAGATTTGGTTTCTATCGGAACAGCGCTTATGTCGCTGATCTTCCAAACTCTTACAGTCTTGCTATTCACTTTCTACCTGGTTGCAGACGGACCCAAACTTCGTCGCCTTCTGTGCTCGGCCTTATCCGCAAAACGTCAAGAACTGATGTTGAAGGGCTGGGAAATAGCGATCGACAAAACAGGTGCATATATCTACTCGAGAACCCTCTTGGGTTTAGCGGCGTTTCTTGTTCACTGGTTAATTTTTGCCCTCCTGGAAGTCCCATCTCCGGTCCCGCTGGCGCTTTGGGTCGGGATTATGTCTCAATTTGTGCCAGTCGCAGGAACTTACTTGGCGGGTCTTCTCCCGATTTTGATAGCGCTACTTCACCAACCCATAACGGCTCTTTGGGTGTTGCTGGCTATAGCCATTTATCAACAGTTAGAGAATTATTTGTTTGCGCCCCGGATTACCTCTCAAACAATGAATATTCACCCTGCGGTTGCCTTCGGAACAGTGATCTTGGGCGCCTCATTGCTTGGGGTTGTAGGCACCCTTCTGGCGGTCCCGGTAGCCGCAACGATCCAAGCCTTTGTGTCAACCTATATACGACGCCATGAGCTAATCGACTCTGAATTGTTAGAGAACGAGGGTGCTGAACCAGAGAACGAAGAAGAGTGACTAATGTGAAAGTTCTTCCAGTCAGCAATCTCCGATAATTAGTTCAATCAGTCGTGCGTCGCCAGCCTCATTATTGATGAATAAGTCAAGACCAGTTGCGTCTAAAAGTGGTGACTCGTTTACCTCCAGTACTACGGCAGAGGCCTCGCTACGCTCGACAATAAGAGTGCTAAGAACTGCTAACTGAGGGTCACCCGAACGCAACGTGCGGCAGAAGCGAGTGCGATACTCATGGCAGCTGACATGGGTAGAAACAATTAGAAGTAACTCCGAAAGTTTTTGGATCCGTTTCGATTCGTAAACGATATTCCAAGGGGGACTATTGCTGCGCTGTCTCAGTCCCGAATCACGCAGCCTTCGGACCAACTCGCGACTGTCAACTTTGGTGGCACCAGCTTCAAGAGCTAATTGATGTTCGTCTTCGTTAATGTCGTAATGATCACCTTGGAATCCAATTCGACGTTTGCCTATGTTTAGGGCAAATGCATGAAGCTCTTCGAGCGATACATCAGAAACCATGTGACCCCACAGGCGACCTCTCCAAGGCCAGCGTGGATTATCGAGCAAAATCATGAGGCGTCGGCCAGTAAACCGTCGAGCAATGAGTCGTATTTCGGAGCGAGAGCCTCCCAAGCAAAGGCCGATATGCACTCCCGGGTCCTACGTCGGTTGATGTGCAGATCATCTCGAGACTTCGACAAGGTCGCTCGAAGCGCTTCGTCAAACGGGCCGCTATACAGATATTCAGATGAGAACTCTCTCGGGACTATTTCTGGATAAGAAAGCCGATCTGGGATTAACGGCCTCGCTCCCGCAGCTATTGCCTCGGCGATCGCTACTCCAAAGAATTCATGGTGTGCCGTAGAAACCACCAAGTCGCTATTACACAGAATTTGTCGGTAGGTGTCTCTATTTTGAGTGCCCGATATGAGGACTCGATCTGACAGTTGCTCTGTCATTCTTCGGTGCGCCTTTTCGCCCGCACGTTCGACCTCTCCTAGGGCGTACAACGAGAATTCGTAACCTTCTGCTGCTAGAAGTGTCATTGCGTGGACGAATTCCCCCGGGTTTTTGTCATGGGACCATCGGTGGTTCCATAACACCCGAGTCGGGCCACTAACACTCGCGGGGCTGAGACCGGAGACTTCTATGCCTACTGGAAGAACATGCAAAGCCTCTAACTTGCTTTGCACTTTGCGTCCAGAGCCCGGGACGAGCTCTTCGGCGAAGGTTGGCATTCCTTTTCTGAGAAGATCAGCATGATATTGAGTAGCCACAGCGACCTTGTCGGCACTCATAATTGAGTTCAGATCATTAACCATCGCTCGGTAGGGCCGTCCACCTTTAGGGCCTGGAGGGTACCCAATCTGGCTTTCATGCATGTAGAGCAGAGTTGGGGGTCGATAGGTCGACCTATCTATTAAACCGAGCACACTTGCAAGATCTATGGGAGTGCTGGCGACTAGAGCGTCAATTGGCTTCGCTGCGTCGTTAATCGCCTCCGCAAAACGAGTTGGGGCAGTCACTAAAGAGCGACGCCATCCGGCGTCAGTTCCGTCGATCAAGCGAATGCTGTGATTGCTATGGGAGCGCCATCCTTTTACCCAACTGCGATGAGAGCCCTGGTACCAGGGTTCGAGCACGACAACATTCGCCACACTGATGAAACTACATGGGTCCTTCACATCTGGGGAATAACCCGGCAAACTAACGCTTCGTGTTGAAAAAATTGAGTGCCGTCACATTAACAACGTTGTTGTTGCTTATTCCGGTTCCAGTAGCCGCAGCCAAGGTAGAACCGGCAGGTGATGCTGTCATCTATGGCCAACCTGACGAAGCTTCTATGGCGAGTCGAGTTACAGCGATGGCTTCTCATTTAGATGGGAACGGATATTGGGTAGCAACAGCGAATGGGATGGTTCTTAATTTCGGTTCTGCTGGTCACTTTGGCGATATGGACTCAGTAACGCTAAATCAGCCGGTGGTGGGTATGGCGCCAACTAAAACTGGTAACGGTTATTGGCTGGTAGCTAGCGACGGCGGAATCTTTTCCTTCGGAGATGCTGCATTTTATGGTTCCGCTGGTGCTGTTGTCCTGAACAGCCCGATTGTCGGCATGGCCGCTACCAACGCAGGTCGGGGGTATTGGCTCGTCGCGGCCGATGGGGGAGTCTTCTCTTATGGTGACGCTGTTTTTCATGGATCGACTGGAGATCTAGTCCTAAACCGGCCAATAGTTAGCCTCCTTTCGACCATGACTGATGCTGGCTACTGGCTGTTGGCAGATGATGGCGGAATTTTTACTTTCGGTGACGCAAAGTTCCATGGATCTGGACCTGGGAAAGGCTTCATCGACCCTTTCGCTGGCATGATCCCAGCGGCCGATGGAAATGGCTACTCGTTAGTGCATTCGAATGGGAGAATCACTGCCTTCGGGAGCGCTGCGCTCGCGAGGGAACCGGTCTGTGACCCATGGCCAGTTAGCGACATGTCAGTCTCAGGAGCAGGAGCGGTGCTTTTGCGAACAGCGGCGAAGGCACCAAACCTTCCACCGTCGAAGGTCTCCGCTTCTCTCGACGCCAACTACATAGAGACACTCATTACTCATTCGCAAGCTTGTCAGATTTATCGGGCGCCCAACCTAGGATCTTTGGGATCTCCACTGCTCGAGCCAGTGCAAACTTCTGGTTATGGCTGGCGTAGACATCCGATATGGGGAGATTTGTCAATTCATAGAGGCGTAGATTTCATAGGGCCCAATAGAACTTCAGGAGGGGCAGCACTGGCTGTTAAAAGCGGGGTCGTCACTGCTGTTGCTGATTTGACTGCCTACGGCACCACCGTGATCGTCGATCACGGAGAACAAATAGCAACTGTTTACGGTCACCTCAGAGAGGTACTAGTTGAGGTGGGTCAGGAAGTTGAGCAGGGAATGGGTCTCGGGTTAGTCGGGTCCACCGGTTTGTCGACAGGAGCCCATCTGCACTTGGAACTTTGGGCGGGCGGGAAGACCGTTAACCCTCTTCTTTACCTGACGCTCCCGTAATAACTTTCACCTCGAAGGAAAAGCGAAGGCTAAAACACTTCTAGATGTTCAAGTACAGCATCGATAAAGCCAAAGTTCTTTGGTGTAGCGAAGTGATCGCATCCTCGCAACTCGGTGTAGCTTCCGTCACTCAGCGCATCTAGTAACGGGGCCGCTGGTCCTGCAAAATCTTCTGTGCCTAGGACCACTCTCACGGGGTGAGTGATCTGTTCGAATTGAGTTTTTCCGAGAGGGTGGTGCTTTCTGCGCATGAAAGCGGCCAAGGCTAGGCCGTCTTGGTCTGGTTCTGCAGCGTAGCGAGCGAATGTTTGAGCGTGAACATCGTCATCTGCGGCGTCTCCTTGCACGCCCTTAGCTATTCGCTCGGCTTGTGCTTCGTCGCGTTCAAATAGATTTCTCCCGACTCCTGATACGACGAGTCGTCCAAATTTTTCAGGCGCGATAGCAGCCATGCAAAGAAGAGTCCGCGCACCCATTGAGAATCCGACGCCGTCTACTTGACCTTCCGGTAGTCGAGTAACGAGTTCTTGCTCCATCTCTGCATACGCGCCTGGATCGTGGTGTTTCTCGGCTGTTCCGTGACCAGGGAGGTCCCAAGCGATGACCTCACGCCCTGCGTCGCCAAGAAGTTCAACGATTCCGGTAGGCACCCAAGTGGACTCTACAGATCCGGTGAATCCATGTAACAGCAGGACTGGATTAGACATGAACTCATTCTGTCAGACCGGGCGCAGTTGTGTAGTGCGACCTCCCTACTTAGGAGCATCTTCTCGAATTGGATTACCGTAAGGAAGACGTAGCTACAGGAAGAGGAATAATGTCAGCCTCCAGTGAAGAGCCAATGAGAATCGCAAATTGCAGCGGATTCTTTGGAGATCGTTTAGCAGCAGCTAAAGAAATGGTTTATGGGGGGCCCATTGATGCGTTAACTGGCGACTGGTTGGCAGAACTGACGATGTTAATCCTGTCGCGGATCCAAGCGAAGGCACCTGGAGGGGGTTACGCCCGAACGTTTGTGACGCAAATGGAAGACGTCATGGGTGAGTGTCTTGATCGCCAGATTAAAGTCGTCACAAATGCCGGGGGTCTAAACCCAGAAGGTTGCGCTGATGCTGTTCAAGAGCTCGCAGACCAGTTAGGTCTCAATCCCAAGATCGCTTACGTAGCAGGTGATGATTTAGCTCCGCGACTGGATGACTTAATCCAATCGGGACACGATCTTGCGCACCTCGATACTGGCGCGCCTCTAGGAGACCTAGCAGACCGGATCGTCACAGCTAACGCTTATATAGGTTGCTGGGGCATTGTTGAGGCCCTTAACCAGGGAGCGGACATAGTAATAACCGGCAGGGCAACAGACGCCGCTGTTGTAGCGGGCCCCGCTGCTTGGTATCACGGCTGGCAACGAAATGACTGGAATGCATTGGCTGGAGCCATCGTCGCTGGCCATGTCATTGAGTGTGGCGGGCAAGCTACTGGTGGAAACTATTCCTTTTTCACTGAAATTGAAGATTTAACCTATCCCGGCTTTCCTTGGGCCGAAGTTTTCGCGGACGGAAGTTCCATTATTGGTAAGCATGATGGAACCGGAGGCGAAGTCTCGGTTGGGACAGTCACCTCTCAACTTCTTTATGAAATTCAGAGTGAACGATATTTCAACCCGGACGTCGTCAGTCGTTTCGACACCATAAAAGTTGAAGAGGTAGAGAAAGACCGCGTCAAAATATCTGGGACACAAGGAGAACCAGCGCCACCCCAACTCAAGGTAGCTATGAATTATCACGGTGGCTTTCGAAATCAGATTTCCATTGGGCTTACGGGGTTGGACATTGAGGCTAAGGCCGAGCTTATTGAAAGGCAGTTCTGGAACAGTTGTCCTTATGGGCCTGAAGACTACGAAACAGTAGTAAGAAAGTTCTTGCCTACCCATAAGCAGAATCCAGAAACCAACGAAGAAGCAGTCGCTGTTTACAAGATCATCGTCAAAGACCCTGACGAGAGGAAGGTGGGAAGGGCTTTTTCAAACGCTGGAACCGAAATAGGGCTTTGCTCTATCCCAGGGATGTTTGGCACGGGAGGAGGCCCCGGCCCTGGACAACCCTTTGGTATTTATTGGCCGACGTTGATCGACTCGGATCTAGTTTCAATGGAAGTCGTAGTCGACGGCAAACTGACCCTGGTTGATAGCACTCCGCCTCTTGATGGAGCAGCGATTGATGTTCAGTCCCTTGAGATGCCCGCTTTGCCGGAAGGACCAACTCGGTTAGTCCCGCTCGGCGTGCTCTTTGGTACTAGGTCTGGAGATAAGGGCCCCAACGCGAATCTCGGCATATTTGCTCGCTCTCCTGAGGCGTACGTTTGGCTAGAAAATTATTTATCTATCGACATGTTGAAGCGGTTAATGCCCGAAGCTGCCGAACGGAAAATCGACCGCTACGAGTTGCCAAACTTGTTGAGTCTGAACTTTATTTTCCAAGGCCTTTTGGAGGAAGGTGTCGCAGCTTCAACAAGGCAAGATCCCCAAGCAAAAGCGTTAGGGGAATACCTGAGGGCGAAGCTTGCCGATATTCCTGAAATGTTACTTAGCTGACTTCTAGATCAGTTGAGTATCAGGCTCGGCTACCACCGGGTTGGTAAGTGTTCCGATTCCTTCAACCGTGATAGAGACCTCGTCGCCTTCGCTCAACATTTTGGGAGGATCCCAATAGAGGCCGACTCCGGCTGGAGTTCCGGTAGCAATAACAGTTCCTGCCTCGAGAGTGAATGCTGTTGAAAGATGGTGGACGATGTCAAAACAATCAAATATCAGGTCATCTGTATTTGAGTCCTGACGCACTTCGCCGTTCACGCGCGTAGTCAACTGCAGCTTGTGGGGGTCCACCTCGTCACTGGTAACCATCCATGGGCCCATTGGGCCGTGGGTGTCCCACGATTTTCCCATCAACATCGTGGGGCTGGCTTTTTGCCAATCCCTGACACTCACATCGTTCATTATTGTGTATCCGGCTATCACCTCGTGAGCCCTATCTAGCGGGACGTGTCTGCATCGTTTGCCAATCACGATCGCTAACTCACCTTCGTAGTCGACTTTGTGCGGTGCGGTAGTCGGAATGTGGATACCGGCGCCAGGTCCGATTACGCAGTTGTGATGTTTGGTAAATATGACTGGTGTAGTGGGAACTTCTCGGCCGCCTTCTTCGGCGTGAGCTCGGTAGTTCAATCCCACTGCGAGAATTGCAGGCGGAGCTCCGACAGGAGCTAAAAGTTGCGCCTCAGAAAGGGCAGTGCGTTCTCCTGTGGTCATACTCTGAAGATCCAATCCACTGCTTAATAGGCCGGGGAGATCATCATGGGCGGTGTCGAGATCAACCAACTCTTCATCGAGCACTAAAGCAATACGCGTGATCCCTTCGCGAAGGTGTCTGGCAATAAGCATGTAGGGACCATAGTCCCGGGGCGAAGACAAGGAGCGTAGGGACTTAAAAATCCTTCGACTCTTAGCGTCCACCCCTTGTTCTTCCGAGGTTGCTCTGGCACCCTTGCCTGTCACGTCCTTTATTGACGGACGCGAAACGAGAGATCTAATACTTATGCGTGGACCTGAGTTGAGTCTGGATTCAATAACTAATTCGGTTACTGGTTTGCCAGATGGTCGGGTCTTCTCAGTGATGTTAGATCGGAAGATAGCTTTAGCGCGACGAACGTTGAAACCAATCTCGATCATCTTTTTTGAACTAGATGGATTCGAATCGTTCGCACCTTATGTGCGAGAGCACGCGATGCGCTCCGCTTCGAGGGTGATTATTAACACAGTTCGCGAGTCGGACACCGTTTGCGATTTAGGTAGCGGGGCTCTTGTCGCCCTGCTGGATGACACTTCAGAAGCTGGAGCGGTGTGGGCTGCTGATCGTGTCAGGAATGCGCACGCTGATTCACCTTCGCGTGACGTGGTTACTCTTTCGGCGGGAGTAGCGTGCTACCCCTCCCATGCTATGGATCCGGAGGACCTGCTCGACGCTGCGCGGGCTGCGTGTAGTACGGCAAAAATTTATGGATTAGGCAGGATTGAGGTAGCCACCGAGGGTGACCACTTCTGAATCGTTTTTGTTTCGGGCTATTGTCAGGTTCTCTCAGATTTAAGGTACGACGATGGAACACGGCTACGAAAACCTTTTAATTGACTTCCCCGAGAAAGATGTCGCGCGCATCGCACTCAACAGGCCCGAACATCTGAACGCGATGACCTACGGTTTGGTAACCGACCTGCACGAAGCGTTTGATGCCATCGACCGAGACCATTCAATTCGCGTCCTGATCCTTACTGGAGCTGGTCGGGGTTTCTGTGCCGGTCTTGATCTCACCGGTTTTGGTCAGATTCCTGGCACCGAAGGTTTTGGGGAACAGCAACAGGGTATGGCCGTTCAACAACACATAGCGGAGTTGGTTCATCATATGCGTGAAGTCAGGCAGCCAATTATTGCGGCGGTGAATGGTGCAGCGGCTGGCGGCGGGTTTGCGTTAGCTTGCGCATCTGACGTTCGTTATTGTGGGTCGTCGGCAAAATTCGGTACCGCTTTTGTGCGCCTTGGTATATCGGGTTGTGACATTGGTGTCAGTTGGATGTTGCCACGCCTTATCGGTGCATCTCGGGCATGGGAGCTCATGCTTACCGGTCGGGTGATCGATTCAGAAGAGGCCAATCGTATTGGGTTGGTGAGCAATGTTGTCGCTGATGAAGACCTGGAAGACAAGTGCCTTTCGGTGGCTAGAGAGATCTCGCGCAACAGCCCGTTTGGTGTTTGGATGACTAAAGAGGTTATGTGGTCGAATCTTGAGATTCCCAGCCTACGAGCAGGCATAGATTTGGAAAATCGAACTCAGATTCTGGCCGCAGGCACCGAGGACAGCAAGACAGCGATGAGTTCCTTCTTAAGAAAGGGCGAGGCCGACTGGAAGAATCGTTGACCTCAGCTTTTTTGCTTCGACAAGAGTGTGCTGCTGGACTTTGGCGACTCAACCAAATCGAGAAATAGGTGAATTACGTGTCCTAGTAGGCTGCGGTACCTGACACGCTGACCCGAGGTTCGGATGCACCGGACAATACTCCAGCCTCTAAAGAGATGATATGTGCATGGCCAAATGCGCTGTTGTTGGCGGGCAAGGAGCTGACGGCGTGACCTAAACGCGCAAGCACGTCGGTGAGCTCGGGGTGGTTACCTTCAATTTCAAGTCGGACATTCTGTGGGTCTGCCCAAGTGTTGAAACCATTGGAAGTGGAGCCACTGAAACGCCAACGTGGGGACGCGAGGGCAGTGCCGGGATCTTCCTCAGCGACAAATAGCCGAGCTAATAGTTGTAGAACGATTTGTGGTTGAGAGTCGCCGCCCATCGTCCCGATTAGAGCGCGAAGGGAACCATTGAGGTCTTGAACCAAAGTGGGAGCCAAGGTGTGTGGCGGGCGGCGTTGAGGACCGTAAGCCGCTTCGCTACTTGGGTCAGTAGAAAAGCCGATCCCTCTGTTGTGCAACGAAATTCTAGTTTCCGGCAGAAACACTAAAGCGCCCCATCCTGAGGCATTGGATTGAATTAGCGACACTCCCATCCTGTTTTCGTCGACGGCGTTCAAATAGATAGTGTCTCCATCGTTTACGCCCGTCGGCAGAACGGAAGACTGAGATGCGCTGATTGCGGAAGCTCGTGGTTGTAAACGTCTCGGATCTAACAGCGCTTGACCGTCGGCATCTTGATGAAGCACTTCAGGTCGGTCAAATCCTGCTTGGAGCGCAGCTTCTGCAAGGAGATGCCAAAAGATCGGATCTGAAGTGTCGGAGGGAAGGTTAAGTTGATCGGCGATCCATGCAGATGAAAGACAGAGGTAGCCCTGGGAATTAGGGGGCAAGCTCCAAATTCGTTGACCAAAGGCTTGAACTGAAAGAGGCTCGACCCAGTCGGCCTGAGTTGTCTGGAGATCTTCGATTGTGTACTCCCCAGCTCCGAAAGAGAGGAGTTCTTCTCCAAACTTGCCTAGGTAGAAGGATTCGCGCCCGTCGTTAGCGAGTTCTCGAAGTGTTTCACCAAGCTTGGCTCGCCGGATAAGTTGACCCACCTGCGGCGATCCATTGGCAAAGTAGTCCTGCGTGTTGTCTATCTCGGTTAGAAGCTTGGTGGCTTGAACGCATTCTGCGCTGATCGGAAACCCATCAATTGCCAGATCGATCGCGTCCGCTAAGACTTCGCGTAATGGAAGACGTCCGAACCGTTCATGCAGAGCCAACCACCCATCGACGCACCCAGGAATTGGGATACTTCTCGGATCCTTATGGAAGGGCATTTCAACTAGCCCATCTCGTTCTAGGCCAGCTATGTCAGCCCCGCTGCCGCTGTGACCACTAGCATTTAGTGCGAATGGTTTCGGTTCCCCCGGTACATGCACCAGTGCCCAGAGGTCGCCTCCAACACCGCACATGTGTTGATTCGTTACCGCCAATACGGCAGAGGCAGCGATTGCGGCATCTGCAGCTGAACCCCCCTTCCGCAGTGTCGCTACACCGGCGCCGCTAGCCAAGTGGTCTGTCGAGCAGACCATGCCATTTCGAGCTGACCGGGTTCTAAAAGGGACCGAGGGATCGCGCAGGTTCACGATGACTTAGGTGGTAGGAGGACGTTAGGGTTGAGGATTCCCTTTGGGTCAAGTGATGCTTTGATGGCCCGAAAAGCTGCAAGCTCAGATTCGGATCGATTGAGATGGAGAAACTCTTTTTTTGCACTGCCGATGCCGTGTTCTGCAGAGATACTTCCTCCAAGCTCAGCTGCATAGTGAAGTACAGCGCGGTCAACCTCTTCGCTGGGTTCAGTGCCCTGCTCTCCCAAGATGTTGACATGTACATTGCCGTCTCCCAAATGGCCGAACATTAGAGCCGTTGCGCGACTGTCTATCCGCGAAATCAGGTGGGGGACTCCGTTGACGAATTCTGCCAGCCGCGATGCGCTGAGGGTCACATCGAGCTTATGTGGAGTTCCTCTCGTGGCGATAGCCTCAGTGATCTTCTCGCGATATTGCCAAAGACTGTTGCGGGCTGCTGGCTCTATGCCCACTGCAACGTCTATGGGAAGTGTTTCGAGTAGGGCGATGCTATTAGCCAATTCGTCAGTTGGGTCATTGGTTGCTGCTACTTCAACAAGTAACCACGCCCGAGCTTCAGGTCCTACTGGGATAGAGGCTTTAATATGCTCCGAGACTAAATGCATGGTCTCGCCAAAGATGACTTCAACGGCGTGGAGTGACGGCAGTGTTCGGCGAAGCTGCGCAGTTGCAGCTACCGCATCATCAACAGTGTTTAAGGCGATCATTGCTGAGCAGCGTTCGCTCAGTTGTGGGTGTAGCCGCAAACGAGCCTTGGTGATGATGCCTAACGTGCCCTCGCTGCCTGCTAGCAAACCAGGAAAGCTGTAGCCGGTGTTATCCTTTTCCAAGCCTTCGAGGTGACTGATGATCGAGCCATCGGACAGTACAGCTTCAAGGCCTAAAACTTGGTCGCGCATCGCCCCGTAGCGGACAACGTTTATGCCGCCAGCGTTTGTAGCGATCATTCCACCGATAGTGCAGCTACCGCGGGCAGCGAGGTCAACACCTATGTCAAAACCCTGTTCGGAAGCGTGTGACTGAGCTTTGGCTAACGTGGTGCCTGCGCCAGCGGTTACCTGCTGAGCCAACCCATCAACTGGCTCGCATTGGTCCAGACGTAAAGTGGAGATGACAATCTCTTGATTTAGGGGAACGCTTCCACCGACCAAACCTGTATTGCCTCCCTGGGGCACGATGCTGATGCCGGCATGTGCGGCAACCTTCACCAGTGCTGCGATTTGAAAGGTATCGGCGGGACGCAGCACCATGGGCGACCGGCCCACGAATCGTCCAGTCCAGTCTGTCGTGTAGCTAGCTGTTAGGTCGGGCTCTTGCAAGGCGTGGTTAGGGCCAACGATGTTTAGAAATTCCTGGAGGACGGATTCGTCGAGCTTTCCCATCAGTTCAGCTTTCGTTTGGCCACAATCCGCGCCCTCTTAATACTTCGAGAAGAGTTGCCGGCACATCAGTCATTATCGCATCGACATTGAGGTCTAAGAGTCGGTTCATGTCAGCCACCTCATCGATGGTCCAAACGTGAACAGAAATATCGAGCGAGTGCATGTGTTCTATGAAACGCCTATCGGCAATAGGGATTGGCCCCTGACGGATCGGAATTTGAGCGGCACGGGCTCGAAAGCTCTTCTTTGGCAATCCCCAGGATGAGAGACGCGCCGTGATTACCTCAAATGGCCCCATGCTTAAACAGATTTCTTCGCCGAACTCATCGTGAAATTTTCCAAGTCTGGCATCAGAGAATGCGCCAACGCACACTCTGTCCAGAGCGTTGAGTTGCTTTAGCTCTTGAATTAACGGGGCTACAGCGTTATCTAACTTGGGGTCGATATTGACTTTCAGATCAGGGAAACTCTGCATCAGCTCCGTGAATCGAGGTATTGGCTCTCTTCCGTCGACGAGTGCTTTTTGGACGTCGCTCCAAGGTAATTCCGAAATCTTTCCTTTTTTGTCAGTGGCACGGTCTAAACGAGTGTCATGGAAGGCCACAAGTACTCCGTCGGCGGTTGCATGAACATCTGTCTCTACGTACTGAAAGCCAAGATCAACCGCGCCCTGGAATGCGGGCATCGTGTTTTCAGGCCAAGCGCCTGCACCTCCCCGATGGGCGATTGGTATTGGAACTGCAGTGTCCAGATAAGGATGAGGGGATGTCATATGTTCTGATCTCTCGGTGCACCATCGACGTTCCTCGCCAAGCTACTCTCCGAACCTAGTGACTTCCTCGCCGCTCTCGGATTTGGACCGTTTCAAGACGCTTATGTTGGAAACTCCTGTCCCGCTTGACTTGACCTGTCTGTTGGCGAGTGGGCATTGCCAAGGACGGACACTTAATTTTGACAGCGAGTTGTCCAAATTAGATCGTCTGGCTGAGGGAGTGACCGTCAAGACCTTGTCGGGCGTAGTCGAACATATTTTTGGTGAAATGGGCTTCGCTGGAGATGAGATTCACTATTTTGATCCGGTCAATAGTTATCTCGACAAGGTGTTAGAAAGACGAAAAGGAATTCCAATTTCGCTAGCCGTTGTGATCTTGGAGGTTGCTCGCCGCTGCTCTCTGCAGGCTTACGGTGTAGGGATGCCGGGACATTTTCTCGTCGGAGATGCCCATGATTCGGATGTCTTTGTGGATCCTTTTAAAGGGGAAATGATCGATCGATCCCAGGCTCAAGGTTTGTTCAACCGAATGCACCCTTCATCTGAATTCAATTCCGACTATCTGTCTGGAGTCACTAACCAAGCGATTTTGTCTCGGATGCTGAATAACTTGCGAATAATTCATATGAAGGCTCGGGCATCCAAAGATTTAATTCCTATTCTCGAATTGATTTTATGTTTCGAGCAGCCGTCGGTGGCGGAAGCTCGGCAATTGGCTTCAGCGTTAGAGTCGCTCGGAAGAACTGATGAGGCAGCCCGCCAGATGGAGGCGTTAGCTGACCGGAGCGACCCAGGAGCAGCCATAGAACTCAGAGGGCTAGCAACTCGCCTTTGGAGTCAACTGAATTGAGTCGTGAGCGCAGGTGTCGGCGGGAATTCGACCCCAAGGTCCGTTGGTTCAAAGGGGATTTTGATTAGTTTCAGAGTAGTTTTTCAATAATTGTCCATCGGGAAGCGGAGTTACCGTCCCGCTAGGTACCCAAATCGGAGGATAAATGAGTTCTGATGCTGCGGAAAAGCACCTTGAATCATTGGTAGGCCAGTTGTTGCTGGATCATGACCCTGCTGGCTCACGGGTGGATTTCCTTGGGGCCCAATACGACTTAGGGCTGGCTTGGGTTCATTTCGACGAAGGATTCGGAGGCTTAAGTGTGGCTCCGAAGCTCCAAGGCAGAGTTAACGCCCTGCTAACCGAGGCCGGTGCACCGATGTGCTGGCCACGCAATCCAATTGGCTACGGTATGTGCGGCCCAACTGTGTACACACATGGCAGTGAAGATCAGAAGCAGCGTTACCTCAGGCCCCTGTTTAGTACTGAAGAAATTTGGTGCCAGCTTTTCTCTGAGCCATCTGCAGGGAGTGACGTGGCGGGCTTGACTAGTCGTGCTGTCCAAGACGGCGAAGAGTGGGTCGTTAACGGACAGAAAGTTTGGACGACGCTCGCCCATGTCTCTCGTTGGGGTTGTCTAGTTACCCGCACTGACCCCGAGGCTCCTAAGCACAAAGGACTGTCCTACTTTGTTGTCGACATGGAGCAACCGGGAGTGGAAGTTCGTCCGTTGCGTCAAATGACGGGTGACGCAGAATTTAACGAGGTCTATTTTACTGACGCCCGAATTCCTGATTCTGAACGCTTGGGTGCAACGGGAGATGGATGGAGGGTTGCGCTGACGACTCTGATGAATGAAAGAGTAGCTATAGGAGGTAGTCAGGCTCCTCGAGGCTCCGGAGCAATAGGAGATTCAGTTGAGCTATGGGCGGATATGGACGAAAGTCGTAAAACTCCTGCCCTTAGGGATCGATTAATGGCGTTGTGGTGTAAGGCCGAGGTTGCGCGATTAACAAATATAAGAGCAAGTCAAAACAGAGTAAAAGGAGTTCCTGGACCCGAGGGTTCAACAGGAAAACTAGCTTTCGCAGAGAACAATAAAGACATTCACGAGTTCAACATGGAACTCCTCGGTCCCGAGGCAATGCTGTACGACACGTATTCAATCGAACGCTCAGCGATGGCCATGGGAACTTCAAGCGCTCAACAGCAATTCTTGCGTTCAAGAGCCAATTCGATTGAAGGCGGCACATCCGAGGTTATGCGGAACATATTAGGGGAACGGGTTCTGGGTCTGCCCGGTGATGTTCGGACTGATAAGGAGCTTCCATTCTCTGAGGTACCGACTAACTAGATTGGCTATGTATTTTGCGTAACTGCTAAATGAGGTTGGCTGCGAAAATGAGTGGTCTCGTTAATCGATTTGACGCTTCGGTGTCCCAACCCGGATGCTAAAACCCGAGTAACTGACGTGTAGTCGACATCGAACTTCATGAACTGCTTAATGTCGATGTCAAGGCAAACCGATAGGTAGGCGTTGATGACGCCGCCGTGACAAATCACAGCGATCCTATGACCGCTGTGATCTTTGATAATTCTCTCAAGCTCGTTGACGGTGTTTGAGTACCAAGATGAGAGCTTTCCTCCGGCGCCGCCCATGGAACCCGAGGCCATAGCCTCCCATGCCGCTCGATTGGTTTCCTTTAAGATTTCCATAGGCACGTAAGAGCTAGCGTCCTTGTCGAACTCACTGATATCAGCGCGGACAATAGCGGTAAGTCCAAGCCTTTTTTCAATAGGTTCCGCCGTCTCTCGAGCACGGCGCATCGGGCTCGTGTAGATCTGGTCTATCGATTCTTCGCTTAACCATTCAGCTACCGCTGCTGCTTGGGCGTGTCCGATGTCAGCAAGTGGTGGATCGGCCGGAGTTCCATCAAGCTTTTGAACGTGTTGTGGTCTGCCGTGCCGAACAAAAATTAATTCCATTGAGCCCGACCATAGAGGCTATGAGGGCACCATTGCCATTGGAGGTTATTGACGATCCGATGAACAGTAGAGATTCCTTCTGGCCTTTTCTGGATGCATCGGTACCTTGGAGGTTATGGCAAGGCGTACCAAGATCATCGCAACTATCGGCCCAGCATCTGAAGATGAAGCGACTCTCAGGGGGATGATCGAGGCAGGAATGGATGTAGCCCGTATTGGGCTCGCTCACGGCACCCTTGATGAGCAAGTCGCAAAATTTCAGCTGGTGCGCAAGATGTCTGCCGATCTAGGTAAGCACGTCGGGATTGTTGTCGATTTACCTGGGCCAAAAGTCAGGTGTGCGCCATTTGGTGAAGAGGGCATTGAACTTATTGAAGACACTCAGGTTTCGATAGGAGTTGAGGGAAGCAACAGTTCTTCTGACTTCATTAGCGTGGATTACCCGAATCTTCTTCAAGACGTCCAACTTGGAGACAGCCTCTCATTTGGTGACGGCCAGGTTGTAGTGGCCGTAGAAGAGCACGAAGGAGACCGTTTAAAGGCTCGGGTTGTGCATGGCGGACGCCTAGAAGGTAGACCGGGACTGCATGTCCCTTCGGATCGACTTCGTCTCAGTTCGCCAACTGACCACGACCTAACGTTGTTAGACACATTTGTTGAGTTGGGCACTGACATGGTGGCTGTTTCATTTGTGCGCTCAGCACATGACATCAGACGGTTAGGTGTGGAACCCGCCCCTCGAGGCCCGATGATCATTGCAAAGATCGAGACAAAAGCAGCGGTATCTAACTTGGAGGGGATTATCGAAGCTTCGGGCGCAGTTATGGTTGCACGAGGTGATTTAGGAACAGAAGCAGATATCGAAGAATTGCCCCACCTGCAAAAGCACATAATTCAAGAATGCATTGCTCTGGGGCGACCCGCTATAACAGCTACCCAGATGCTTGAGTCAATGGTGTCAGCTCCAACGCCCACACGTGCAGAAGCCTCAGATATAGCGAATGCTGTCTTTGACGGCACCTCAGCAGTCATGCTGAGCGGTGAAACGGCGATTGGGCGTGACCCTATTAACGCAGTTCGGACAATGGCCCGTATTACGGCCCGAGCAGACGAGAAATTCGATTATGAGAGTTGGTCCGAACACATCCAAGCTATCCGAAGGCGATCAAACTCCGATGCCGCCTATCTGCGTGTCACTGATGCTTTAACGATGGCGGCATCTCGCACGGCAACCGATACTGACGCCGTAGCCGTGATTTGCTTGAGTCGCTCTGGTTTCACCGTTCGAAGTGTCGCCCGTTTCCGACCGACTGTCCCACTATTTGGCATGACATTCGATGACCGCACTGCCAATCAGCTATCTCTTTCCTGGGGGACAAGGCCATTGATTTTCAATGAACAAGCGACTCCAGCTGCTACCGCCGAGGAAGCAGTGGCGACCGCCGCTCGAGTCGGTGTAGTTCGCTCTGGCGACACAGTTGTGGTCGTGTCAGGTTCAAGCGCCGCTACTCACGCAACGGACACCTTGAGGGTGTTGCGAGTTCCTTGAACAGTGCCGGCCTCACAAGAGAAGACTCAGGGTCTTGCGATATATCGAAGTCGGTCGACGAATTCGGAAATGCAGATTGTATTAATCCACGGGGCAGTAGACCGGGCCGCCGGAATGATCCGAGTCGCCAGAAGGATTGACCACTGCGAAGTCGTTCGTTACGACCGCAGAGGGTATGGCCGTTCCGGGCATCTAGGGCAGCCCTATACCTTCGAAGAACATGTCCATGATTTGGAGCTGGTTATTGGAGGTCGCCCTACGGTACTTTTTGGCCATAGCTATGGAGGCAGCATTGCATTGGCTGCCGCTAGTAGCGGCAACCGTAATGTTCGTGCGGCAGTGTCATACGAGGCTCCACGAACCTGGGAAAGCTGGTGGCCGCCCCCGCCTAGCAGTGACATCGACCCATCTGATGCAGCAGAGCATTTCATTAGGCGAATGATTGGCGAGGACCGCTGGAGCGCCCTCCCAACTAACAGCCGCTCAAAGCTTCGGAGCCAAGGGGTCTTAATGGTCCATGAGCTGAAGACTCAGACAACACAACGTTACCGCCTCGAGGACGCCAAAATTCCGTTGGTTATCGGTGTCGGAGAGCTATCTGGAGAGCATGCGCAAAGAGCCGCAACCATCTTTGGGCAAGAAGCAATAAGGGGCGAAGTAGAGCGTTTGAAAGACGCCAAACATGATGCCCCTATGTCTCATCCCGATCAGGTTGCCAACCTTATAGAACAGGCTCTTCGTCAAATCTCTTAACTGCAGCGAAACAGTCCTAGTAGAATTAAGCCATGCCGGAGACGCCAATTCACTTAACCACGGGCGGTCTGCCCGAAACAATTATTCCCAGCTACCAATCGGAAGCAGTATCGGCACTAGCGGATGCTCTCGCTGCTCCTCCCTCGGATCGGAAAGCGATGGTGGCAGCGGTTGCTGCCAAGTGGCCTCGTTTCCTGGACCCTTGGGTTGCCCTCGGGAATATGAGCGACGAACTCATAGAGAGATACGCCTATTTCAGGGTTGGTTACCACCGTGGACTTGACACACTGAGAGCCTCCGGATGGCGCGGTAGTGGGTATGTGCGCTGGACGCATGAGACAAATCTCGGCTTCTTGAGGTCCCTACTTGGGCTTCACCGTTCTGCAGTAGCTATTGGAGAGAGTGATGAGGCTGAGCGCTGCGCCCAATTTCTCATGCAGCTTGACCCTTCCGGAGTGCCTGAGTCGGAATGACAGTCACCGGGGCCGTTCTTTGCGGTGGCAAATCCAGCCGTATGGGAGAAGACAAGGCATCGCTTCAACTAAATGGGCAACCAATGTCCGAATGGGTTGCTGGCGCTATGAAGAAGGCTGGCTTGGAGTCGGTTGTTGCGTTAGGAGGCCATTCCTCTATCAACATGCCGATCGTTCCTGATGAGTTGGATGCGCAAGGGCCATTACATGTTCTTATAAATGCTGTTGAGAGGCTAGGAGACATTGTGGTGTGTCCATGTGATGTACCTCTGGTTTCGGGGAAATTATTTAACCTAATATTGGCCGCCGGCGAAGCATCGAAGAAACCGGTAGTTCTAGCTAAGAGCGACCGGCTACAACCCTTGATCGGCCTTTATAAAAAATCCTCCCTAGAGCTCCTTAAGTTTGGTTTCGACCGCGGGGTGCGTGGACCAAAATTCGCGTTAAGCGAAGGCGATTTTTCGGTTGTTGAAGCCTCTTCTAGCGAAACCCAGAACATCAACACTCCCGAAGAATTCGCCGCCCTAACCGATTCTTTGAGGTCCAGTAGTGTTGCTAGCAGTAGATACCCTCTGGACACGAGGTAGGTAAATGATCGTTCCCACAATTTCCGTCGACGCGCTAGCAGATCAGATAGCTATGGGAGCGACTGTTATTGACGTTCGCGAACCGGAGGAATGGAACCAAGGGAGAATAGCGGGAACATACCTAATCCCTCTCGGCGAAGTCGCAACTCGAATCGACGAAATCCCAGCTGAAGGCCCTGTTTACGTTATGTGTAGGAGTGGGATACGAAGTGATGAAGCCTGTGAGTATCTCCGGATCCAAGGCGTCGATGCATTCAATGTTGTTGGTGGCATTCTCGCTTGGGTTGACTCGGACCGCGAGATTGAACGTGGGTCTACGTGACCCGTCTTCGTCGTCTAACGGCTAATGACAAATCAGAAGGCATTGAAGCGGGCCTGGTTGCAGGAGCCTCCTATTCCTGGATACAAACCCAAGAAGCTTTTAGCGAGCTAATTGCGAAAGCGCTCAGAGTTCGACGGATAGCACTTGATACCGAATTCCATCGTGAGCGAACGTATTGGCCGAAGGTGGCTTTGATTCAGGTGAGAGTTGCTGATGAAATATTTCTTGTCGACCCTTTACAGGTTGACTTGGGGCCATTTGCCGAAGTCTTGGAAAGTGACGTGCTTTTTATTATGCACGCTGCTTCACAAGACATTGAAGTGCTTCAACGAGCGTGCGGATTTGGTCCCCAAAATCTATTTGACACACAGCTGGTAGCCGGCTTTACAGGTATGAGCACTCCTTCGCTTTCGGCACTAGTGGAGAGATATGTTGGTGTTCGTCTACCCAAGGGAGACCGGTTAACCGACTGGTTCGAACGTCCGCTCCGAAATAATCAACAGGAGTACGCAGCAAATGATGTGCGGTACCTCTTTGAGGTACACGACCAACTCGTCGCAGAACTTGAAGAGCGGGGTCGACTGGATTGGGCCCTGGCTGAGTGTCGGTTGTTGCAGCAAAAAATCAAGCCGAATATTTCGCCTGAGTTGGCATGGACACGTATTAAGGAAGCGCGCCACTTGAAAGGTAAACCACGTTGCGTTATCTCTGTGTTAGCTCGATGGAGAGAAGGAACGGCACAACGAAAAGACATCCCAATTCGATTCGTACTATCCGATTTGGCGATGGTTGGAATAGCTCAACGCGCGCCGTCAAACCTGGATGAACTTAAGACAATTCGCGGTCTTGATAGTCGTTCCCTGAAAGAGTCGCTAGCTAAAGAGATTCTCACGCTAGTTGACGAGGGAATGAAGCTTAAGCCGGAGCAAGTCGCCACCCTTGATGTGGAAGATGGACCAAAACTCGGAAATGAGATGAGAGCCGCAGTGACTCTAGTCTCGGCTTGGATCTCGCAAGTTGCTAAGGATGAAGCCGTAGATCCGAGTCTGTTGGCAACAAGATCAGATATTAACGACCTCTTACGAGGAGCTAAAAATCCGAAGTTAGCCAGCGGCTGGCGTGCCGAATTGGTTGGTGCACGAATTCGCGATTTGGTCGAAGGACGTGCATCTCTGGCGTTCGACGCTGAAGCGGGACTGGTTCTCGAAACTCGAGCGGCCGTCTCCAACGAAAATAAAGAGAATTTCGAACCCTAACCACACGATTTTTGTCTCAATTATCTGCTAGAAATAAGGTGATTGCCGTGGTTTGTTCCACTGTGTGGTCCATTGGGACTTAGCAGTGGGCGGTTTGGAGACGAGGAGCCATCCGTGAAGAAGGGTCGTCATCGCCGATACGAAGAGGCGAGAAAATTTCATAGAGACAATGCGGCCGCTTTTTCGGTTGAAGACTTTGATTTCGATGAACCTGACTTGTTCTCGAAAGAAGAAGAAGACGCGCCCGATGACCAATACGGCGACCTTGCAGACAAATACGACGATTACTCAGATTTGGCTGCCAAGTATGCTGATTTTGATGACACAGAAGAAGGCAAGTCCTAAGTTCTAGTCGTCACCGGCGCCTTACTGTCGGGTGCGGAAGAAAAGAAGTGGACGATTGTCGGAGGTCTAGCTCCGACCTCAGCCACCCGTAGACAGTGGAGCCGCAAATCTCGTCCAGCTCCGCTTCCATTTGCTTATATACAGGGGTGGCCCCTACATGTGCTTGAGGGTCTGATGTGCACCACCACCAAATATCTGTTTCTTCGCCACCCCAGTCGCGGCGCTCCCATTCTCGCACCATGGTGTAGATGTGGCCGGTAGCTGTCTCGTGATCCTCTCGCCGTATTGGCGCCTGCCAACAAATTTCGGGTTTCAGCTCCATGGGTTTTTCGCCTGTTGATAGCGCTAGTTGATGGAAAGCGCATCCAGCGCCATTCGGATGACCTGGACGATTTTGAAAAACACAAGCACCTTCTACCACTCTGGTTCGCCACCACCCCTCGTCGTCCTGCCAGAGGCCGCCCCCAGTATCGTTGGCATGTTCTTTGTATTGCCAAAGTTCTGGAGTAAGACGTTCGATTTGCTCCCGCACATGCTTGAGGTCCTCATCGCCCGAGATGTAGGCACCGTGGGTGCAACAGCCGAGCTCTTTTTCAGGTGCCGGTTCGGGCTCCACGCCTGGGCAACCCGCCCCGTAGATGCAAGTCCAGGCACTACTCAGAAAGGTTATGTCAAAGAGCCAAGTTCGATGTTCACTTGGGTCCTCGAAAGATAACCACTCTCGATCCGGATTAGATGACGTTAAGGACTTCGTCACAGCTCCATCCTACGGTACGTTCGTGTCTGTGCAGAATAAGAGTGATGCCAAGCTGTTTGATGACTTACATGCCGTTTTAGGTGATCGGGCTAGAGCAGGCGATTTTGAGCTTGGGCTCTACGGCAAAGATGGCTCGGTACTGCAAGGAGAACCGGCGATTGTCTGCTTGCCAGTGGACACCCAGGAGGTGAGAGAGATTGTTGACATTTGCCTCGATCATGGGCGTCCATTTCTGGCTAGAGGCTCAGGTACTGGTCTTGCCGGCGGCGCTGTGCCGGTTGGCGACCCAGTCATAATCGCAACGGCGAAAATGAACAAAATTATTGAAGTTGATTTAGACAACAGGATTGCCTGGGTGGAACCAGGGGTTTTGAACTTAGATTTAAGTAGAGAGTTGATGCCACTTGGCTTTCATTTCGCTCCAGACCCATCTAGTCAACAGGTCTGTTCAATCGGAGGAAACGTAGCCAACAACAGTGGCGGACCTCACTGTTTGGCGTACGGAGTGACCAGCGCCCATGTTGCAGCGATAGAGGTAGTGCTGCCTGACGGAAGCGTGACTGTCTTAGGTGATTTGACAGCTGAACCTGGTGGGTATGATCTCCGAGGGCTCTTCGTCGGTTCCGAAGGAACAATGGGCGTTGCCACCAAGATTGCTGTGCGGTTAACTCCGAATCCTCCGGCAATTCGCACGCTCCTTCTCGACTTTGAAGATGTTCGGGACGGAGCAGCAGCTGTGTCTGCCATTATTGCTGCTGGACTTATACCGGCCGCTCTCGAAATGATGGATAAACGTGCAATCGAAATCGTTGAAGCGTTTGTAAATGCTGGATACCCAACCGAAGCCGATGCAGTTCTGCTAGTTGAACTTGACGGACTACCCGGAGGAGTTGAACACGGAGTCGAAGTTGTTCGATCAGTCGCAGAACGGCACCAGGTAGGAAATGTTCGAGTAGCCGTTGACGACGAGGAACGAGAACTCCTGTGGAAAGGCCGCAAGAATGCTTTCGGTGCGGTCGCAAGAATTAAACCTGACTACTACCTGCACGACACTGTGGTTCCTCGAGGAAAGCTCGTTGAAGTGTTGGAAAAGGTCTACAACATTGCAGACGCCTATGACTTAATTGCCGTCAACGTATTTCACGCGGGCGATGGAAACCTCCATCCTATTTTGGCCTATGACAGCAGTGAACCAGGTGTTTTGGAAAGAGTGCATGCGGCCGGACGAGCCATCGTGACCGCGTCGATTGAGGCGGGCGGAGTCCTAAGTGGTGAACACGGCATCGGACTTGAAAAGCGCGATTACATGGGAATGCTCTTTAGCTCTCATGACATGGCCACACAGGATTTGATCCGAGAAGCATTCGATCCTCAAGGCTTCGCTAATCCGTTGAAAGTCTTGCCTTCCGGATCTCGGTGCAGCGACTCCTTTCACCAGCATGTGCCCGAGGGAGCATGGGTGTGAGTTTAGAAGAACAAATCTCACCGGAAATACGCAAGTTTGCAGCCGAAGTGGGCCCCACTGGACCAGTAACAGTCGCTGGCGGCCAAACGCAATGGGAAGTAGGCGGGCTTCCTGATCCGAATGTTAGGAAGGTGGTCGCACCGTCAGGTGTGTGGTCTCATCAGCCTGAGGAGATGACGGTGAGATGCGGGGCTGGAACGACGCTCATCGAACTATCGGAGGTACTGGCACAACATAGTCAGATGGTGCCGTTGGATATGGCTCCGAACGCAACTGTGGGTGGAGTTCTAGCCGTTGGAAGGAGTGGAATCCGGCGGCTCAGGTATGGCCCTATGCGAGACCTTGTTCTTCAAATTCGACACGTGGACCACGCAGGTAAAATTGTTACCTCTGGTGGACCAACCGTCAAAAACGTATCCGGATATGACTTGTGTCGACTGCTCGTCGGTTCCTTAGGGAAATTTGGTTGTATAGCTGAAGTTATCCTCCGGTGCTTGCCAATACCGGCCGCCACGAAGTGGTTATCTGGGATCGCTGATCCCTTCGAGGTTTACTCAAAGTTGTATCGGCCGTCCTCGATCCTGTGGGATGGAAAGCGGGTTTGGGTATGCATAGAAGGCGTCTTATCTGACGTTGAAGCTGAAGCTGCTCTTTTAAATTTAGAAGAGGTTGAAGGACCGCCTGCGTTGCCCGTAGGAGGGCGAGTAGCACTCGAACCCAAATCCCTCAAAGATCTCGAAGTCAATGGAAGTAATTGGATTGCCGAGATAGGCGTTGGAATCGTTCACGGCGATATTCCTATTGGCGGCGGGCAGGTGTCCGAACGCAACCGTTCGTTGATGAGGGACTTGGAGCATAGGCTGGACCCGACTGGGCGGTTGAACCCGGGTCGACAGGTTGTAGAAGCATGACAAAAACTAAAATTGATCTTGGGATTCCTCAAAGTGACCTGGTTTCATGTGTCTCATGTGGTCTCTGTTTGCCGCACTGTCCGACATATCGAGTTACTCAAGAAGAGTCGGCCTCACCGCGCGGGCGTATTGCTCTGATGAAAGCAGCGGCTGATACCGGCTTTGTCGATGAAGAGTTTGTCGGATTCATGGATGCGTGTATTCAGTGTCGGGGTTGCGAAACTGCATGTCCCGCTGGGGTTCAGTTTGGGTCGATGATGGAGACGACTCGAGAGGCCTTGGCGACTCAAACCGCTTATCAGCCGTGGTGGCGCCGGCTTGGCTATCAGGCGTTGGGATGGCCTAGAATTTTGACGTTTGGTTCCAAGATCTTGGCAGTGCTTCAACGTTTCAAGGTCGTACCAAAGCGGCTGGGCTTGCCAAAAATTCCACTGACTCAAAAACGACTGGTGGCTAGCGGCAACGACGTTTTTCTCTTTACAGGGTGCATTATGGACGCCTGGATGCGTGAGACCCATCAAGCAGTTCAACGGGTTATTGAAGCGACTGGAAATGGAGTCCAATTTCCAGACAGGGGAGCTGCTTGCTGTGGTGCTTTACATGTGCATGCAGGGCTTGCCGAGGATGCGCGCCGATTAGCAGCAAAAACCATGTCGGCTTTTCCCGGTAAAGCACCAATTTTGGTGGATTCAGCAGGGTGCGGGGCTCAGTTAAAAGACTATGGTCATCTTCTAAAAACTCAAGAGGCAAAAGACTTTTCTGCTCGGGTACTGGATGTTCATGAGTGGCTGGCAGAACATCTAGATGAATTGCCGCCGGCGCCGAAAGGTGGCGTCCCGGTCGCTGTTCAGGACCCGTGTCACCTTCGCCATGTTCAGCGATCTCATAAGTCGGTATATGAGGTTCTCGGTCGTTACACAGAAGCAGTGACCCTCGACGATGAGGGGTTGTGTTGTGGAGCCGGGGGAGCATATTCAGCGTTTCACCCTGACACGGCGGCTGAGGTTCGAGACAGAAAAGTGGCGTCGATTGAGCGATCAGGTGCTGCGATAGTCGCTAGCGCCAATCCAGGTTGCCTTTTGCATCTTCGTTCAGCTGGCCTAGATGTCCGACATCCCTTAGAAATCATCGACTCGATCATGACCAAAGATGTTTGATGTGGAAGAGCAGCTAGAGGAAATTCGCTCCCGTTTAGTTGGTATCTCTGAAGAGCTGGCTGATTTAGGTATTTCGGTCCTGCAAGAAGCGCTTGATGCTGACGGTGGAAATGCCAAGCGCCCAGAGTTAGAAAAGCGACTTTCGAGAGCAAGGCGATCTGTCGATAAAGCCGCTGCCATTGTGGGTCAAACACCAGAATCGACAGTTTTTTAGGCAGCAGCCCTTTTAAGTACTCTGAACCAGTTAAATCTGGTCACCCAGAGCTGTTACGGGAATAAGCTTTCTATCCGTTGGATTATCAGCGCCCATAGTTGCGGTCTTAACTACTGGGGGTTTGCCGTCCGCTTCGCCATAAGAAGTGGTGCGCTGTCGGATCGTCCGTCCGAGCGGTTCAACAAGATTTCTGAAATCGTCTTCGACGAGCCCCTGACCATGTTGAGCTCCAGCAGCCCGACTGATGTTCTCATCCATGAGTGTTCCACCGAGATCGTTGGCTCCAGCTTTTAGTATTTGTTGAGCGCCCTCTACTCCTATCTTCACCCATGAAAGTTGGATGTTGTCAATCAGGCCGTGATAGGCGATTCTTCCGACACTATGCATCAAAAGGGTTTCTCTGAATGTTGGGCCTCGTCTGGCCTGTTTTTGGAGATAGATGGGGCTAGCCATATGAACGAAAGGCAAGGGAACCCATTCGGTAAACCCTCCAGTTCTTTTCTGTAAGCTCCTAGTTTTGACTATGTGGTTAGCCCAGTGTCTCGGTTCTTCAATAGATCCGAACATTATGGTGATATTTGAATGCAGTCCTACGGCATGTGCTGCTTCGTGGCAATCGAGCCATTCATCAGTTGAGATCTTGTCGGGACAGAGAATTTGACGAACCTCGTCGTCTAACACTTCCGCTGCCGTACCGGGTAGGGACTTGAGACCAGCTTCTTTAAGTCGGGTGAGGTACTCAACCAATGACTCATCGAGTCTTTTTGCGCCCTCAATTACTTCAAGGGCGGTAAAGCCGTGCAAGTGCATCTCTGGGACAACATCTTGAATCGCCTTGCAGACGTCTATGTAGTAATCCCCATCGAAACTCGGGTGAATCCCGCCCTGAAGGGTAACCTCAGTCGCCCCTAGCTGAGCTGCTTCGATGACTCTTTCCTGGATGTCCCCCAAGGTCAGCATGTACGGGGTTCCGCGCAGATTCAGAGACAGTGGCCCTTTGGAGAAACCACAGAATCGACATTTAAATGTGCAGACGTTTGTGTAGTTAATATTTCGGTTGTGAACCCAAGTCACTCTGTCTCCGACTGCCTCTTGGCGAAGCTGGTCCGCTACTTCAGCTACGGCGACTACTTCGGGTCCTCGAGCGTTGAAGAGCGCAATTATTTGCTCTGTCTCGACTTCTTGCCCTTTGAGAACTCCATCTAATGCTTCCTTGACAGCCCCACTCGAATACGAGTTGCCAGCCAAAATCCTGGGAGGGGGATTGGTGGCGCCGCCTGAATACCATTGCGTGCTGTTTTCATCTGCGACGAGTACATCGGCACCTGACCCGGCATCCCGGTTTTCCATCGTCAATTCCGGCATTTGTGAGCCAGGATCATCTCGTCCTAAACCTTCAGCATCGCTCCGGTCTAACACTGAAAAACGGTTATCTGCATCAAGCCACTTGGAAGGGTTCAAGGCGTAGCTGGGATGAATAGTTAAACGCGGTGCCAGAGTAAAACGCCGTTCTTCGGTGACTTCCTTGAGTCGATCTAAATCAGGCCAGGGTCGTTCCGGGTTGACATGGTCTGCCGTCACAGGGGATACACCACCCCAATCGTCAATCCCAGCGTCAATCAGCCCGCCAAAGTCATCGGAAAGGTTTGGTGGTGCCTGCAGATGTATGTCCGAAGGTAAAAGAATACGAGCTAGCGCAATTGCCTGAAGATATTCATCCGGTGGGCAAGGAGGGCTTTTCTGCATGGTCGTTCCCAGCTTGGGAAGGAAGTTTTGAATGATGACCTCTTGGATGTGTCCATGCACAGAGTGGCTCAGGCTAATTGCTTGTAACGCCTCGACTCGGTCCCTTAAGGATTCGCCAATTCCGATAAGTAGGCCAGTCGTGAAAGGTATTTGGAGCTCTCCCGCAGCCTCTAGGGTCGCCAAACGTCGAGCAGGCTCTTTGTCCGGGCAGCCGCGATGACATAGAAGCTCCTCGTTGAGGCTCTCGATCATCATGCCTTGACTCGGGCTCACTGTCCTTAGTTCTGCCAACTCATCAGGGAAGAGAGCACCCGCGTTGGCGTGGGGGAGAAGACCGGTTTCGTCGCGAACTAAGCGACACATTTCGGTCAGGTAGTGGATAGTGCTGTCGTATTTATTATCGGCTAGCCACTGTTTAGCGACCGGGTATCGAAGCTCTGGACGTTCACCCAAGGTGAAGAGGGCCTCGTGGCAGCCTTGCATAGCGCCGTGGCGAGCTAGTTCCAGAATTTGATCTGGTTCTAAGTAAGGCTGATCCAATCTCGCTGGAGGTTGGGCGAAGGTGCAGTATCCACACTTGTCCCTACAAAGCATTGTTAGGGGGATGAAAACCTTAGGACTGTAGGTGATTCGAGTTCCATAAGTTTTGTCCCGGATCGCGGCTGCGCGCTGCAGCAGCTCTTCAAGCGGAAGCTGTAATAGCTCCCCGGTTTCATAGATAGCTTCGTCGCTGTCAAGGGTCATCGGAGAACCTCCATTGCACCCGGACCCGGACGGCTACGAATCTGTCCTGGGTCGAGGGAGTCATTGCAGCTAGGACAATGAGTTACTTGGTCGAGTGGGGTGCCGCATTCTGCGTGAACAAGAACTGTCGGGGCTGCACCCTCGTTGCACCATTGATCTCCCCATCGCATCATCGCTACGAGGCTGGGCGAGAGGTCGCGACCTTTTTGCGTCAGTAGATACTCATGGCGTATTGGCCGCTCCTGGTATGGAACTTTTTCGATGATGTCAGCTTGAACGAGTTTATTGAGGCGCGAAGCGAGAAGATTCTTTGCGATGCCTAGATCTGATTCCAGTTGACTGAAGCGCCTTGCGCCACGAAACAGGTTTCTGAGGATCAGCAGTATCCACCGATCGCCAATGACATCAAGAGTTTGCTGGATCGAACAACTGCTGGGCTTTGCCGGAATCCTGTTCACAGCGGAGACGATAGGGGAGTCGGTTTAATTTTGCAACCCACTTCCGCCTACATCAAGGAATCTGCCTTGCTGGTGAGACTTGCTATCAACTCATCGAAGCTCTTAACGAAAGAAGCCACGCCTTCCTCTTCAAGGACTTGTGCTACATCTTCCAAGTCGATACCGATCTCAACAAGGGAATCTAATATTGCTCTAGCAGACGCCGGATCTGCGTCTACCGTTCGCTTGACGGACCCACCCTCGATAAAAGCCTCAATCGTATTATCGGGCATTGTGTTCACGGTATTTGGTCCGATTAGCTCGTCGACATAAAGGGTGTCCGGGTAGAGAGGATTTTTGGTACTGGTTGAAGCCCAAAGCGGACGCTGCACTTGTGCGCCCTTTTCCGCCAGCGCTTCCCAGCGAGGCCCGGAAAAAGTTGTTAGAAAATGTTGGTACGCGACCTGTGCTTGGGCCACAGCTGCTTTTCCGCGAAGTTGCAGGGCCTCTTCATTGCCCAACTGTTCTAAACGCCTGTCAACTTCAGTGTCGGTACGTGAAATGAAAAATGACGCGACGCTAGCGATATTGGACAAATCGCTATGTCCTGCAGCGACAGCATCCTCTAATCCCGCTAGGTATGACTCCATTACTTCGAGATACCGGCTCACCGAGAAGATTAACGTCACATTAATTGACCTACCTTCGCCGATCATGGTGCGGATGGATGGCAACCCTTCAGTAGTGCCCGGTATTTTCACCATCAAATTTGGTGCGTTGATGAGCTCGTGGAGTGAACGGGCATCAGTAGTGGTTCGAGCCGTATCTCGAGCTAAGGCTGGATCTACTTCGACGGATACAAAGCCATCGATACCGTTAGACGCCTGGTAAACCGGATACAAAGCCTTGAGGGCGCCCCGTATATCGCTAGTGACTAAATCCCAGTACGCCTGTTTGACTGCTATGCCATCTTTAATTAATTCTCGAAACTGAGGGTCGTAGTCCTCGCTGCCTTCTATTGCTTTTTGAAATATGGCGGGGTTGGAGGTCAGGCCGCGAATTCCAGAACTAACCCACGTATCGAGCTCACCTGATGTGATCCATCCTCGACGCAAGTTATCCAACCAAGGGCTCTGTTGACCTTGGTGATGAAGATCCTGAAGTCGCTGAGTTTTTTCAACTGATTGAGTCATTAAGGTCTCCGGAAGTTATTTATGAAAGCAAGGAACGGGCAGCTGCCTCGACATTAGAAGCTGTGATACCGAACTTCTCCATGACGAGGTCGCCGGGTGCACTGGCGCCGAATTCATCAATGGTGACGGTTGTATCTGCCCAACGATCCCAACCCAAGGAAACGCCAGCCTCCACTCCAACAACTGGAACTCCAGGAGGCAGCACCGTCCGCTGATATTCTTCGCCTTGCGCATGAAAGAGTTCCCATGAGGGCATTGAGACAACACGGGACGCTATCCCGTCTTCGGCGAGCGCCCCAGCGGCTTCGACACATAGCTGAACTTCAGATCCAGTGCCGGCAAGAATTACTACTGGATCGGGCGGGTCTATCAAGATGTATGCACCACGCTCAACCTGGTTTGCTTTTACCGTCCCCTCTAGGACCGGAACATTCTGACGAGTCAAGATTAGCGCTGTAGGGCCTGTCCGATTAAGAGCCACCTCCCAAGCTTGGCTGACTTCATTTCCGTCGGCCGGACGGATTACCGTAAGATCCGGGATAGCACGCAAAGAAGCTACTTGTTCAACCGGTTGATGTGTCGGGCCGTCTTCACCAACACCGATCGAGTCATGGCTCCAGACGAAAATTACTTTGGCCGAACTTAATGCAGCCATACGAACTGACGGCCTCATATAGTCAGCAAACACTAGAAAAGTGCCGACTACTGGGATTATTCCGCCGTGCAAAGCCATGCCGTTAGCGATGCTCCCCATGCCATGTTCTCTTACGCCGTAATAGAGCTTCCGCCCGTCTGGGCAGTCAGCGGTCATTGGCTCACTTGCAATGTTGGTGCCAGTATTTCCGGTCAGGTCAGCAGACCCCGAAACCAAAGACGGGACTGCATCAGCGATGGCGTCAAGGACTTGGCTGTTGGCGTTGCGAGTCGCCAAGGACGTACCGGCTTCGTAGATGGGAAGTTCATCCGACCAATTGGCTATCGGCGAACCTGTTAATAGCGTGTCAATCCAAGTCCTGCTGAGGTCACTCGAAGCCACTCGATCAGACCACTTCTCGCGTGCAGTGGCACCGCGGGTTCCGGCAGCACGGTACGCGGCAAGCACATCTTCATCGACGTTAAAGGTTGCATCGGGATCCATTCCCATCGCACTCTTTGCACCCAGGATTTCGATGTCGTCTGTGATAGCGCCGTGAGCAGCGGGAGTATCGACGGCGTTGGGAGCCGGGAAACCAATATGGCTTTGGAGAATCAGCAACGTAGGTTTATCGGTCTCATTGGCGGCCCCTAGAAGTGCCTCCTCCAGAAGTTCTGTATCTTCGGAAGCTTCACCGAGGTTGCGTACATTCCAGCCATAGGCTTCGAAGCGCTTTTCGGCATTATCCGACAATGCTAAATCGGTGGTTCCATCGATAGTGACCCTATTGTCGTCATAAATTACGACCAAATTCCCGAGCTTCTGGTGCCCTGCCAAGCTGGCGGCCTCGTGACTGACCCCCTCCATTAGGTCTCCGTCGCCACAGATTGTCCATATCTTGTGGTCGACAACGTCCGAACCCAGGCGTTCTTTCAGGTGTCTTTCTGCCAACCCCATGCCAACAGCGTTTGCAATGCCTTGACCGAGAGGCCCTGTGGTTACTTCTACCCCGGGTGTCGCTCCGACCTCCGGGTGTCCGGGTGTGCGTGATCCCATCTGTCGAAAGTCTTTAATGTCATCGAGCTCAAGCCCAAAGCCCGTGAGGTAGAGCATCGAGTACAACAGCATCGATGCGTGGCCTGCAGAAAGTATGAACCTGTCCCGATCTGGCCAAGTGGGGACACTGGAGTCATATTTCATTACCTTGGTAAAAAGGACGTGGGCTAACGGGGCTAAGGCCATAGCGGTCCCTGTGTGGCCACTATTAGCCTTCTTAACCGCGTCAAGGGCAAGAGCGCGAATTGTGTTGATCTGCCGAATCTCAAGGTCGCTGGTCACGGAACCTCCTGTTTCGTGATCCTAGTCCGCTGCTTGGCCGAGACTGGGGAGCCTCAGTCATGGAAAATTGCTGCAGATGCGGTATAGCCGTGTAGGAATGACTGCGTCGAAACGGGACCAATCTCGCCAGCGCAGAACATTCCGGCAACCACCTCTCCAGGTATGCAGGAAGCAATTCTGGAGGCATCGTGATTTGGCGATTCAAAAAGGTTTGTTCCGCGACCATTGCACGTGAATAAGAGAGCACCGTCACCGTCAGCTAGTTGAGAAACCTTATGAACTAAGTCATCTGAAGCAGTGCGAGCATCTCGTATTTGAAATTGAATGGTGCTACCTACCGGCGCTGCATCACCAATGGCGACTAAACCTTTGTCTGAGTCGGCACCAATTACCGCGCGAATGAGAAAATCGCCAGAGGTGAAGTCTGTCTGATGCTCATCAATGACTCGACCGACATGAAGTCCGTGGCTGGCTTGGAGTCTCTCGTCCTCGTCCATTGATGCAAAGATGCTTTCGAGTCGCTGAAGGGCAGGTTGGCCGCCCAATTCATGGACAAGGTTCCCCTCTGATTTAGTGACGATTAGGGGAGTTCCTATGGGTCGGCAACCTTGGGAGACGAGAGGCTCGATTTGGACCTCCCCTCCTATGAGGAGAGCCACAGCGCCGTCCCCGTAAATCTCACCGTTAAGAAACAAAGATCCGGTTGGATGAGTTTGGGCGGAAGAAATGAGCCCTCCAATGAGCTTCATGTTTGGATAAGTTGACTGAAATCGGTCGATGGCCGCCTCGGCGGGGAACGAAAAGGGATCGGCAAGGAGAAGCATTGTGTGGGCATCTGCTCCCGCAGGACTACCAGAGGCGACATTAGAAAAGTCCAAGGAGTCTGAAATCCGAATAGGACTCACTTTGCCGTCTAAGTTTCCGGCGAAGAGAGTCAAGGCGCTCTGATTTTCAACTTCTTGCCCGCCACAGATGACAGCGTCTGCCGTGCAGCCCATTAGGGCGGTAGGAGTGAGGAGCTTGTTCACCGCTTCTTGGATTTTGGTGATCTGCTTCTTGAAATATCCCGACATGAACACAATCGCAAAATCAGGTGAGGAACCGAGTTTGTCCAGAACCTGCCCGATGGTCTCGGCTGCAGCGACACCCAGGTCCTCATGGGTCGACATGCTTGAGGCGTATGGCATTAAGAGCGCTCTATGGTGCGCTGATGCTCAGCGGCACCTTCGTGACTGGACCATTGTCTATCCGGCAATGGGCTTCGATTGTCCCAGGTTCCGAAATTTCTAAGGTGGCCTGAACTAAGTTGTAACCGAACTTTCCAGGATCCACAGTGACAGGTTGGACGTTGCGAACATCCATTGGCGTCCCGTCTGCTTCGAAGGTTACCTCAAGAGCCGCCAATCCTTGATGGTCGCTAGGGCATCTGAGTAAGACCATGAGGTGGGGTTGAATCTTTATAGGAAAGGCTCCTGGGGCAGTGAGTGAAAAATGAACTCCAGTGAAGTCCAGCCTCGCCGACCCACCCTCCGCTTGTCGCATTTCAAAATGTTCGAGAAATAGTGCCGTAATGATCTCCACAGAACGAAAGTATGTGGTGTGGCAGCCTTGATCTCAAGTCTCTTTCTCGATTAGTGACGACATTTCGTCTCTTTCTGATAGGAACTTTGGTGTTCGAGCCTAGAAAGTCCCGACACTAATGACATCTGATTCGCAGGCAGTTCAGAAAGTCCCGATGTTTCCCTTAGGGGTGGTGTTGCTTCCCGGAAGCATTCTGCCGCTACACATTTTTGAAGATCGTTACAAACAATTAAGCCAGCACTGCATCGAGAGCCAATCTCAATTTGGCGTCGTTCTCATAGAACGAGGACAGGAAGTTGGGGGCGGTGATGAGCGTGCCTCAGTTGGCTGTTTGGCCGAAATTATCCAGTCTGATTTGATGCCGGATGGACGATCAAATTTGCTCGTGTTGGGGACGTCGAAAATCGGTGTTCAAGAATGGCATCTAGACGCGCCATATCCCATTGCTTCAGTGGTTGAGATCCACGAAGCCTCTAATGACACATCAATTTTACGGGCGAGAAAGGTGTTGCGACAGTTCAGCAACTTCGTTCAGAAGGCGAAACTAAGTGGTTACGAGTTACCCGAAATTGACGAAGATGCGATGGCCATAGGCCTCGAGGCGACAGAACTCAGCTACCGCATAGCCGACCTGCTACCGGCTGGGCCGTTTGACCGGCAAAGGATGTTGGCGGCTTCGGGAAGCGAAGAGCGATTGACCGTAATTGAGGACCACTTAGAAGGACTAGAGGAAATTCTTGACAGTCGCGGATGAGAAGGCGTGAGTGATGGTGGCGCGAGGCTACAAGTCTGGCATGCTGAACCCTAAGAACCCCAACCTGGCAGGCGCTATGGCGAGTAGCAATGGAGGACTAAAAGCAGACTTCGATAACCTAGTGTCTACCTTGCGCGCCTATGTGAAGCAGGAGACTCTGGGCCCAATTCGTGGTCTGGGTCGGTACTTGGGCTTCGGCCTAGCAGGTACCGCCTGTTTTGCCGTCGCAGAGGTCTTTTTGGTTCTTGGCGTAGTGCGAGTATTGCAAAGCACGAATTCAGTCTTTCAAGGTAACTTGGGTTTTGTCCCCTATCTCGCCGGGTTTGCTACTTGCGTGGCTTTCATTTCTCTGACGATATTTGTCCTTAAACGTGATCAAAAGAGGCACGCAAATGAGTGATCGAGCTGATGATGCTGATTCACGGGTGACTGTAAGTGACCTGGAAGAAAGTTTCAGCCGCTTAACTGGTGAGTCAGATGAGGGTCCGGTTCCTATGCAGAGGCCTGCAATCGTCGTCGGGGCTGCAGTGGTCTCCGGCCTCTTGGTGTTGGCGTTCCTGTTGGGTCGCCGACTAGGCCATAAACGATCCACATTTGTGGAGATCGTCAGGGTCTGATGGCACTAAATCTCGAATTTGGTGAGTTGCGCTTGAGTCGATTCATCAAGTCCTGTTGGCGACGCGGGCGAAACGGAAGTGGCGCTTGGATGGCGTTAGCCTTGGTCGCTACGACGATGCGGGTTCTGCGCTACGTAAGCCGGAGAAAACCTCGCATCGTACATAAGCGACAATTACTGCCCGGTCAGTCGGTAAGAATTGATCACTTACAAAGAAAGCAAAGTGGTACTCGGTGAGCGCCGATCATCAACCGGAGTTCGCGTCTGAGGAACGTATCGTCCTTATAGATAGCAAACAGCGTCGCTACTTAGTGACACTGGAAGTTGGTGGCGAGTTCCATTCGCATGCCGGCGTTATTTCTCATGATCAGATAATCGGCAGCCTGGAAGGAAGTCAATACCGGACTGCTTCGAATGCTCGGTTTCTGGGACTTCGTCCGACACTTAACGATCATGTATTGAAGATGCCGCGAGGAGCTCAAGTCATATACCCCAAGGATTTGGGTCCGATTCTCGTCCTGGCTGATATCGCTCCAAATCAGCAGGTTTTCGAATCAGGCGTTGGTTCGGGAGCCCTGTCTACGGCGTTACTTAGGACTGGTGCTCGCGTTACCGGCTACGAAATACGAGAAGATTTCGCTCAGAATGCCAAATCCAATGTCGAAGAATTCCTGGGTTCAGAAGCCTTAGAGCGTTACAACGTCAAGATGCGCGATGCCTACGAGCCGCACGATGATGAAGGTTTCGACCGCGCAGTACTGGACCTCCCGGAGCCTTGGCAAGTGGTGCCGCATTTGGAATCGTCGTTACGGCGTGGCGGAATCCTGGTTGCCTACAATCCTTCAGTGATACAAGTTCAGAATCTTCGACGGCGTCTATCCGATGGACCGTGGGCCATGATCGAGACGGTCGAAGTTCTGAATAGAACTTGGCACGTGGAAGGTAATTCTGTTCGTCCGGACCACCGGATGGTGGCCCATACGGGTTTCTTGACTCATGCTCGGTTGATTGAGTCATAAGTGAGCCGCCGTGATATTTGATGCAGTGGTCTTCTGCCTATTGCTCCTAGCTGTAGTGGTGGGATGGCGAGGCGGCTTCGTAGGAAGGCTTGGAGCTTGGGTTGGCTTTGCCGTTGGTGGACTAGCAACCGCGCGGTGGGTCCGACAGGGAATTGAGGCCGTCAACTTAGAAGGTGAGCATCAACGCCTTGCCGCTGCAGCCACTGCAGTCTTGTTGGGCGCAATCGCTGGCCATGCCATCGGATGGCGAGTGGCGCGCGGACTG
>Ga0163179_10000188_pt1 | contig 42833 bp, 24 predicted proteins | sample AtlANTMetagenome_FD_109643 | JGI IMG/M metagenome (GOLD analysis project Ga0163179, IMG submission 109643) | Marine eukaryotic phytoplankton communities from the Atlantic Ocean - Atlantic ANT 2 Metagenome | ecosystem: Environmental > Aquatic > Marine > Oceanic | place: North Atlantic Ocean... | reverse complement strand
GGCCAGAGATGGAAATCGGTGGGCATCCGATTTGACGTCGATCAGAGCGGGAACAATTCTCACTTTGTCTATACAAGCGTGGGAGGAACCAAGGTGCACCTGGCCCATACGATTGAGGGAAAAGATGTGTATACCAAGGCCGTTGCCAGTCGGCCCATCAGGTTAAATCAGGAATACACGTTGAATCTGAAAGTTCGTGGGCCGCTGATCAACGTTACGCTGGATGGGGAATTCCTCTTTGCCTACGACCTGCCGAGTCGCCAGGCCGGCTCCGTTCAGCTTCTCGCATATGATGCCACTGCTGACTTTTATGGCATCGAGGTCCGACATTTACCTGCTGAAACAATCCTTGAAAAATCCAGTGACAAGGCGAAGCCGATCGTCGCCAGCACGCCGGTGATCACGGAAAGCGTTGTCGAACTGGCACAAGCCAAGCTGAAGATGGCCGAAGCGGAATATGCTTTTGCCAGGGCGCGCATTGATGCGGATAACGTTAATTACCGGAAAAGGGGCAAGGGCACGGCAGAGAATGCCCGCCGCATGTTTCTTGAAAGTAACCTCGCCAGGGCAAGAGTCGACGCGCTCGACGCGAAAAAAGCGGCCAAGGCCCTGGAGACGGTCAAGAAACTGGAAGCAGATCTCAAGGCGGGGAAGTTCCCGGCCTACGAGCCCCTGGCCGTCAGCAAGGTCTCGCTTCTCAAGACGTCGAACAAGGATGCCCTGCCTGCGGGCGATGGTTACCCAAGAACCAGCAGCGGTCGAAGAACGGCGCTGGCGAACTGGTTGACGCACCGTGAACACCCCCTGCCCGCGCGGGTGGCAGTCAATCACATCTGGTTGCGGCACTTTGGATCTCCGCTGGTGGAGTCAATCGCGGACTTTGGCTTGAGGGCACCGAAGCCAGTGCATCAGGATCTGCTGGATTATCTCGCCGTAGAGTTGATCGAGTCGGGGTGGGATATGAAGCGCCTTCACCGATTAATACTCTCCTCAAAAACCTGGCGGCGAAGTTCCTCCAATCTTGCGGCGGATGAGAGAACTCTCGCAGTGGACAAGGGCAATCGGTACTACTGGCGCATGAACAGCCGGCGGATGGAGTCTCAGGTCCTTCGAGACAGCCTGCTGCACCTGGCCGGCACGCTTGATCTGACCCGCGGTGGGCCCCCGGTTAAGCCCTCACCTGATGCGAGGCGACGCAGTCTCTACTTTTTTCATTCACGAGACGGGCGCTCAAAGTTCCTGTCGACCTTCGACGATGCCGATGTGTTTGCCTGCTACCGGCGCAGTGAAAGCATTGTTCCGCAGCAGGCGTTGGCGATGATGAACAGTCAGACGGCTACCGCGGCAGCAAAACAAATCGCGGCAACATTCAGTCCCGACATGAATTCCGGGGAGTTCGCCCGGGCTGCCTTCATGAAGGTCCTGGCCAGGGAACCGGCTGAGGCTGAGTTGGCGGAAAGCCTGTCATACCTGCGGGATGAGCCCCGGCGGGAGCATTTCATTCATGCCTTGATCAACCTCAATGATTTCCTGGTGATTCGATGAACAAGGACTGGGAATACACTATTTCGAGGAGGGCCGCCCTGCGATCAGGACTTGGTTTTGGAGCGCTTGCACTCAACGGAATCATGGCCGCAGAACAACATGTCCTGCCGGACGGAAAACCTCATTTTGAACCGAGGGCAAAGCGGGTGATCTGGCTCTTCATGCGTGGGGGAGTCAGTCACATGGAGAGCTTTGATCCCAAGCCCGAGCTCAACAGGTATGCCGGGAAAGCAATTGGAGAAACTCCGCACAAGGCTGTTCTCGATCCGCAGAAAATAAGAAAGCTACGCATCCCGATCAAGGGCGATGCCAACGGGCATACCCGGACCAAGATCTTTCCCATGCAAACCGGTTTCAGGAAGCACGGGCAGTCGGGAATTGAAGTCAGCGACTGGTTTCCGCATATCGGCTCCTGTTCCGATGACATTGCCTTCATCCGTTCCATGTGGACGAGCGACAACAATCATGGCGCACAGGTGCAGTTTCATTCCGGGCGCCACTTTCTCGATCCCCGTGTTCCCACCATCGGAGCATGGATCAACTACGGGCTCGGTTCGCTCAGTGACAACCTGCCTCAGTTCATCAACATTGGCCCGCGCTTCTTCGACAAGAAGGATGCGCATTATCTTGGGCCTGCCTACGAGGCGGTAAATCTCAAGATCGACCCCGGTAATCCGCTCGATTATGCGAGGCCGACCAATGGCATGACGCCAGACAGTCAACTCAGGAATCTCAAGTTGACGAACAAGCTCAATCGTCTTGCGGCGGAACGCTACCCTCTCGATCCGGTTATCGAAGCGAGGATAAAGTCCTATGAGCTGGCCTATCGCATGCAGACAGCCGTTCCCGATGCGCTGGACTTTTCACAGGAGTCTCCGGAAACCAGAAATCTTTATGGTCTCGACCAGAATGAAACCAAGGCCTTCGGTCAGCAACTTCTGGCAGCGCGGCGCCTTTCCGAGCGCGGGGTGCGTTTCATTCAGATCATGCATGGCGACGGCGCGGCAGGCGCATGGGACAACCATTCGGGATTGAAGAAAGGGCACACGAAGCTCTCAAGGCAGGTTGACCTGCCTGCCGCGGGTCTGCTGAAAGACCTGAAGCAGCGGGGATTGCTCAAGGATACCATTGTGGTGTTCGCGACCGAGTTCGGACGGACCCCGGGTTCCCAGGGCGCAGATGGCCGTGATCATCATTCATTTGGTTTCAGTGTCTGGATGGCCGGTGCCGGCATCAAAGGGGGTGTGGTCGAGGGGGCGACCGACGAACTGGGGTATCATGCCGTGGAAGCCCCTCATTACGTGACCGATGTGCACGCCACGATCAACCACCTCATGGGCATTGACCCCCACAAACTGGAAGTGCCCGGTCATAAGCGCCTCGAAAAGGACTTTGGCCATCCTGTCCAGGGGATTATATCCTGAGCCCGGAAGACAATGAACCGTTCGATCCAGTGAGAAAATACCTGCAACTCCCTTGTGCCCTGCTGTGTGCCTGCTTGTGCATTTCGTCCTCATTGGATGCCAGGATCCAGCCGGCTGAAGATGCACCGCAACCTCTTTCCCCTGCGGAGAGTGCCCAAAGGATTGTGCTGCCCAAGGGATTTCAGATTGATCTGGTTGCGAGCGAACCAGTAGTCGAGGAGCCGTCCGGCATCGCCTTCGACGAACATGGGCGGGTTTTCGTCTGCGAGCTCCATGGTTACAACATCGAGGGGCACATCGATACTCAGGAACTCAACAAGACCGGGAAACTCGATAAAACGGTTCGGCGCATCCGATGGGAGTTCAAGGGGGGGGAGATCGCAGAGGAAGCAGCCAGGCAGCAATATGGGGTGGTCAAGTTGCTGACTGACACGGACGGGGACGGAATCATGAATAAGGCGGAGGTCTGGGCCGATGATCTCCCGCCATGTTATGGGATTGTCGCTGCGCGCGGGGGGGTCATTGTCGCCTGTGCTCCCCACATCATGTTCTTCGCCGACCGGGATGGTGATGGGAAGCCGGAGGTGCGTGAGACTCTTTACACGGGATTCAAGGTCAATACCATTGAGAGGGGTATCAACAACCCGATCTGGGGACTCGATGACTGGATCTACGTGGGCAGTGGTTCGGGAGGCGGAACGATCACGGGTCCAAGGCTTGAGAAGCCTTTCCGGCTGGGAGGCTCAGACTTCCGGATCAAGGCGGACGGTTCTGCGATCGAGCATGTGAACGGGAGTGTCAGTACGTTCGGATTGACGATGAACGACATTGGCGACCGTTTCCCCTCCTCCGGGGGGAATCCCGCCCGGTATGCGCTCCCGCTGCCGCGTCATTATCTTGCCCGCAATCCGCACGTGGCGACCCCGGGATCAACCCAGGGGGCTGCGGATTACGGTAACGGTTATCGGATCAGTGACCCGCATCCGTGGCGTGTCAAGCGGGGCAGGGATCCGGCCTGGGTGAAGTTCTACGGACAGCGCGAAACCAACAGCAATTACTTTTCGGGGGGGTGCAGTACAACGTTCTACGGGGGACGGCTCCTCCCCGATCAATATCATGGAAATCTGTTTTACTGTGAGCCTTCGCTCAACATCGTGCATCGCACGGTCCTGACGCGGGATGGTGCCGGTTACCGGGCCCGGCGGGCACCCGGTGAGGAGGAGTCCGAATTTCTTGCCTCCACCGACCAATGGTTCCGGCCAATGAATCTGCGGGTCGGTCCGGATGGAGCACTTTACATCGTCGATATGTATCGTGAGATCATCGAGGACTATTCGGCAGTTCCCCGGTTTCTCCAGCAGCAATATGGGTTGAACAAGGGTAAGGAATACGGGCGGATCTGGAGACTGAGGCCCAAGGGAAAAGCATTGGCTCTGAAGGAGAATCTTGGCAAGGCCACGGTCAAGGAGTTGGCACAGGCTCTTGCGGATGACAATCCATGGCGCCGGTCCACGGCACAGAGGGTTCTTATTGAACGGAATGATCGTGGTGCACGTGATCCCCTTGCGAGGTTGATCCAGGCCGAGGGTGTTGCCCCATCAGGTGTTATCCGTGCCCTGCAAACCCTGAGATCATTGAAATCCCTGAAGTGCTCGGACGTCCTGGTTGCCCTCGCCCATGAAGACCATGGAGTCAGGGTCCATGGCTTGCGCCTGGCTGAACCGTGGCTTGATTCGGACGAAACCCTTCGTTCCCAGTTGACCAGGATGAGCCGGGACCCGGATCCCCGGGTCCGTCTGCAACTAGCGATGACACTTGGTGAATCCAAGGATACGTGGTCGGTCGCCCCCTTGAGGGACCTGGCCGAAAGACATGGAGGCGATAGATGGATGGCTACGGCCATCCTCAGTTCCGCAAACAACCGGAACGGGGGGCGTCTGCTTCTCGGTCTTCTGGGCAGCATTGAGCTGGGACCGGGAGCCCGGGCCTTGCTTGAGCCACTGGCAAAAACCGTCGGCGGACGAAGGGACGGGGAGCAAATGGCGGCCGCCCTGCGGTTGGTGTCATCGCTGGGCGCCGACCTCCAGAAAGCATGCTTGACTGGTTTTGCAGGGAGCGTTTCACGCGGTGGGGCGCCGGTTCCGGAGTCCGTCGATGGCTGGGTCGTCCTGACACGCTTTCTCAGCAGCAGTGATGCACAGGTCAGGGAACTGGCAGCCAAGCTTTCAGCGGAACTTCCGGTTGCGGAAGGCGATCGTCTGGCGGCAATGTTTAAGGAGGCAGCGGAGACTGCCCTGGAGTCAGGGAGTGAGCTGGCAAAACGAAGGCAGGCCCTGCAAATCCTCGCCAGTGCGCCTTTTGAGGCCTTGTCACCAGTGGCCTCCAGGCTGCTGGATTCAAGACAACCGCCTTCCATTCAGGCTTCCGCGATAGCAGCCCTTGGCCTATCGGGCGATGAGCGCGCCGCCGGGGTTCTTCTCAATGGGTGGCCAGGGTTCTCGCCAGCATCCCGTAGTGCGGTCCTCCGGACGATCTTCTCCCGCAGAAACCGTCTTTCTGCGTTAATTGAGGCGATCGAAAAGGGGGTCGTTCACCCCGGCGATATCTCCGGGGTGCAGAGGGAGCAATTGAAAGCCATTCCAGACGCCCAGCTGGCAGCGCGTGCAGGCAAGCTGTTCAAGGAATCCTCCACGGAAGCCGAACTGACGGCTCGCATTGCACACTATCGTGGAGCGCTCGACAACAAGGCGGACCCTGCAAAGGGGAAGGTCGTTTATCAGAAGAACTGCATCGTATGCCACAAGCTCGGGGACGAGGGCAACGAAGTCGGTCCCTCGCTCGGGAGCATCACCGGCAAGCCGGATGAATCCGTTCTCATGGACATTCTTGATCCAAACGGGAAAATTGAGCCGGAATACAAACTCTATCTGATCTCAGCGAAGGGAGGGAAGGCCCATGCAGGAGTGCTGGCTTCCGAGTCGCCCACCAGCGTCATCCTCAAGCGAGTCGATGGGGGGACCGATGTCATTCTTCGCAAGGACATCATCAAGATGACGGCTTCCGAGCTATCCCTCATGCCCGCAAATCTTCATGCGCAGATCAGTCCGCAGGATGCCACCGACCTGATCGCGTTCCTGCGGAGGACGTTCGCGGGGAAGCCGAAAAGTCAGTGAGTTCTTCACCAGAGTCCTTCTGGATCAGGTCTGCCTTCGTTCATCGCGACTCCGTCCGGGAGAAAATCGCACCATTTGAAAACTGTGAAACGACGTTCGGTGGCCTGCCATGGCGCAGGCTTACGCGGTTTCCTTGGTCAGGGACCTGGTAATACTCACGTGCTTTTGACAATCGGGAATCACTTGGTAAAACAGGGAAGGATTTCGAGATGAGCGTGTTGTGTTCCATGCGGGAAAGACGGCCAATGAGCCGCCGCGAGATGTTGCATACTTCCTCGGTGGGTTTCGGCGCGCTGGCCTTGCAGGGGTTGCTGGCCCGGGACGGGCTTGCCGCGTCCGCCCTCAGTCCCCGTCCGGCTCCCGCCCCGGCGCGTGCCAAGCGGATCATCTTCATATTCATGCATGGCGGCCCTTCGCAGGTTGATCTCCTTGATCACAAGCCGCAACTCACACGCGACGACGACAAGCCATTGCCTTTCGAGAAGCCGCGGATTGTGTCGGCGAAGACGGGCAACCTGCTGGCCTCGCCCTGGAAGTTCTCCCACCATGGCCAGAGCGGAGCGGAAGTGAGCGAGCTCCTGCCGCACCTGTCCTCGATCGTGGACGATCTCTGTATCATCAAGTCGATCCATGGTTCGAACTCAAGGCACGGGGGAGCCCTGCTCGAACTGCACACCGGATCGGATACCTTCACACGCCCGGCGATGGGCTCGTGGATCACCTACGGACTGGGCACTGAAAATCAGAACCTGCCGGGGTTCGTCACGATCAATCCGACTGGAGGCCACGGGGGATCGAATGCCTGGTCCTCGGCCTTTCTGCCGGCCCACTTCCAGGGGACGCGGATTGGAGGAAAGGGAGGAGGGATGACGGTTCCCTTTATCGAGAGTCCGCTGGAGAACCGGGAGTTGCAGCGACGGGAACTTGCCCTGCTGGAGGCGATGAACCGGGACCATTTCAGCCGTGGCGCAGGCGATGCCGAGCTTGAAGCCCGCATCGCCTCCTACGAACTTGCCTTCCGCATGCAGATGGAGGCCCCGGGAGTGCAGGATACCTCGAGCGAGCCGGAATCGGTCAGAAAGCTCTACGGCTGCGACCAGGAGAATACGAAGAGTTTTGCCGAGCAATGCCTCATGGCCCGCCGTTTCAGTGAAGCCGGAGTGCGCTTTGTGCAGGTGACCCACCGTTACTGGGACTCGCACGGCAACCTGCGCAAGGAACATGCCCGCCTGGCGGGGGAGATGGACAAGCCGGTGGCCGGGTTGATCACCGATCTCAAGCAGAGGGGGTTGCTCGATGAGACCCTCGTGTTGTGGGGTGGGGAGTTCGGGCGGACGCCGGTGGCGCAGGGCCGGGACGGGCGGGATCACAATCCCCACGCGAATACAATGTTCCTCGCCGGGGGCGGCGTCAAACCGGGTATCCAGTATGGAGCCACGGACGAATACGGATACTACGCGCGGGAGAACCGGGTTCATTTCCACGACCTGCACGCCACCATCCTCCACCAGCTCGGGATTGATCACAAGGAGCTCACCTATCGCTACGCGGGCCGGGACTTCCGTCTGACGGATGTCCATGGACGCGTGGTGCGGGACGTCCTCGCGTAAGCTTCAGAGAAGGCCGGTTTCAGAAGAGGACGGTGCCGAGCATGGTCAGGATGACCGCGAAGAAAAGGTTGAGGGCGAGACCGGTGCGCATCATGGTGCGCTGGCGAATCTGACCGGAGCCGTAGACGATCGCATTGGGCGGCGTGGCGATAGGGAGCATGAAGGCGCAGGACGCCGCAATTGTGAGGGGAAGGACAAGCTGAGGTGGAGGGACGCCGATTTCGAGGGCAACCTGGTAGAAAACCGGGACAAAAAGGGCCGTGGTGGCGGTGTTGGAGGTCAGCTCGGTGAGAAAGATGACAAAGATGACCACCGCGCCGACTATCAGGATGAAGGGCCACCCTGCGGTCAGGTGATTGAGGTGAAGGGCCAGAAAGCTGCTGGCCCCGGTCAGGGTGAGAACCTTGCCGAGGGTAAGCCCGCCTCCAAACAGGATGATAACCCCCCAGTCCGTGGTGCGGTCGACATCCTTCCAGCGCACGAGACCGAAAGAGGCCAGCAGGACAACGGAGGAGACCGCAATGATACTGTCGAAACCCTTGGTGACGTTGAAGGCCGCGGAGAGAGGCTTGCTGCACAACCAGCCGACGACGGTGAGGAGAAAGATCGTGAGGGTGAGGACGCGCGGGGCAGTGAAGGCGAAGGGTTCCTCATTCCGGCTCAGGTCCGGGGCCTTGCCGGGACGCAGAACAAGAAAGAGAATGGCGACCAGACAGGGGAAAAGAATGGCAACACAGGGGAGTCCGAACCGGAGCCATTCCCCGAAGCCAATCCCCAGCCGTTCGGCTGCAATGGCGTTCGGACCTGTGCCAATGATAGTTCCGATCCCGCCTATATTGGCGGAATAGGCCAGGCCGAGGAGGACGAAGGGAGCGGCCCTGGCAGATACCTCCGCCCCGGCCCTCGCACGGAGATCGGCGAGGAGTCCGATTGCGACGGGGAACAGGAGCGCCGTGGTGGCCGTGTTGGAGATCCACATCGAGGTGAAGGCGGCGGCTGAAAACATCCCGATGCAGGTGAGATAGAATCGTCCCCGGGCAAGTTTCAGAATCCCGTTGGCCAGCCAGCTGTTCAGTCCCTGTCTTGTCAGGGCTGCTGCAATGCCGAAGCCTCCGAGGAAGAGGAAGATGAGGTGATGTGCAAATCCGGCAAAGGCCTGTGGAACAATGGTCTTGGGATCTCCGCGGAAAACCCCGGTCAAAACCGCCACCACGGGCACAAGGAGGGCTGTGACAGGGAGGGGAATGGCCTCCGTCAGCCAGAGAATGGCAGCGAGGGCGAGGATAGCCAGCCCCGTGCGGATCTGGGCCGCGGTATGGGTGGTGGTGTCTTCGACCGGCAGGAACCAGTAGATGCAGGTGAAGGCCATGAGAGCAGCCCCGATTGAAATCATCCTGAACCGGGGGGAGCGCCCGGGCGGGCTGGCCTGCTCCTCCCGGATGGTGGTCTCCTGTTTGTCGGCCATGCACCAGTGCTTAGGCCGATCGGGAGGACTGGGCAAGCGTGACAGCTGTGATTCCTGTCTTTAGGCTTGCGCCATGGAGGTCCGCCAGTTTTCTGCCCAGGAACCGTTTGTCACGAAGGACGGATCCACGATCCGGAGCATTCTGGACCGCAGCAATGCCCCGGTGGAACAGCAGAGTCTGGCGGAGGCGACCATCCCAGCTGGAGGAAAGACCGAACGGCACTACCACAAGCTGAGCGAGGAGTTCTACTTTCTGTTGGAAGGCATGGGGACGATGGAGGTCGATGGCGAAAAACGGGAAGTAGGAGCCGGTGATGCGGTTGTGATTCCCGCTGGTGCCTGGCACCAGATTGCCGCCAAAAGGGACCTGCGCTTCCTGTGCTGCTGTGCTCCGCCCTACAGTCACGAGGATACCTATTTTGACTAGGGTGGAGTCCGCGGCAGGGAGCTGGTCATCCCTGTTTTCGCTTGAGATCATACGTCCCGGTTCTAGGACTGGGGCGATGAAAAAGGTGCATGCTTTCTGGGTTGTCCTCGCTGTTTCACCCCTGTGGGGAGGGTGCGGCAAGCAGGATAGCCCTCCGGCAACGGAGCCCGCGCAGGAGATCCCGGCGAATGCGGTCCTTGTGATAGAAATCCATGATCCGGCTGCCGGGGAATTCCTCGACCGGTCGGGGGAGCTCGAGGTTCTGGCCGAGGGGTTTGAAATTGCAGAGGGCCCGGTGTGGATCGCTTCAAGGAAGATGCTTCTGTTCTCGGACGTGAAGGGAAACAAGATCCACTTCTGGTCCCCGGAGAAAGGTCAGGGTGTCTTTCTGTCCCCCGGGGGCCACACCGGATCGGTCCCCTTCTTCGAAGGTGGGGTCCTGGGGTCAAACGGTCTGGCCGTCGATTCCCGGGGGGAACTCATCATCTGCCAGCACGGGGACCGGCGGTTGGCGAGGCTGTCTCTCGACAAGGTGTCTCAGGAGGGTCTGTCCACCTTGGTCGACAACTTCGAAGGAAAGCGATTCAACAGCCCCAACGACCTGACCGTGGCGGTGAACGGGGATATCTACTTTACGGATCCACCCTACGGGTTTTGTGACATTGCAAACAGTGACCCTGCCAGGGCGGAAATGATTTTTGTCAATGACCTGCAGGAAACCCCCTTCTGTGGCATCTACCGCTACGAAGCTGCCACAGGCAAGGTCAGCCTGATCAGTGATGAGATGGCCCTGCCGAACGGGATCGTACTTTCTCCAGACCAGAAATGGATCTATGTGGGCAGTTCGGACATGAAAGATCCCAGGATGTGGCGCTTTTCAGCAGAAAATGGTTCGGGAGAGGTGTTCTTTGACGGGCCCTTCGCAGAGAGTGACGCGGGCTGGTTCGATGGGATCAAGATGCACCGGAGCGGCAATATCTTTGCGACGGGACCGGGTGGAGTGCTCGTTATCTCCCCGGAAGGGAAAAAGCTGGCAACTATCCGGTTGCCTGACCCGGTGACGAACTGCTGTTTTGATGAGAATCAAGAATACCTTTACGTGACTTCCTTTGCCTACGTGGCGAGGTTCAAACTGAAGTCATAGCAGGTCGCCATGGCAGATCCGTTCCGGCCCGGGGGTGTGACCGGGGGAGTCGCAAGCTCAGGCCTGCAAGGTGGTCAGAATTCCCGTGCTGTCGCCGTGGCGCCTCGTCTTCACTCCAACTCCATGCAGCAAGGTCAGCCACGCGTTGCAGAGCGGGGTGTTCCCGGGCATCACGAGGTTGTGGCCGAGTTTCACTCCGGCGCCTCCTCCGCTGAGAATCGTGGGACAGTTTTCCGTCCTGTGGACGGAGCGCAGATTGCTGCCGTAGACGAGGCTGACGTGATCAAAGAGACGTGATCCATCGACTTCCCGGGTGGCCTTGAGCCGATCGAGAAATCCGGCGAGAAGCTCCGACTGTGCGAGGTCCCGGCGTTGGGATGCCTCCCTGCGTTCCCCGGGAGAATAGTGACTCATGTCGTGGGCGGCCACCTTGACTCCAAGGCTGGTCAGGAGGGTCGAAATCGGTTGCCTGTAGGTCAGGACGCGCGTGCTGTCGGTCTGCATGGCGGCAATCATGAGGTCGTAGATAACCTCCACCTCGTCCTTGCCAACGGGGCCAGCCGGGGGCTCGGGAACCGGGGCTTCCGGCTTTGGAACGTTCTGCCAGGCCTCATCCCTGACGAGGCGGGTCTCGATATCGCGAATACTGTCGAAGTATTCCCCCAGTTTCTCTACATCATTGCTCGCAAGGCCCCGTTGAAGGTCCTTCGCATCCTCCAGCACGGCATCGAGGACGCTGCGTTTCTGTGCCAGCAACTTCTGGCGATCTGCCAGCGGGGTGTTGTCCGGCGAAAACAGCCGGTGATATAAATCCAACGGACTGTTCAGTCCTGCGACAGGCTTGCCCCGCGCATCCCAGGCCATCGACAATCCGGGCCCGTGGCCTGCATGGCCCATGTCCGGGTCCGCGCCGCTGAGCTGGATGGACGGAAAGCGGGTGTGCCGGCCAAACGCAGCGGCTGCGACCTGGTCGGCGGAAATGGAATTGCGGAAGGTTGCTCCTCCTTCGAACTGGTTCGCTCCCGTCAGCCAGAACGTGCTTCCTTCGTGCCCGGATCGTGACCAGCGGTTGGATAACTGTTGGACGATGGAGAAATCGGCCCGGTGGCGCTCCAGCGGCTGTAATCCCGGAGGCATATCGTAGTCCGCCCCCGGCTGGTCTTCGCTCGGAAACCAGGAATCCTCGGTCACGCCGTAGCCCATGCCGAGAAATACCATGCGCCTGGGAGGAGAGGCAGGAGCCCGGGAGGCGGCGGAGGCGAAGCGATTAAAGCCAAGGGATTCCAGAAACGGCAGGGCGATGAGTGCTGAGCTGGAACGAAGGATATGACGACGGGTTTTCATGGAATCCGGGGTTTGGATAGAAACGCGGAACTCTGAACCAGAGCGTGAAAGAAATCGCGGGCTCGGTAGTTGTTTTCCTTCGCACGCTCGACCATTTGATCGATCAGCGTACGGTCACTGAATCCTGCCGGCCTCCCAAGCGCGTAGGAGACGAGGGCTTCCGCAAATCCAGAGGCAAAATCCGCCTTGTGCGATACGATCTGGTCACGCAGTTCGAAAAAATCATCGAAGGCCGCACCGTTGTGGAGTTTTCCTGATGCATCGATCGTCCACGACTTGTGTTGATTCTTGTGGGTGTAGTGATCTTCCGTGCGCCATTTTCCTCCGGCATCAAAGTTTTCCAGGCCGAAACCGATAGGATCAATCTTCCGGTGGCAACTGGCGCACTGGGGCTCTTCCTGATGAATGGTGAGGCGTTCCCGTGTGGTCAGGAGTTGCTGGCCCAGGCGGGTGATCTGAGGAACGTTTGCTGGAGCGGGAGGAGGCGGATCGTTCAGTAGTTTTCGAAGCACCCAGGCCCCACGCTCGATGGGGTTCGTTTCCACACCGTTGCTACCCATGGCGTGAACAGCCGCCATGCCGGGCAGGCCACCTCTGGGAGAGTCTCCGGGAATGCCGACCGGCCGGAATTCATCTCCCTCCACCCCCTCGAGGCCGTAGTAATTGGCGAGCAGACTGTTCACCATGATGTAGTCAGCGTGCAGGAGGTTCGTCAGGCTCAGATTCTCCCGGATGATGTGCGCAATCGACGCGGTAACCTCCTGCCGAGCGGCTTCCTTGGTCGATTTGTCGAAATCCGGGTAGCGCTGGTGATCGAACTCGAAGAAGTCCAGGCGTTCCATGTCCAGCCACTGGTGGGCAAAGGGTGCCACGAAATCCGGCAGAAACTCCGGTTCGCTCACGAGCCGGTCCACCTGTGCAGAGAGGACTTCCGGTGTGGGGAGGCGTGCATTTTCGGCCAGGGCCCGGAGAGTTCGGTCTGGCGGAGCTCCCTGGAGAAAGAAGGAGAGGCGACTGGCCAGCTCCATTGGAGGGAGGTTACCCCCACCGGGCTCGGACAGATACAGGAACCTCGGAGAAGCGAGGATCACCGCGAGGGTTTCCACCAGCGCCTCCTGGTGCCCGTTCCCCGCCCGCCGGTTCATTCCGTAGAGGCCGATCAGCCGATCGAGGAAGGCAGCGGACAGCTTCCTGCCCCGGCAGGCTTCAATCGCAAATTGTTGCAGCGCATTCCGGAGATTTGTTTCCGCACCCTCCAGGGCGGTCAGTCCCGGGGGTGTTACGAATGCGGAACCGGGCTCCTGTACGATTTCGGCCCAGTCGATCCAGAGCGCATAGTCTGGAGCGATTCCGTTTTCCTGCCTGCCGCGACTGAATTTGAAGTTCGACTGCCTTCCACTATCGAAGGTTCCGCGCTCCCGGAGGAAGAAGACGCGGTCACCACCGACCGTATGGGTGACGGGAATCTCAATCACCTGGGGTTCCTTGACGGTGCCCGTCACCTGATGGGTGCTGAGGAGAACGAAGCCCTGGGAGCGTCGACCGAATTCGACGAATCTGCGCTGCGGGTTCACATCCGGATTAGCTCCTATTCGAATTCGCACCACATAGTCTCCGGCGGGGGCATTGGCCTGAAACGTGTACCACGGCGTGACGGCGTTGTCGCCGATGCTGAGCCAGGCGCCGTTTTTGTTCTCCGGCTGAGATATATACCAGGCGAGGTGAGGAATCGTAATCCACTGGCCAACGCCCACATGCGTTGCGTGTTGGCTATCCGTAAAGCCGTAATCCTTGGGATCCGGTGCCCCGGGGAGCTCCCGCCACCAGTGATGAAAGTCATGCTTCGGGCGCCCCCGGTTCAGTTCCGACATCCTCGCGACGGCGTCCCGGTTGTCAGGTAAGCGGGCCAGGGCATCGACGCGCTCTTTCCAGCGGGTGTACCGTTGGTGACCTTCCATTCGCTTGTGCAGATTCCTGCGAATGCGCTCGAGGTTTCCGTCCTCCGCCTCGAGATGCCGGGAGAATCCGGAGTCCCGGTTCTTCTGGCGGGCAAAGGCTTCGTTCAATGCCTCCCGACCAAGGGCGACATACTGCTCGAACTGGTCACTCGACATGAGGAGACTGGACGACGACGTGTCGAATGCCGTGGTCGCCGTATCGGAGGGCAGTTCGCGAACGTTGATCCGTGCTCCCAGAAGATCACGAAGCGAATTCGCATACTCGCGGCGATTCAGCCGCCGCATCGTGATGGCTCCGCCACGGTCCGCGAGGGCTCGTCGCGCATCAACCATCGAGGTAGCCAGGAGCTCGAGAAAATCCGCCTTCTGTCCTGCATCCGGGGCCGGCGTGTCTTCCGGCGGCATTTCGCCTGCGTTCAGCGCGTCGAGAACCTGCTGCCAGCGCTCTGCGGTCTCGTTATCCGTGATCGACAGCGGAAGTGTGTCCAGGCGCACCTTGCCCTTCTGTTTCTCAGGACCGTGGCACTGGACACAGTGTTTCTCGAGGAAGGGCCTGATGGATTCCTCGGGCAGAGAGAGGCCCTTCCTGGCTGCCAGGGGCAGGGGAAGCAGGAGGAGAAGGAAACTCAGGAAGAAGCGATTCACTCTGCAGTGCCTTTACGGGACTCTATCGGGCAGCGGCCTTCCGAACGGTGCCGGGGATCACGAAGGTTGTCCGGCTGTGGTGGGAATGTCCCGGTGGGGCCGGGGCTCGTCCCGGTTATTTGGCAACGAAATCGATGACGAAGGCCTTGTCGAGGATGGGAAGGAGCTGTTCCACGAAGGCCTTGTGGTCCTTGTGTGGCAGGTAGGCTTCCAGTCCCTTCTTGTCCTTGAAGGAGACGATGAAGCAGTGGGTGTATCCCTGAGCGAGATTTTCGGGACTCACATTGGTTCCCCATTCATACCCCGTGATTGAATCGATTTTGGACGGAAGAGCGGCAAAGGCCTTTTCGATGGCTGTGACCTGATTCCTGGTGGCATCGTCCTTGAACTTGAAGCAGACGACATGACGGTAGGCGCCCGGCTCTTTCTTGTGATGATCGGCGAGGGAGGTGGAACTCATGAGTGCAAAGGTCAGGGACAGGGCGAGCAGCATTGTTTTCATTGTCCCGGGAGGGTGGCGGAGGCCGTGGGGTGCGTCAATCGGGCGCTGGGCAAAAACCTGTTCGCAGCTGTTTTTTTCAAGGCATCCACGAAAGACCCAATCTTTTGGGCAGGATTTCAGGGGGGGCCTTGACGGAATTGGAAACGACCGTAGCCTGATCGACCATGACCAGTTTCAAAGTGTGTATCCCGGCGGTAGCCCTGAGTGGCGCGATGGTGCTGTCCTGTGCTTCCCCGGTATCGGGCAGGGATCAGGATGCAGCGAATGAGAGCGGGGAGAGGACGGAAATTCTGTTTGATTTCGCAGGAGAGGAGGCGGGAAAGAACTGGGTGACCGTGAATGACAGTGTCATGGGAGGGCGTTCGAAGGGAGGGTTTGCCCTCGTGGGGAAGAGGTTGGTATTCGAAGGAGCGACCAACACGAATGGCGGAGGCTTTTCCTCCATCCGGAGCAGAGGAGCGAAGCTGGACCTCGCCAACAGTGACGGGGTGATCATCCGTTTCAGGGGAGATGGGAGAACTTACAAGTTCGGGGCGCGAATGTCCCGGAGTTCTGCTGCCTACCGGGCTGATTTTGAGACCAATGCGGACAATGGTGAGTGGCAGGTGGTGCGGATTCCGTTTTCTGATCTGGCTCCAAGCTGGCGGGGAAGAAAGCTGTCCAAGAGCCGGTATCCGCTCAAGAGGGAGAGGATCGAGAGCATAGGTCTCATGATCTACGACAAGCAGGACGGGCCTTTCCGCCTGGAGGTTGACTGGATCAAGGGCTACGCGAACAAGTAGGTCGGGTCAGGAGAAAGGGTCCCACCCTACAGGGTCTTTAGATAGGCGTAGAGATCCGCCAGCTCTTCCACGCTGGCCCCGAGGAGCAGGCCGGCAGGCATGGGGGACTGGTTCGGAGTGTGTTCGCTGAGGATGTCATGGCGGGAAAAGCGGATGGTTTCATTGGAGCCAGTCTCGAGGATGGTCTGGGCCTCGGAGCTGTAGACCTTGATGCCCACGTAGACCCCGTCCGCGGTGGTGATCTGGGTGGCCTTGTAGAGGTCGGAGAGGGACAGACTGGGCTCATTGATGTGCCTGAAGAGGTCTTCCCGGTTAAATCGCTTTGTAATATTGCCAAGGGAAGGGCCCAGTCGCCTGTTGCCTGAGTGGCAGGTGGCGCAGTTGTAGCGTGCATACGCAGCCAGACCCCGGGCCGGGTCACCTTTCGTCCAGTCAACGGTCTTCATCTTTTCGGCGAAAGGGGTGAGATCAATTTTAGCGGCTGGGGGGCGAAAGAATTCCTCGGCGCGCTTGCGGTCCATGCTGTTTCCATGGCGCGACATGAATCCGGCGAGGTTCGCTCTGAGTTGTGGCTCGCTCATCCAGACGCCCCGCAACCTGTCGAGCAGAGGCGGAATTCCCTCAGGGGAAAGATGTTTCTCCGCAAAGCGGATGGCGTCATTGTTCCAGTCCTGCTCGGCGAGGGACATCGTTCGGGCCATGTCCCTGCGGTTATTTTCCGGAAGGAGTTCAAGGAGGTGAGCGCTTGCGGGGGAAACGTGCCGTGCGCGGGCCATCGTGGCAGCGATCCCGGGGTCCATACCAAGCTGGACCTTGAGGGCGTCCCGCAGGTTGATGCTCCAGTTCCGGTCCGTGAGAAGCTTGCGTTTCCGAAGCTTTCGGTCGATTTCGAGAAACCCTGCCGCGATCTCGTCCCGGACGCTCTCCCGGGGTCCGGAGAGTTGAGAAAGGCAGAAGAGATAGTGGGCATCGTGGGTCGGATGGGAGGTCGCAGACAGGGCGGATGCAAGGCACTCGACGGAGGCCCGGGTATCGGCCTGCAGCATGGCGAGCAGGCGGGCGATCTCATATTGCAGGGGGTGGCCGGGGTTCCCCGGGTCGAAGGCCGTGCTCATTGCGGAGATCGTCTTGTCGCGGAGTTCCCCGGAGAGGGCGTCCGGGTTGTTGGCGGTATAGCCGGCATCGATCCGCCGGCGGGCCTCATTCGTACTGATGTCTCCCATTGCAAGCATCAGGTGGCGGATCGCGGTGATGCGGGTCGGGGGATCGCTGGATTTTTCGAAGAGAGCGAGGGCCCGGGCCGCTGGGAGCGCCGGGGTGTCGGCGATCCGGTCCTGATGGATGGTCCAGTCCTCCGTGGTGGCGTAGTAAGGGACTGGTTTGGCCGTTTTCCGGCCTTCCGGGTAGGAAATCCGGTAGACCGCTCCCCGGGTGCCACGGCCTCCCACGGAGACAAACAGGTCGCCCGTCCGGGGGTCCACAGCGAGGTCGGAGGGGGCAAAGCCGAGATTGCCGATGGGCTCAAGGAATGTCTCGTGAGCGTGGCTCTGGTAGGAGTCTCCCCTGAGGGTGAGGGAGGTGAAGTAGACCCGCCCGTAGGTCCAGCAAGCGAAAAAGAGACCGTCCCGGTAGTGCCCGGGAAACTGGGTATGGCGATAGACTTCCACCCCGGAGGGGGACCCACGGTCGATTTCATTGAGACGGTTTGCGGAATCAAAGAAGTAGGGAGGTCGGTTGAAGGAGCGCTGGTGCCCGGGGAGAAGCCAGCCGTGGTGTCCCCCGACCCGGATATGGAAGACCCGGCAGTAGGAATACCAGGGGAGCTGGTGGTCTCGCTCTCCGTCCGAGTCGAAGGTGAACAGGTGTCCGTGCTGGTTGAAGGCGAGGTCGTACTGGTTGCGGAAACCGTGAGCGATGACCTCGCTTTGTTTTCCATCCGGAGAGACGCGCAGAATGGTTCCCTGGGAGGGTTCGGTCACGGGTGAGGTTGTGGTGGTGATGTGGTTCCTTCCGATCCGGGTGTTGTTTCCACAGGCGATGTAAAACCACCCATCCGGTCCTCGCCGGATACCGTGCGGGCCGTGCTCGCCGCCACCTCCCGGCAAGGTGTAGAACAGCTCGGGATCGCCCTCGGGGAAGCCATCTTTGTCGTGGTCGCGGTGGATGAAGACGCCCTGCGGTTGCACGCTCATGAGGTCAGAGCCCATCCAGAGCAGCCCGTGTGGATTCTGGGCCCGGGTGCAGACGGTCTCCGCCCGGTCGGCCGCTCCGTCCCCGTCGAGGTCGGTCAGGATCTTGATGTAGCCAGGGCCGGAGACAGCGACCTGACCCTTTTGCGAAATTGTAAGCGCCCAGGTGTCATGGGTCATTGCGTCTCCGGCGAAGAGAGAGATCTCGAACCCGGGGGGGACACGGAAGGGTGTCTTGGCGGGCAGGATCCCACACAGGGAAGCGAGGACAAACAACGTGCGCATTTGCAAGCTCTAGCGGTTGGAGCGCGGACTGGCCAGCATCGGGTGCGTGGATAGGGAGGGGGGGGCCGGACGGGATCGGTTCTTTGAGACCAGTGCGCGGGCGTTATGGATACCCCGCGGGAATGGAAACGATGGTCCCGGAATGCGCGGTAAGTCCCTGCTGCCCTGCGGGCGATGGAGCGCAGGGGAAGGAAATCCTGAACGGAGCGGCCGGGTTGCCGCCAGACACGGCCTTCCCTCCATGGAAGCCCCTCAGGCAGCGGAAGTAGCGTCCTCGCCCTGCAGGGGCTTGCGCAGGCTCTCGAGGAACGATCGCAACGCATTGAGATCATCCGGCTGCTCGGCACCGATGGAGCTGAGTGTTTTCTGGTAAGCAGGCGCACACCGTCCCCCGGCCAGAATGGGGAGCGACTCGGGCAGAGACTTGCGAAGCTCGCGGAGCTCAGCCGGGAGGGAGTCGTCATCGCCGGGATAGACGATACTGAGGGCGACGGCGAGGGACTTGTTGGTGATGGCGGCCCGGGCGATCTCGTGCGCGGGAAGCGAGGGCCCGAGATAGGTGACCTCCCATCCTGCCCGGCGCGCGATGGAGACGAGCAGGACGGCACCCAGTTCATGGATTTGACCGACTGGCGTAGCGACCAGGAGGTTTGGAGAGTCGCCCGTATTGACGAAGGGGCGGCTGCTTGAAAGCAGGACTTCCTTCACGACGGCGCTTGCTGCGTGCTCCTCGGCTGCCGAGATTTCCCCAGCTTCCCACGCGGAGCCGATGCGTTCAATCAGGGGAACAATGACCTGGTGGATGAGCTTGGAGTGCCCGAGGGAAATGGCGGCACGGTCGAGAGTGGCGTGCAGGCCGGCGCTATCGAGGTCCCGGATACAGGACCAGGCCTCTTCGATCGGGGACTCCTCAGTGCGGGAAGGGCGCACGGGATCGCAGGCTGCAGCCATTGTGCCGAGTTCGGAGAGGGGCAGACCGGCAATATTGCTGATCCCGTGACCGTTGGAGGTCAGGACCGCAAGAAATTCGAGGCGAGTGACTTCTTCCTCGCTGTAAAGGCGTCGATTGGTCTCGGAGCGCTCGGGAGTGACAGCTCCGTAGCGGCGCTCCCAGACGCGGAGGACGTGCGGGCTGAGGCCCGTGCGCTGAGAGACCGCCTTGACGGAATAGTGTGCGTCTGACATGCGCGGAATATAGACAAATATTTGACGCATGGCAATTGAAGGAAAAAATATTCGACAACAGGTTGACGAATGTGAAAACATGAACAAGACATAGACAGGACCTCGTTGCCTTTGAAATAAGTAACAAGGGGCCGAATCAAAACTAGACAAAACAATGACAAAAAAACTACTCACCATCTCAGCTATGTCCTCTCTCCTTCTGATAGCCGCTCCTGCGGCTGTGGCCGGTAAGGCCGAGTCCAAGAACGTGGTGGAGGTGGCCGCAGGAAATGCGGCCTTCTCGACCCTTGTGGCCGCAGTGAAGGCCGCGGGACTGGCCGAGGCGCTCAGTGGCGATGGCCCGTTCACTGTCTTTGCCCCGACCAATGAGGCGTTTGCCAAATTGCCCGAGGGCACGGTGGAGACCCTCTTGAAGCCGGAGAACAAGAAAAAGCTTCAGTCGATCCTGACCTACCATGTCGTCAGCGGTAAGGTAACCGCCGCTCAGGTCCAGCCCGCCAAGGTGAAGACCCTCAACGGGGCTTCAGTGACCATCGACGTTCAGGACGGTAAGGTCATGGTGGATGGTGCCCAGGTGGTGAAGACCGACATCATGGGTAGCAATGGGGTCATCCACGTGATCGATTCCGTGATCCTTCCCTCCAAATGAGCAGATCCCCGGGGGAGCTGCTCCTCGCGGAGCGGCTTCTCCGGGGACACTTAATCCAGAACACCATCAAACACCATCAACATGCAGAATCCTCTCTTTTTCTGGCTCGGGGGGGTAACACTCCTGGCCATAACCTCCTGCGCCAGTGCCATTGGCCGGGGAAAATATGAATCTCCTGACTACGTCACCGTGGTAAGCAATGGATCCTTCGAGGTTCGTGATTACCCCGAAGTTGTCGTCGTGAGTGCACCGATGAAAGACGGCCGCGGCAACCAGAACTCCGCTTTCATGACGTTGTTCCGCTACATCTCGGGTGACAACGAGAAGAGCAGGAAGATTGCGATGACGACTCCCGTCTTTGGAACCCTGACGGACGCGGAGCGGAAGATGAGCTTTGTCGTTCCGGCAGACGTGGTGAAGGATGGCGTCCCGGAGGCATTGAACAGTCAAGTGGTGATCTCGAAGAGGAAGGCTGGTCGCTTCGCCGTCTACCGCTACAGTGGCCGCTGGTCAGAAGCGCGGGAGAAGCAGGGCCGTGAAAAGCTTCAGGCCTGGATGATCGAGCGAGGCCTCGAGGCGATGGGGAGCTTCGAAAAGGCGAGCTACGACCCGCCCTTCACGCCGCCTCCCCTTCGCCGCAACGAGGTGCTTGTCAGAATCGGGAAAGGCACCTGACCACCGGGGAGTCCCCACGATTCGTGGGGCGGAGTGCATTATCCTTGAAAGGGCTGAATCCGTGAGGATCCAGCCCTTTTTCGTGATCATCAGGGCCGGAGGAGGCAATCATTGATTGCCGCGCGTGAAGGAGGTGACCAGCACTCTCAGGGGTCACCTCTCAGAAGGATCGACAGGGCAGGGTTGAGCTGGTGACATGGCCCCGGATGAGTGCATTTGAGCGGCTGTCGTTTCCAGGGACGCGCGAAGTGGGCCTTATTGTAGTGCTCCTGGCCTCATCGCAGCTGGGTAGTGGGAAAGAGAGGGTTGATTTTAACCGGGATGTCCGCCCTATCCTTGCCGGCAGCTGCTTCGATTGTCATGGCCCGGATGCTCAGGCCCGGAAGGGGGACCTCCGGCTGGATATGGCTGATGATGTCTACGCACCGCGGGACGGCTATCGGGTGATTGACCGTGACAGTCCGGAAAAGAGTGAACTTCTCAAAAGAGTTTTGAGTGACGACCCGGACCTGCACATGCCTCCACCGGAGTCTGCTCATGAGCGCCTCTCCGCGGAGGAGGTGGCGACCCTGCGACGTTGGATTGAAGAGGGTGGAGAATGGGACGAACATTGGGCTTTCGTTGCTCCCGCGCGGTCGAATCTGCCTGAAGTTAAACGGGCCGGTTGGCCGCGCAACGGAATCGACCACTTTGTTGCGGCACGGCTGGCGGCAGAGGGTCTGCGCCCCTCTCCGGAGGCGGACAGGATCAGCCTCCTGCGGCGGGCCTCGCTGACGCTGACCGGGCTCCCGCCGACGATCGAGGAAGTAGATGCCCTCCTGGCTGACGATTCTCCGGACGCGTATGAGAAGGCAGTGGACCGCCTGTTGGCATCTCCGCACTACGGGGTGCACATGGCCCTCCCGTGGCTCGATGCCGCCCGCTATTCAGACAGCAGCGGCTACCAGGCCGACTGGGAGCGCTACCAGTGGCCGTGGCGGGACTGGGTGGTGGATGCTCTCAATGCCAACATGCCTTTTGATCAGTTCACGATTGAGCAACTGGCAGGGGACCTGCTTCCGGGAGCGACTCGTGAGCAGAAGATCGCTACCGGATTCAACCGCAATCACCGCATTAACGACGAGGGTGGCAGCCTTGATGCGGAGTTTGAAGTGGAGTACGTGGTCGACCGGGTGGAGACCACCTCGACGGTCTGGCTGGGTCTCAGTGCGGGGTGTGCCCGGTGTCACGACCACAAGTATGACCCGGTATCGCAACGCGAATTCTATCAGTTGTATGCCTACTTCAATAATGTTCCTGAGAAGGGAATCGACGGCCGAAAGGGTGGAGCAAAGCCCTTTATTGAGATTCCCAATGAGGAAGCCGTGAAGGAGCTGGCGGGGGTGCGGGAGCGTATCCGGCAGGCTGAGGCGGAGGAGAAGGAGGCGGAGGCCGCGGGGAAGGGGCCGCGGAGCGATGCTCTCAAGGAGGAAATCGAATGGGCCCGCAAGCATATCAAGTGGCTGGAGCGCAACCAGAAGGGAATGGCCATGGTGATGGTCGAGATGCCCAACCCAAGGCCGACCTACATCCTGAAGCGGGGTGACTATCAGCAGCCTGACAAGAGCGAGGTGATCAAGCCGGCTCTTCCCGGGGTCTTCGGGAGACTCCCGGAGAGCCTTCCCAACAATCGGCTGGGCCTGGCCCGGTGGTTGATGGGACCGGAGAATCCGCTTACCGCCCGCGTGATCGCCAACCGTCTCTGGCAGCAGCACTTCGGGACAGGTCTGGTGCGGACCTCGGAGGATTTCGGAACCCGGGGGGAGAGGCCCTCGCACCCGGGGTTGCTTGATTGGCTGGCGACCGAGTTTGTGCGGTTGAACTGGGACCTGAAGGCGATGCATCGCCTTATCGTAACGAGCGCGACCTTCCGGCAGTCCTCCCGGCTGACGCCGGACTTGCTTGCCCGCGACCGCGACAACCGTCTTCTGGCCCGGGGCCCGCGCATGCGCTTGACCGGGGCTGCAATCCGGGATCAGGCCCTCTTTGTGGGAGGCATCCTCTCCGCCACGATGGGAGGGCCCTCGGTCAAGCCCTACCAGCCGCCCGGGTTGTGGGGTGAAGTCTCGTTCGGGACCGGCAAGACCACGATCGATTTCTATGTGCAGGACCGAGGGGACCGGCTCTATCGTCGTTCACTCTACACCTTCTGGAAGAGAACAGTGGCTCCGACCCGGATGTCGATCTTTGATGGGGGCGGACGGGAGGCCTGCCGGGTGCGGGCTGATGTCACCAATACACCGATGCAGGCGCTTACCCTGCAGAATGACGTAACCTTCGTGGAAGCCGCCCGTCATCTCGCGGAGCGGATGATGAAGCAGGGAGGGAGTTCTGCAGAGAGGCGGTTGACCCACGGTTGGCGCCTCGCCCTGGGAAGGCTGCCGGAAGAGAGGGAGCTTTCCATCCTGCTGCAGGGGCTCGAGCGCAACCTGTCCGTCTACCGCGGAGACAGGGAGGCGGCGAAGAAGCTACTCGAGAACGGGGAGTCCGAGCGGGACGAGGGATTGCCCCTTGGTGAGCACGCAGCCTACACGCTCGCAGCCCAGACCATTCTCAACCTGGATGAATTGATCAACCTCGAATAAGCTGATGACGAACGAACATTCCGGGCAGTCACGCCGGCAGTTTCTGATGCGGAGCAGTTCCGGCATGGGAGGGCTTGCCCTTGCTTCGCTCCTCAGCGAGGAGGGCCTGGCGGCGGGTGAAAACCGGGGAGCACTTCCCGGGTTGCACTTTGCCCCGAGGGCCAAGCGGGTGATTTACCTTTTCCAGAGTGGCGGGCCTTCGCAGCTGGACCTGTTTGATCCCAAGCCCGGGCTGGAGGGTGAATTCGACAAGGAGTTGCCGGACAGCGTGCGGATGGGGCAGCGGATCACGACCATGACATCGGGGCAGAAGCGCTTTCCGGTGGCGCCTTCGATGTTCAAATTCAGGCAGCATGGCAGCAGCGGCCAGTGGTTCAGCGAATTGCTGCCACACATCTCCGGGATCTCTGACAAGGTGGCGGTGGTGAAGTCCATGGTGACGCAGGCGATCAATCACGATCCCGCGATTACCTTCTTCCAGACGGGGTCCCAGATTGCGGGCCGGCCGAGCATGGGATCGTGGGCAAGCTATGGACTGGGCAAGGAGAACGATGATCTGCCGGCTTTCGTGGCCATGACGTCCAGGGGCAAACGTGGCGGGCAACCCCTTTACGAGCGGCTGTGGGGAAGCGGCTTTCTTCCCACCACCCACCAGGGAGTGAAATTCCGGAGCGGGAGTGACCCCGTACTCTATCTGAACAATCCATCCGGGGTGAGTCAGGCCGTCAAGCGTGGCCTTCTCGATGATCTCGGGGCGCTCAACGAACGTCGGCTTGAGCTCATGGGGGACCCCGAGATCGCGACCCGCATCGCGCAGTATGAGCTGGCCTTCCGGATGCAGTCGTCGATCCCGGAGCTCACCGATATCAGGGACGAGCCCAAAAGCGTTCTCGATCTTTATGGTCCCGACGTGACCAAGCCCGGCACCTATGCCTCGCAGTGTCTCCTCGCGCGTCGCCTGGTCGAGCGTGGTGTGCGTTTTGTGCAGTTGTTTCACATTGGTTGGGATCAGCACGGAAACCTGCCCAGGGAGATTGGGAACCAATGCCGCAACACGGACCAACCGTCAGCGGGTCTGGTGAAGGACCTTGAGCAGCGCGGACTGCTTGATGAAACCCTGATCGTGTGGGGTGGCGAATTTGGGCGAACCACCTACTGCCAGGGTGGGCTGAAGCGGGACAACTACGGCCGGGACCACCATCCACGATGTTTCTCGCTCTGGATGGCCGGGGGCGGCATCCAGGGTGGAGTGAGCTACGGGAAGACGGATGAATTTTCGTACAATATCGAGTCCAACCCCGTGGAAGTACATGACCTGCATGCCACCCTCCTGCACCTGCTGGGAATCGATCACCGGAAGCTGACCTTCCGTTTTCAGGGGCGTGATTACCGTCTCACCGATGTGCATGGCCGGGTGGTGAAAGAAATCCTGGCATGAACTTGAGGACGTGAGTCCCGCCGGGAAGGCGCCCGGTCCGTCCATCCCGCTGCAGCCGTTCGGACTTAGGATGAAACGGGATGGTGCCTGCAAGGGAGAGGCGGTGAAACTAGGGAATTGGCAGGAAAGGAACCTGCCCTACACTCCGGGTATGCGTCGAACCAACGTCACTCTCGCTGCCTGTGCACTGCTTCTGGGGCCAGTCCGGGTGGAGTCCGCGCCGGAGGTGCAGAAGTACCGTGATGCCGCGATGAGGGGCGGAGACGTGGTGAAGGGCGGGGCTTTATTCGAGGACGAGCGAACGGCCTGCACGCAGTGCCATACTGCAGATGGAAGTGGAGGGGGGATCGGCCCCGACCTGTACGCTGCGGGTGACAAGTTTTCACGGAAGGACCTGATTGAAGCGATCCTCGACCCCTCGGCCACGATCATGACGGGTTACGCCACCACAATCGTGGAAACGGAGAAGGGCGAACGGTTCCAAGGCATTCTCAAGACTGTCTCCGCGAAGGAACTGGTGCTTGGGAACGTGGGGAACGCAGAGCAGAGGATAGCGCGTTCCGAAATCGTAAAACAGGAAACAGGGGCGGTGTCCCTGATGCCTGCTGGATTACATGCTGCGCTGAAGCCGGAAGAGTTTCGCGACCTCATCGCCTTCCTGGAGAGTCGCAAGCAGCTGGAAACGAAGTCCGTCCATGAGGAGGGAACACCGCTCGAGATTTCGAGTGTGCCAAACCCCGTGCGCTTTGAAGCCGTCTTCGGAATGAAAAAGAATTTTCACAAGCCCGTCTGGTTCGGGGGCCATCCCACGATCGACGGGGCTTTTCTCGTGGCGGAGAAAAGCAAGGGGACGATCTCTCTCCTGGAGAAGGTGGACGGGGAAGAGAGGATCTCACCCTTCGTGAACATCCTCGACGAGATCTACGTAGCCAATGACGAGGGACTCCTCGGGGTGGCCCTGCATCCCGGATTCGCGAAGAATGGGCGTTATTTCATGATGCATGAAACGATGACCGGGGAGCAGCGGGGAATGGCCGTGGTGGAGCGGGTAGCCGGTCCGGATCGCCGGACGGATTCCGGAAGACCAACCCGCAGTATCCTGCGGTGGAATATCGATACTCTCTTTCATCACGGGGGAGGCCTCGAGTTCGGGCCAGACGGGTTTCTCTACATCGGGATGGGGGATGGGGGGCCGCAGGAGGACCCGGAAGGCAAGGCCCAGGACCTGAGTCGGTTCGAGGGGAGCCTCCTGCGCATCGATGTGAACCGGGAGGAAAAAGGCCGGGCCTATGGAATTCCGGGGGACAACCCCTTTGTGTCCGGGGATGCGAGGAAAGTGCGTCCGGAGATCTTTGCCTATGGACTGCGTCAGCCCTGGCGCTTCAGCTTTGATCCCGCCAACGGGGATCTCTGGGTTGGCGATGTGGGGCAGAGCCGGTTCGAGGAAGTGTGTATCGTGCGATCCGGGGAGAATCACGGCTGGAACATCCACGAGGGTTTCGCGCTGTTTTCGACGGAATATCGGTCCAAGGCCGTAAACTACATTCCCCCGGTGGTTTCGTTCCGGCGTAAGCACGGCGTCTCGATCACGGGTGGCTACGTCATGCGCTCCGACCCGGAGTCTAGCTTCCACGGGGTCTACATCTGTGCGGACTACCAGAGCAAGAGGGTCTGGGGAATCACGCAGTCCGATCGGGTCCTCAAGACTATTCGGCAGATTGGAACAGCACCGGACCGGATTGTGTCCTTCGGGCGCGACGGTTCCGGGGAACTGTATGCCGTCGGGTATGACAGGGGAATCATCTACCGGGTCGAACTGGATGGAGCGAGGTTTGAGTAAGCCCGCAGATTTACCGAAGCACGCCGGGTCTCCCGCGCCGGGGCAGGCAGGTGACTCCGGGTTAGACATGGCGATGTCCCGCCCTTAATTTATGGCGTGAGACATGCTGCGCTCTTCCCGCTGCTGATCTGGGTTCTGTTCCCCCATTTGTCTGAGGGGGAGGATTCCCGGCATCCGGTTTTCAACATTACCTCGACGGGGTCCTCGGTCCGGGTTTCGTGGGGAGGAGATTCCCGGTGGGTTCTCCAGAGGGCGGACCCGGGTGTCTTTCAGGACCTGGGAGCAATGGCCTTTCATGATGTGAACCGGCTGGAGGTGCGCGCGATCGAAGCCGGTCATGAATATGCCGAGTCCGCCGGTGCTGCAGCCCTGTATCGCCTTGCGCACTACGGGAGAATCCTGCCGGAAGTGGGGAAAGCCAACATCCTGATCCTGCATGGCAAGGGAATGTATGCCGATTGGATGAGTCGCACCCCTCTCTGTGACTACCTGGAAAGCGTCCTCGGCGACCGGGCGAGATTCTTCTATGCGCAGGCGCCTCACAACAGCCCCTTCCTCAATCTCTTCGGGAAAGAATGGTGGAACTGTCTTTCGGAGAGGTATGAAGACCTCGAGGAATCGGTCGAGTCCGTGATCGACTACGCGAATGACAGGATTCCCGGGGACGTGGACCTCGTGATCGGATATTCCCAGGGAGGCGCCCTCGCCTCCTACCTGCTGAATCTTCTCGATTCGGGGCGGGACCTCGGCCGCCTCGCGAAGGTGAGGAATGCAATCTTCATCAACAGCGCGGCCATGGGAAGCCTTTCGCCGCAGTATGACCGCGCGGGGCTGGAGAATGAGCCCGATGTTTACACGGCATCAAACATCAACACCCTGCACCTTATTGCGGAAGGCGACGGCATCGTGAATCCCAGGTGGTCATTGAGCCTCGCGGATTCCTACCAGAAATCGGGGCGGATCACCTACGGGGGAGACCATTTCCTGGCTGCCGGGGGAGTCAATCCGCTCCTTCTGGTCGATTTCTTCCCGGGGGCTGTGAAGCAGGCTGTGGAAGAATGGATCCGGGAGAACTAGGGTTCCCCGGCAGTGGCGATGAGTCGCATTTCCAGGGTGGTCATGAGGGTCGCGCCCCCATCGCAAACAGCTCCCGATTCGGGGTGCTGGTAAGCCTACTTCCTGTATAGTCTGAGGCGTTCCCCAAGCACGCGCGCGAGAACGTGGTTGTTTTCGGCTTGGGCTTGAGCGAGAGCCTTCTCTGCCTCCTCTATGGCCTCGCCCCGGTGGCCGCCTTCGTAGAGAACGTCTGCTAGTCGTGCGCGCGTATTCAAGTGCCGGGGGTTAATCTGAAGCACGTCCCGATACTCGCGGGCAGCCCTGTCCCACTCGCGCATGGCCCGGTAGGTATCTCCGAGAGCGAACCGGGTGGCCGGGTCGTCGGGTTCTACCTCGAGCGCGCGCGTGTAGTGGGTGACCGCGGCATTCCGGTTGCCGTCTCGCAGATGGAGGTTTCCCAGACGCTTGTGGGCCTCTGCAAATTCAGGGCGATGATCGAGGGAGGCTTCGTAGTGGTGGGCCGCAGCCACCAGATTCTGGGCGACTTCGTTGGCCCGTCCGTTCCGAAAGTGCACGACCGCCTCGATGGAGTCGGCATGGGCGCGCACAATGTCGTGGTCGATAGTCGTTCCGGGCAGGAGAGCGGCGCGGACCCAGCGTTCTTCCCGAGTTCCAGAGGAATGCTTGAGATCCTGAAGGATCGTTTCCACCGTGGTGGGCCCCTTGTAGATGACGGAAAGACGACCCTTTTCGTCGAACAGGAAGCTGGCCGGGATGGGAAGGGGGCTGTTGAGAGCGATCAGGGCATTATGGTAATTCTGAAGAATCGTGACGATGCGCTCGCTCGCCCTGCCTGCTGCGAAAGGCCAGCCGATTTTCTTGAGAACCGGCAGGGGATGTCCGTCGTCTTTATCCAGTCCGTCCACGGAAAGGGCCACGATCTGGACCCCGGCGTCCTTGATCCGTGAGGAAGAGGAGACAAGGTGTTCGAGTTCACTGAGACAGGGGGTGCACCAGCTTGCCCAGAGGTTGAGAAGAAGAGGCCGGCCGGTTTCGAGAGAAATCGGCCGGTCTGAATAATCCGTCAGGTTCAGCGCGGGCTTGGGGAAGAGGGTCACGAGGGGAACGCGGGCGGAGCGGCTCGGGGAGGGAACCTCAGGAATCGATGGTTTCAACCGGAGCCCTGTTCTGGTGGGTTGGAGCCGTGCCTTGCCATCGCCCTGGGCAAGCAGATAGCGCCCTCCCCTGTTCACTCCGGCAAAGTCCTCCACACTCCCCGCGCGACCGGGCCAGTGGACGATCACCTTCTCGATATCTTCCCCCGCGCCCAATCCGAAGTGGAGCCACTTGCCGGGTTGAGAGAGAAACCCTTCCCCGGCGCGAAGGGACTTGACCGATCGATGGGCGGAGGAGCCGGCGAGGATGATTTCGACCCGGGCCCCGATTGCATCGCGGTTGCAGGTGGTGCCATTGCCCAGGAGACGAAGGACGACCGAATTTTTTCCGTCCGTCGGAGAGTCGTTTCGCAGGAAGCGCAGCCGTGGAGCATTACGATTTGAGATCCAGAGATCGAGGTCTCCGTCGTGATCCCAGTCTACGGGTATGAGAGCACGAGCATCGTCGTCGAAGTCGAGACCGCTTACCGAAGAGATATTGGCGAAGCGGCTGCCCGCATTCGGGGATGCCCTGGTATTAAGGAACACGCAATTGCGCTCGTGCCCGCTGAAGGAGCGTCCCGCATTGATCATCGCAGACTGGCTGGACCGGGCCTTCTGGCTGTCGTGGGAGCTATCCTCGCCAGCGGAGCCTTCCCGGGAGTGCGCCAGGACCTGGCGCCAGAAGAAACTTCACAAGTCTCCGCCGTCCTGGCCGGTGATGTATCCGTTGGCGACAAGGAGGTCCTCCCAGCCATCGTTGTTGAGATCAGCAAAGAGGGAGGACCAGGCCCAGCGGCCGATGGTGACGCCGGCCACCACGCTCGTATCCGCGAAGCCGGGGCTTCCGGATCCTCCCAGATTGCGGAGCAGTGTATTGCCGCGGGCAAAGTGCTGGAACTTTATCCGCAGATCCGCGGGAATTGCAGGCTTGAATTGCGTGTGCGAGGTCACGCGACTCCCGGCTGCGGAGAACATGTTTCCGATGTAAAGGTCCATCCATCCGTCTCGGTCGTAGTCCGCCCACGCGGAGGACATTCCCGAGGCGCTGTCCTCCGCCCCGGCGGCAGGAGCCACGTTCAGGAACAGTGCCCCTCCGGCCGGACCGGGGTTGTTTTGAAAGAGGCAATTGCGACCATAGTCATTGGCGAGGTAGAGGTCGGGGTCACCATCGTTGTCGAAGTCCTCCCAGGAGGCGGCAAACGTCCAGCGGGAATTGCTGGCGTCCAGGCCTGTGGCAGCCGTCACGTCCGTGAACCTCCACGCCTTTCCCTGCTCAATTTCATTGCGAAAGAGGGTATTGGGGCTTCCATTTTTCGCATCGTGAAAAACGAAGCGCGCCCCCAGCGGGCCAAGGGCCTGAGGATCAGAGTCGATGGTGCGATCGGGTGAATAAGCACAGAGGTAGAGATCAAGTTGTCCGTCACGATCGTAATCGGCGGCGCTCAGGGAGGTCGTTGACTCACTGGTGGGAAGAACTGCCTGGATGGAAAATCGTGATCCCTCGTTACGGGCGAGGAGCAAGCTGCCGAAGATTGCGACCGCAAGGTCCTGCCTGCCGTCATTGTCGAGATCAACCAGCAGAGCACTGCGGGAATCCTGCAGCCAGTCCACTCCCCAGCCTGCGGAATCCTCTATCGTGCTCCCGTCAGCCTGTTGCAGAAACAGGCGATTCGGCAGCCCTGGCTCCTGGCAGATGTAGAGGTCGTCCAACCCGTCCCCATTGACGTCACCCAGCGCCAGGCCGGGAGTCCCCATCCTGTTGAGGGCGGCCCGGTAGGGAATTCGCTCCAGCCAGTGGTTCATCCCGCGCATAAGCTGCTCGTGATAGGAGGCGTTTCCCGCGAGCACGGAATCGCTACAATCCTTGAACCAGGTTCCCGAGGGAGAGGTCGTTCGTTCAAAGGATTCCAGAGTGATCGAAATTAAGAGAGGCTTTTGTATTCCCTCCGGGCGCTCCCAGGTCGTCAGCCAGACCGCGTGGTGCTCCAAGGCCTGCTTGCCGCTCAATCCTGCGAAGGTCACGTGTTGGCGGCTCTGGAACAGATTCTCTCCCGTCGTGCCCGGCCGGGCGTCCAACTCTATGATCTTGAATGAGGCGGATTTCTGGTGGGCGAATGCGAAGTCGGCTGCAAGCGCATTGAGTGCTTTGGCAAAGTCCTGCCGTGCTGCAGGGGCTTGACCCGCCGGGCGCTCGACCGTGGCGCCTGACGATCGGTAGACAACACGTAAGGAGGGGGGGACAAGGTCGCTGCTGTGGGTGGATTCGGGGGAAAGAAAGGAGGCAAGATCCTCCCTCGTCAGAGGGGACTTGGCCAAGATGAGTGCGGCCAGTTCCTCGAGTTGGTGCCTGGCCTCCGCTGCCATTGCCTCACTGAGCCAGCCATCCCGGGCAGGATCGTCGAGACGAGCCCATTGCTCGGTTGGGGACTCGGTTGGAATTTCGCCCAAAGAGTCTGATGGCTGGTCTTCCGCCGCACCCCCGTGTTTCTTCGCGACAACTGCCGGGGCGTTTTCGCGGTTCTCGCATCCCTGGAGCAACGTTGCGAGGACAAGCACCACGAGCCGTGCGAAAGAGACTGGCGTTGTGGCGAAGTGGATCACGACATTCAGCCGACCGGCAAACTCTCACCATCGGCGTTAACAAATGTAAACTGAACGTGTTACGCATATCAACTTGGTTTATCGAACCCGTCATCTATAGAGGGTAGTTAGTAAAAAGGAAACTAGCGCACTTAAGATGAAAATTACGCTTATTACCGTAGCTGCATCGCTTCTTCCGTGTTTCGGTGTTTTCGCGGCGCACACGGCCATCTCAGTGGTGGGAGTAGACTTCACTACTAACGACGGCTGGCGCTCTACGGACGTTCCCAAGGCGCTGGATGCGGATGGCGATAACGTCTATGGAACTGATGGCTACTTGATCGCCCAGACGCAAGATGGCGCGGATACCCTGAATCCCTCCTACGCCTCGGCGGTCGTGGTGGCCGGTCGCGATCCTGAAGCTATTGGCGCCGGACCTCACCAGAGCTCCTTCGACGATGTTACCCTGGCGCCCGGACCGAGTTTGAACGACGCGGTAGCGGGAGACTACTGGCTGAATTCGGGGCCGACCGGGACCCTGGATGAATTCTTCACTCTTACCCTCAGTGCGGATGCCCACTTCCGGCTCGGGGTGATTACGGACCAGACTCCTCCGAATCCTCCGGGCCTTCTCTGGGAGGCTGCAAGAGGTGTGCGCATCACGGGCCCCGGGGGACTTGACACCGGTGTTGTGGATGTGATGGGGCCGGGCGAGGCTTGGCGGAATGCGGATGTCGATTACGTTCTTTTCGATATCGAGGGGCACGCGGGTGATGTGTTTACGGTCTGGGGTGAGCAGGACGAGCGCTGGGAAGCCAACGCCTTGGGCGGAGTTTTCTTTGACACGGTTCCCGAACCGACTGCGCCCGTCCTTGGGATGCTTGGTTGCCTGAGCCTCCTCCTGCGCCGGCGCCGTTAGTCGCGGCCAGATAAGGCCCGGGACTACCGAAGCCATATCCAGAAAGCGAATTATCAATCGTGAAGTGGGCTCCGGTCAGGCCGGGGCCCAATTTTTATACGTCAGCCTTCGTTCCAAATACCCAGCGCAGAATCTTCATGAACCATTTTGCAGCCTTCGTTACCGTTTTGTTGTTACTCCTCGCCCCGGCTTCCCCCGGGGCCAGCATCGTTGAGGTAGGGGTGGATGAAACCACCAATGATGCCTGGCGGACTACGGGCGTGGCCAAGCCCTTCGGAGATACCGACAATGTCTACGGGACCGATGGCTACTTGATTGCACAGTATGCTGAAGGCGACCCGAAGAATCTTTCACAGCCACCCTATGCGAACATTGAGCGGGTGCCCGGGAACAGTTACGAAGGGGCGGGGGCGGAATCCCACCAGTCCTTGTTTGACGACGTGGTGGAGCCCGGCCCGGGCCCGATTCCAGACCTCGTGGCTGGAGATTACTACGTGGAGAATGCTACTCACCTTGCCGAAGATGACTTTTTCACCATCACGCTGGTTGAAGATGCCTCCTTCCGCCTCGGTGTGATCACGGACCAGACTCCGGACAATCCACCGGGACTTCTCTATGAATCATCTTCCGGCGTGCGGGTGACCGGGCCGGAGGGGCTCGATTCCGGTCTCGTCGATGTTCTGCCCATGAAAAATGCGGATGTGGACTATGTTCTCTTCGATATTTCCGGGCAGGCGGGTGACGTCTTCACCGTTTCGGGTCAGAACTGGTTCCCGTCCCCGGCACCAAATGGCTGGGATGCGAACGCCCTGGGAGGAGTCTTCCTCGACCCCGTGACGAATCCGGAGGCGCCTCAGATTAGTAATTTCTCGGCGGATCCTGCCGAGATCACCGCCCTCGGGGAGAGCATCAATTTTTCCTGGGAAGTGGAGACGCCCTTCAGCTCGCTCCTGCTGCAGCCCGGTGATATTGATGTCTCAGACCAGACAAACGGCGCGGGGCAGGGGAGTTTTACGCTCTCCGCGGGGCCGGACGAAACGACCGTCTACCGTCTTGAGGCGACCCGGGGGGGAGAGACGAGTAGCGCCACCACGCGGGTAGTCCTTCGTTCTCCCGAGATCGTCTCCTTCAGTTCAGATCGAGCCGTGGTCTCCCCGGGCACCGAGGTCACCCTGGCCTGGCAGGTCGCCCCACCCGTAACCGAGCTCGTCCTGCAACCTGGGGACCTCGACCTCCTGGGGCTCACGGACATCAATGGCCGTGGTTCCCTGACGCTTGTCCCGGTAGCATCGACGAATTTTGAGTTGATTGCGACTCTGGGTCCCAGTGCCTCCTCCCTGGCAGAGGCCCTGGTTCAGGTGCGCCAGCCGGGGCAGGCGATCATCGTGGTGGGGGTCGACCAGGAGACCAACGATGCCTGGCGCACCAGTGATGTGCTCAAACCCTACGGGGATCTCGACAATATCTACGGGACGGATGGCTATCTCATCGCGCAGTATCCCGACGGTGATCCCCTCAATATGTCTTCCCCCTCCTACGCGAACGTGGAGCTGGCGGCGGGACTCTCCTACGAAGGGCAGGGAGCGGAGGCGCACCAGTCACTTTTTGACGACGTAGCCCAGCCCGGTCCCGGTCCGATTCCCGACCTTGTCTGTGGTGATTACTGGCTGGAGGTCGGTGGCCCGGGAAGTGGCACGACGGGGGAAATCCGGGATTTCTTCAGCGTCACGCTCACGGAGGATGCCAGTTTCCGCCTGGGAGTGATCACCGACTGCACTCCCAACAATCCAAACGGGCTCCTCTTCGAGTCCTCGGTCGGGGTCCAGGTAGTTGGGCCAAACGGGGTCGATTCCGGGATCGTTGATGCGGTGGGGCCTGACGAGGAGTGGCGCAATGCTGATGTCGATTACGTCCTCTTCGATATCAGGGGGTCTGCTGGTGATGTCTTTACCGTCAGGGGCGTTCACGACGAACGTTGGGAAGCCAGTGCACTGGGTGGCGTCTTTTTCGACCCGTCGGGAGGTCCGGTGGGACCACGTCTCACGGAGGTTTCACAGGGCGGGGGGATGCTCACCCTGAAGTGGGAAAGCGAGGGAGGCATGCGCTATAACCTGCGTAGCTCCGCGGATGAGACTGAGATCTCAAGTGTGGATCCCTCCGAGTGGCCTGTCTGGAACGACTTTCAGAATTTGCCGGCTACCCCGACGGAGAACACGTTAACTATTCCCCTCCCTGAGGATTCCACCCGCTTCTTCGTGGTGGAAGAGTTCCCAGCGCCCCCCGAAACAGTCTACTCTGCCAATTTTGACGATGGGCCGGCGGGGTGGATTTCCGGATCCATCGGTGATTTGGGAACGCTCTGGGAAATCGGCAGCCCCTCCGGGGTGGGGCCCAACGGGGCCTTCAGTGCGCCCAGTTGCTTTGGGACCAATATCGCCGAAGTCACCACGCAGAATATTGTCATCTTCCTGCGTTCTCCGGTCATCGATCTGACCACCGCGGGGGCGGCCACCTTGAATTTTCAGCAGTTCCTCGATATTGAGCCGCCCTCCGGGCAGCAGTTTTTTGACTGGGGCACAATCTCTGTCCTCAGTGCTGGCGATGACTCCGTCCTGGCCATCGTTCAGGACAACATCACCGGATTTTCGGACGACTGGGAAGGATACAGCCGCAAACTTCCGGAAGCAGCGCTGGGCAACGAGATCAGACTTGAGTTCCAGTTCCGGTCCGACGAAGTGGACTTCTTGCCGGCGGCCGGCTGGTACATCGATGATGTGGAAGTCACCGTTCCCTAGGCTTCCCGCTTGAAGTGCCGCGAGTCCCCTGAGGCTGCCTCGGAGTTTTCGGTAACTCGATTTTTGCACCGCAAGCCCGGTGGGATGAGCAGCAGCTCGATGGATTAGTACGGAAAAGCACACCCAGTGATCCCCGCCGGGGTGTCTGGCCAAGGCCGGTGGCGGTTTCCAGCTCTAACAGGAGAATGTGGGCCCGGTGCCATGACTCTACCCGCCGGGGCCCTGACGCTCCCGCTTCTCAAGACGGAGACGCATGAACCAGGCCCGTTCGGATCCGAAGGGAACATCGGGAACAGTCCACCTTTCAGTCATAGTGCCATTTCGCTGGTCGGTGGAGGCGGTTCGGATAGCTCCGCTGGGGTTCCAGGCCTGCAGGTCGTTGGAAAACTCGATGATAAAGTGGACATCATCTGCGGCGAGGTTGCGGGTGAAGATCATACTGGCAGTCCCGGTGGCAGGGGCCACGTCGGCGAGAAATAATGGCAAGGAATGGTCGAGGGCGTGCTCAAAAAAGGCGCTCAGACCGTTGCCGTCGGGGTCGGCATCGGGATCGCCGGTGAAGTCCAGGGCGTCGCTTGTGCCGGGGGTGCCGCCGTCACTCACGCTGGGCCGCCAGTTGGAATCATCAGAATGATCAGGATTGGTCCCGGGAGCGATCAGGACCAGGCTGGGGCCGTTGCCGTCCGGGCTGGCAGGCCAGGGGAAGCCGTCCATGTAGGTGAAGCGCCGGATTTCACCCCCCGGGCCGGCAAGAACGATGTCTTCTCCCCCGTTCGCGAACTTGTTGTTGGTGCCGCTTGCGTATTGGCCGGGCACGAGGGACGCAGCCGACTGGGGGTGCCGGGCAAGGAAGGCGAGTCGATTGCGGGGAACAACCGCTCGTTCGCCTGGCGCAAGAGTCATGGAGGGGAAGGAATAGGTTACGCCCTCGGTAAATTGCACGCCGGTCAGGTCGATGGTGTTTAGGCCCATGTTCATGACTTCGACGTACTCAAAGAACGATTCGTCGATGTAACCAGCGGTCACTTCGGCGGGGCTCGGGGTGGTGGGGTGGTACATCAGTTCGGTAACCGCAAGATTAGCGGGGCCTGCCGGTTCAATGGTGCTGAGGTTGTTGATCACGATGGTCTCGGCAGCAAGGACCCGGCCGGAGAAGTCAATGGCCTCGAGGGTGACGGTGGTCTGGCCGGGATTGGTCGGGATTGTGACCTGCCAGGAATCCCGGTCGGTCCAGTTCACGGCGAGAGGGGTGGGGCTTCCGGCAAGCCGGATGGAGCGGACATTGATCCAGCCATTCCCAGAAATGGTGGCTGCGCTTCCGTTGATGCTGAGGGGGTTGGCGGAGGTGATGCCGAAGGGAAGTGGCGGGATCGAACTGTTGACCTGGGAGAGCACGTTGTTGGCGCGCGAGTTCATGTAACTCAGGGTGGAGGACCAGTAGCCGGCGGGGTCCAGAGTGTCGAGGTGAGCGCTCCAGGCGGAGAGGTAGCCCTGGTTCCAGGTTGTCATGATGATGTCGTGCAGGTGGCCGAGGTAGATCCTCCGGCGGCGACCATCCTGAGTGAGCCGCGAGCATTCAGGGTTGGACCAGATGGAGAGTCCGGCATCCCACCCGTAATCCATGTCGTGGGGAAGGGAGACCACCCGGCCATCAGGACGCGCGTAGTACATGCCGTTGTGCTCGAATCCGGAAGCGATTCCGTCGCCGGCCCCGGACATCGCGGAGTAGGCAAATCCCCGCAACCATCCGTCTACATCGATCACGTCATCGAGGCCGTCTTCGAAGTCGGAACCGGTATTGCCGAAGTGCTGGTTGTAGCGGATGATCGGTTCGAAGTTGTCGGAGGATCGGTTGTTCTTGGTGAGGAAGAACCATCGGTAGCGTTCAGGATCTGTTCCGAGGGGTCCCACATCCTGTCCGAGAACGGTATCCGGTTCAGGAATCTTGAACCCATTGCCATCAGTGGTGCGCGGGTAGTAAATGAGCTCGTATTCGTAGAGGAATCCGTCGGATCCGTTCTCATACTGGGAGTCGAGGAAGACATTGCTGTAGCGAGCCAACTGGAGAATGGAGGAACCGGTATGCCTGTCCCGGGGGGCGATGACGTGGAGCAGGTCGTTGTAGCGGCTGGGCGATCCCCCGGAGTTTGAGATTGCGAGGTCAATCATGAGCTCGGTAGGGGCTTCGTTCGGGCTGCCCGAGCGATCGATCCCGATGGTGCGGTGAACTCCACGGTAGAGCCGTTCGGCACCAAAGAGGACATTGAAGCCAAGATAGATATTCTGCATGCGGGCTCGCTGGCCGCCCTTGATGCGAACTCCCACATCATAATAGATCTCGGACTCCCGGTCGATGACAGTGGCGCGAAGGCGGCCGTTGCTCATCACGTTGATGGGAGTGTGCATGAAGTCGGCGTCGGATTCCTGCATCACGATGCGGAAGTTGTGGATGCCAGTCCGGGAAGCCATCCCGTCCTGAACCTTATAGAGGGCGCGGGAATCGGGGCCGAGCGGAGGGAAGAAGGAAGCGCTGTTGAGGGAATCAGTGGCGCGTACATAGAATTGCACGATGCGCCCCTGAGACTGGCCCGGGATGGTCCCCTGGTAGGATCCGCCACCGAGGGGTGTCATTCCAGCCTGCTGGAAGGGGCCTTCATCAACCGAGTAGAAGAGGGAGAGGGTCGAGAGGCCGTCGGGGTCGGAGGCCGTCGTGGTGACCGTCACGGCCTGCCCGGAATCGGGAACAGCTGGTGAGTGCAGAAAGTGAGTGAAGGTCGGTGCGATGTTGACCCGTGCCTGGGAATTGGAGCTAGAGGGACTGCCCACCTCAAGGGGCCGGTCAATCGGGGTTGTCCGGGCGGCGCGATTGAAGTAGAGGCGGGTGTGGAGCTGGTTGGAGCCGGTGAGCCACTTGGCGCGGAAGGAAATCTCGTAGACACGGCCGCTGTTCGCTGACTCTCCATTGGCGAGGGTGGTCTCGACATGGTTGTGCATGTGCTCGGTGGCTCCCTCCGCGACAAGGTGCAGCACCTTGTTGCCGGGATCATCCGGGTCGTTGATGACCCGGCTGCGCTGGTGGTTGCCCACCATGCGCCAGCTCGCGGACCCCGACTCAAAATCGGTATTGGAGAGAAATTGAATCGCACTCGTGTCCGGCGATTCGATCACGCTGATATCGTCCAAGAGAATCTCGCCGGCATCGAGGAGTCCAAGGACAAAATCCCGCCACTGGTCCGGCCCACCCATGGACGTGGCGCGCTTGCGATAGGAATAGGTGCGCCAGCTGGATTGGTGCGTCTCGTCGCTGGCGGCCCAGGCCTCCGGGACGTTGTTGTCGGCATCGAGATCCCGCAGCTCGAGGCTGGATCCGCCACCGTCAGCGTGCTGGGGCCAGCGGCCACCATCGAAGTAGCGGACTTCATCAACGGGATTGCAGTTGGCGTCGCGCAGCGAGAGGCGCTCCCCACGCCGGGAAAGGCTGCCATCAAATTCACCGAGAAGCCGGGCATTCGGATGAGCGGTGCGGAAGAGTTCTGCATTACGGGCGAGGCAGGCGTGTTCGCCGGGCCCCAGGATCGTGTTGGGCGGAAAGGTGAAGGACACGCCATCATCGAATTGCCAGCCGCCGAGGTTGATGGCCGATCGGCCGCGATTGGCAATCTCGATCCACTGGTTCTCTGAACGCCGAAACGGCTGGGCGGCCTCGCCCGGGGAGTCGATCGTGCGCGCCTGAAGCATTAATCCGAAGACCATGTCGCTGCTGCCCTCGTCGACCTGGTGGACTTCCACCGAGATGCGATTGAGTCCTGGTACGAGAGCGTCGAGGGCGGCATCGAGATCATCAGACTGAAGGTCGGCATTGCCGACAGCATTGCGTGCAGTAGTCTCCGGGCCGATGACACCGTCAGGCATGTTGATGCTGCGGGCCCTGACCCCGTTGATATAAATTACCGCTCCATCATCGATCTGGTGAGTCACCTGCAGGCTGTCGAGGCTTGCCAGTTGCCCGGCGCTCAGGGTGAATTCCCGTTCGAAGTAACAGGTAATGATGTAGGGGGCGTTGGACCGCGGGTCGGAGAGGGTCGTGTTGAGTGGGTTGGGGAGGGCCGAGGACTCGAAACCGATGGGGCCACTTCCGGATTTCCAGTTTCCACCCACCGGATGGGTCGAGAACGCCCAGTCACTTGGGAGGTTTTCGTCTCCGTCATTGTAGCGCCAGATGGCGTCAAATTCGAGGAGGTCGGTGGTAAGGTAGGTGGGAGGGATCCCGGGAGAGGCGGAGAGTGCCGGTGGGTTGTAGTGTATTTCGCTGATCACGACGTCTTCGCGGAAGGCGAAGGAATTTGCAGTTCCCGGCGTGGGAGTATCCGGGTAGAGCCAGGCTCCATCTTTTTGCTCCGCGCGGCCCCGCAGGCGACCGGTGACGCGTTGGCCATCGTAGGCTTCGGTTCTGCTGGGTGAGAAGAGGAATACGTTTTCCTCATTCGAGGGTCGGAAACCGATGTCGTCCTCGGTGAGCAGGAGGAGGCCACCGGGGAGAAGTATCTTATTGGGAAGAGTGTAGCTGCGCAGGGGATCTCCCTCCACCGAGAGGATGACGCCCGCGAGCTCCAGGGGGGCCGGCCCGGAGTTGATGAGCTCGAGCCAGTAGGCGCTCTCGCTGGCGGGCGGGAGCTCATTGAGCCGGAGGGCGTTCAAGTTGCCTCCGGTTCCCTCGGCTACCACGACATCGAGCTCGAGGCCCATCACGATGTCGCCGCTCGTCCTGGACTCCTGGTGAACCTCGACCGAGATCCGATTGCTGCCAGCCACGAGATCCGAGGTGGGCAGGGTGAGGTCGGGGGACCAAGCTGCTTCCACACCCGAACTGGCAAGGGTGTCGGGTTGAGCCGGTCCAGCCGGCATGTTGACGCGGTAAAGTTCTTGTCCGTTCAGGTAAAAGATTGCGCCATCGTCGAGGAGGTGCCGGAGGCGTAGTGATGTCGCGCCTGCAAGTTGCGGGGGGGTGAGATTGAATTCGGTCTCGAAGTAGTAGGTGACCACGTATGGGCTGTTCTCCCCGGGCCAGCGCAGGGTGGTTCGCACCGGCTCCGTGAGAGTCGGTTCGAAGGCGATGGGGCCCGGCCCCGCTTCCCAGTCGTCAACTCCGGAGGGATGTGCTTGGCGAGCCCAGGCAGGCGGGGCAAAAAACCCGGATTGATGGAAGCGCCATTCGTCGTCCGCCTTGAGAAGAGATGCAATCTCTCCTGCGGCTGGCGCCTCGGTGGGGAAGTTGGCCGCCCCCGGGGTGCCGCCCAGTTGAGCCGAGCTGGTCCAGTGTTCCGGAGGTTTGTTGGACCTGTAGGGTCTTCGCTTTGCGAGGGTGGCACCGGCTCCGTCTGCAAGCACCGGCCAGCGCCCATTGTCGCCATAGTCGATTTGATCCATGAGGCGACCGGAATGATTGCGAAGACGGATCCTCTCACCGCCATTGTCGAGGGAGCCGGTGAAGGGTCCGAGCTGGCCACCGGCAGGGTTCCGGGCAACGACGAGGTAGGCTCCGGGATTGATTGAAGTGCCAGCGGGGAAGATATAGTTTATTCCCCCGGAGAGTCGCCAACCCGAGAGGTCGACCCGGATTCCCATCTGGTTGAAGAGTTCAATCCATTCGCCATTCTCCCCGGGGCCCGCGGGATTGTAGTGAATCTCGTTGAAGACGACCACGCAGTCCGGAGTGTCTGCGCGGGCGCTGACGGCGCACAGGGCGGTAAGGAGGAGTGCGCAGAGCCTCGAGACCGGAGTGGGGGATTGATCTTGCACGAGGGGGATGAATCATCGCCTTTCTTCAAGAAAGGGTCAAGTTCACAGCAGTCCGGCAGGACTAGGACTCTCCGGTCGGGGAAGGGGATGAATCCGGGAGTTTCTGCGGGGGCTTGATCGCGAGGAGGACGAAGGCCATGACGCCGAGGTGGAAGAGGCCACAGGCGAGGTAGACCGCGGGAACGGAGGGAAGAGAGTCCTCCAAGGGGCCTGCAAACTTGTTTCCGAGAAAGATAGAAAGGTTCAGCATGGCCATGTAGGCGGTGAACTGGGAGGCCGCCACCCGGCGTTCCGAGACATTCATGAACAGGGTGAACATGGAGACACTGAAAAGCCCCAGCAGGGCTGCCAGAACAGACATGTTGGTTTTCACGAGCCACTCTTCGCTCCAGTGTGATTCCAATCGGCTAAAGAGGATCCAGACGAGGGCAATCAGGCTGCCGGAGAGCACGACAGAGCGCTTGGCACCCAGGAGGCTGGCCACGAAACCACCGATAAAGGCGCCTCCCAGCGAGAAGAAAGTCACGGAGCTTTCCAGAAGGGTGTAAGCTTTCTTGTCCCATCCCACCTCGGTAATGAAGTGTCTCGAGGCGATGATATTGAGAGCGGAATTCCCGATGTGGGCGCCCACGGCGAGCAGGGCGGCAGTCAGGGCGATCGGGCGGCTGAAAGCTCGCTTGATCTGACGGAAGAGGAGAGCGGTGGAGCGGGCATGCTGTTCTTCTTCCTTGAGCTGGGAGGCTCCTGATGTCCAGGGGAGAAGTTTTTCCCCTCTTCGCTCCCGGATCAGGAGCGGAAGGAGCATGATGGCAAAGACGCAGCCGCTCAGGACGATGAGGGCGCGCTGGATGCTCCCGCCCTCCATGAAGAGAAAGTGGCCGATGAGCGTGCCCCCGAGGAAACTTCCGAGATAGGAACAGCCATACATGAAGCCATTGAGAATGCCGCGCTGCTTCTCCGGCACGAGGTCGACGGCAAGGCTGTCGGTGCAGACGTCCTGGAGGGAGGTCCAGATATTGACGCTGAGGATGCCAAGGCCAAGAAAGCGCAGGTTGGAATCGAGGCCCGGGACGGTGGCGAGGATCAGAAGGACGACCACGGTCAGGGCCTGCGACAGGATGATCCAGGGGCGGCGTTTACCCATGGAGGCAATTCCGAAGCGGTCAACGATCGGTCCCCAGAGAAACTTGACGGTCCAGGGAAGACTGATCATGGCGATGACCCCTCCGATATCGGCGGTGGTGAAGCCTTGATCGGCAAGATGGTTTTTGAGGGCGTAGTGGATGAAGCCCTGGGGGAGTCCCTGCGAGACGTAGAGCGAGCAGAGGGTGAGAATACGCAGGAAGGCACTGCTGCTCAAACTGGGCTGGAAGGGTTGCTTGGAGTGCATCGGTTCAGGGAGCTTCCAGCAGCAGCATGTAACCCCGCCGGGTCCAGACAAGCAGGTCGGTCTTGCCATTTCCATCGAGATCGGGGCGCAGTGGGCCAGCGGACTCCACCCCCATGGGCGTGGCCCCGGTACCGGCGAGGGCGTAGAGCCGCTTCCCGGATCCGGTCCAGACCTCGAAGCCGTTCTGTCCCCCGATCCCTCCACTGAGAAGGATTTCCGGATGCTTGTTACCG
>Ga0163179_10000187_pt1 | contig 43440 bp, 51 predicted proteins | sample AtlANTMetagenome_FD_109643 | JGI IMG/M metagenome (GOLD analysis project Ga0163179, IMG submission 109643) | Marine eukaryotic phytoplankton communities from the Atlantic Ocean - Atlantic ANT 2 Metagenome | ecosystem: Environmental > Aquatic > Marine > Oceanic | place: North Atlantic Ocean... | reverse complement strand
GTGTTTTGTTGTTTAGTATCTTCTAAATTATAGTTTAGCACACCAATAAGATTGTCAAGTTTATTGTCAATAATAGTTTCTTCCATAGCATCATTATCAAATGGAAGTTCTTTAAACCAATCTGGTATACGTAGTTCATCTGTAGGATATGCAACACTAGTATAACCAAGTGGGTTATTTTTAAGTTTACATACAATAACTTTCATTCCGTCAACTATTTCCTGCGAATACTTGTCTCCGTTCATACGTTTTAGTGTATTCCAGTTAATACTTGCTCTAACATGTCCGGGCATATTTGCCTTTCCTTGTTTTTCTTCTAGCCTTCTATAGTGTCCAACTTTATTAGCACGTTTGGGAGAGCCTTTCTCCCAACCGGGACGTTCTTTAAAGTCTCGCCTAAATTCTGTAATACGTTCTAGTACTTGCTCCTGTGGAATATCTGTAAGCACCATTAGTAATAGCTCACTTAAAAACTGTTGCATGAATACTGGCGTATCGGATCTTCGTAAGTCTAAGCCCATTGCTTTTACTTTACCTGGCTTACCGTCTACGTCACTTCTAAAGCCTTCAATATCATATACCAGTGCCGCATAACGTTTTTTAGTAATGTAAAGTCCGCTTTCTGCTACAATTTCTCTACCTGCGGCAATAACATCTGATCTGCTTTTAGGACAATGAAATGCAGTCAACATAAACTTTTCAAATGTCGTATTTGCTTCTTCTGCAACTTGGTCGTATAGGGTAATAACGTTATCTTTTGACCAAGGAATATTACCAGCCTCGATATCTTTTTTAAGTGTAGGATAAGCACTAAAATAAACAGAATCTGTATCACCATATATAACTGCTTGGCCTACATGATCATATGTTCCTGTTATTACCTTGTTTACCTCAGCACTCATATGCTTAACAATAGTCCTGCCAGACAATGTTGTTGACTGACCAATACGTTTATCAAAGAATCTACAACCAGGATTAAGTATAGCACCATATAAACTGTTTAAGTTAATCTTTTTAACAAGTTGTCTTTTGTCCCAATATTCAGTTTCTATTGCATTGCCGGCATCTTTTGCTTTTTTAAGTTGGGCTTGTAACTCTTTACGTTCTGCATACCAACGTGCAAGGATTCCAGGTATAACACCTTCAAACTCAGTTGTAAAAATAGTTCCATTAGAACTAAGCATCCAAGGCATGTTGCTGTCAAATACTAGCTTGTAGATTTCAGCACCACTCATTACTTGACTTTCTTGGTTTTCAAAGTCAACTGTAATGGCAATGTCTTTTCTCTTTGCCATGACTGCTTCGTATTCTTCTGAGCCGAACTTTCCTTCCCATGCTCCTGCAAAAGACTTCTTTTGCAGTACCATTGCATCATGTAGCATTGCTTCTGTATGCTCAGCACGTAGTTGTCCAACAATAGTTTCTGGAGCCATATTCAATGCACGAATTACACTAGGATACAGACTGTTTAAGTCCATTGACCCAATCCATTTATGCAAACCTTTTTTAGGAAATGCTACATAGGCACCTGCGGCCGCAGTATTTTCGTCATCACGTTTTGGTCTGTTAGGAACTTGTAATCCTCTATGATGAGCTTCGTTGATAATTGCTTGTTCTGTAACTGCTACTGCACCCATAGTGGTTTGAAGCAAAACAGTATTTGCATGTGCTAGTTCGTTACTTAGATCAATAAATCTTAGTTTTTTGTCCAGCTTGTCCAGTAATGCGGTATCTTGTATGTTGTATTCAATGAACTTTCTAAAGTCATTGTTGTACAGTTGATCCAAAGTTCCTTCATACGGAACCTTATTCTCTCCAACTTCGAGCTCGCCAATTGCATCAAGTCTATAAGTGTGTCTTTCTTCATATGTATATTTACGATATAATTCTAAACTATCTAAATGTACCCTGCCTACTAGGTCATAGGTTACAGCTGATTTGCCGTACTTTTCATATTCACGTTTTTTAGGAAGTTGTTTCCATAAGCAAAATCTTCTTGTGTCATCTTTGCTTAGTACCCTACTAGTTCTATTTACTGTATAAGGTATATCATAACCTTCACTGTTCCAGCCTGATAATATATCAGCATCTTCGATTAATGTTAAGAAAGTGTCGATCATTTCACCTTCTTTTTCAAACAACATTACATTTTCAATGCCTTCAAGTTCTTTCTTTGCTTGATCCATTGTAAGTGTTTTAGGAGGAACGGCTAAACATATCATTGTTTCCATCCACTGTAAGTAAACACTTATACTTGTAATTGGCATAAACGGATCTGCAGGATCAGCAAATCCTCGTTCTGGGTCATAATCTGTCTCAATGTCAAAAAATGCAATGTTTAGTTTAGGTGCATCTTGATTGAGATAGTTTTCGCTTAGACATTGGAATATAGGATTTATGTCGCTTTCAAAAAGTTCTTTGCCTTTGTTGATAGCAACTTCTTTACGAAAGTCCTTTGTGTTTTTAGAAACAATCCTCGTTAAAGGATCACCATATATACTTTTATGTTTACCTTTTAGATCTTTGTAATAGAATGTATATTTTACGGGATATTCGTGAAATCTTCGTTTGCCGTCTACTCTTTCGACGACCTTTATTATATCTTGATCACGGTCAAAGACCGCATCTACGTAACTCATTTTCTCTCCTCGTTGCTTATGGCCAACGTACCTTCTACATGCCCGCCAATCGGCCTAGGGCGTTTGTTGTATTTAACTACTTGTCTTTACCAACGGTAGCAACAAGAACTTCTAAATCTTCAAATTCATCTGCAACTCTACTCCAGTCGCCTTTTTGTGCAACTTTTATAGCTTTGTTAATCAATGCAGGTTTGATCTCTAACTCTTCTGCAATTGATTTTACTGTGTCTCTTAAACCTTCTTGTAGGTCTTCTACTTCTTGTAAAACATTGACACCTTCGTTTACAAGTCTTTCAAGTTTTGCCTTTTCTTCTGCACCGTATACACGACTGCTCATATTGATCTCCTAATGTTTAACTAAGTATACTATAAGTTTGCCTGTTTGTCAAGCATTTTTTTATATGCTTCTTCAAAACCATCCAAAGTGCCGTTAAATTCTACACTTTCCCCTTGTAACCTGCACCACATTCGTTTGAAATAGCCGTTGTAACAACTGTAAATGGTATCCATAGATGAATTCAAATGACCCTTTACAATCCAGAACATTTGACAAGCCTCCTTATGTGAGGGGTTGTCCTCGCCGTCCGCCATTTATTTGAAATTTCTAAGTGAGTGGTATAATTGGTCCTTAACAGACTCTTCTTTTGGTTGTTCTTTGGGCCTTTGCCCTTTTAGTATTCTATTCATAGATACTAAACTACTTCTAAATCTAGGTTCAGTAAGTAGCTTTGTTATTAATCCTACATAAGGACTGAGTGCATTTCTTTCATTTGGAGTTAATGTTTCTCCTGCTACTGCTTTTTGTAAGCCTCTAGCTACTAGTATATTTGGGTCATCGGAATCTAAGTCTGATTTAAGTGCTGAAATAGCGGCCGACAATCTATTGGTATCAATGTCATCTTCGCCTACAAGTTTGTCTTTCAAAGGATGTGGTTGTGAACCGTTTTTACTTGGTGTAGAAGTTTTTGGTGTTGGATCTTTGCCTTTTGCCTGTCCAGGAGAGCCCATCTTTTGCTTTTCATTTACACCTGCTAGTGTTCGTATTTCATCAAATATACTCATAATAATATTTAGTCCCTCAATGCGGCGTAGCCTTTGTCCTTGGCAATTTCAATAGCTCTTCTTGCGTCTAATGGTTTAATTTTAGGAAATTTTTTCTTCAACATTTTAAGAAGTACTCTTTCAGGATAAATGTTTACCTTAGGCACAATATAAGGAAGATATTCGGTCTTCATTTCCTTGCCCGACCAATCCATCCATTTGGGCCAACCCCATCCTTCTGTAATTTGGTGTGCTAACATATTACTTACAATGTTTACAACTGCAACCTGTACAAACATCATTTGCACAGTCTAAACATTCTTCACCGCAATGATGGTCATGTCCACATTTCTCGCACTTGCATTCCATAGTCCTCTCCTAAATTATGTTATTTTTTTTGTTCTTTTTTATAACGTGCTAAAAACTGCTTGTGTTTCGCATGGCTCTCTGCCGCATCTGGGCTTTTCTTATAAATTTTTAGCCAACCCTTATATTCTAAGTCATCTTTGGAACTGCTCTCTTTTACTTTTCCATATGTTTTACAAGGGTCTTGGCCACAACCACAGTTCTTTTTCTTTTCAACAAGTTTGTTGTTTAGCTTTTCTGATAGTACATTTTTGTATGGCGTAGGTGCTTTTGCATGGTACTTAGATTCAGCAAATTTCATTTCATAATCTAAGTTGTGGAAAACAGAAGATATGTAATCAGCGGCTTTAGTAATTTTACTTTGTTGCCAACCTTGTAGTCCTTCTGCTTCTGAAATATTTTTTAGCATATTATGGAGTTTAATAGAATATTTTGCAAGTTTGTATAAGTCTGATCTAGCCATATCAACTTCGTGATCTTTTTCGACCATATCAGCCATCATTGCCATATTCGAACCTTCTTCTACCGAATCTTTAATTTTAACACAGTTATCAACTGTCTTGCCACCTTTTTTCTTAGTGCCCATACGTTTATAGCCCTTCCAACAAACCTTGCCATCTACACCTTTTTGTTTTTCTTCGTCTAGTGTAGTGTAACTAGGGTTACCACAATCTGGGCATAATTCGCTTTCAAAATGTTTTAATCTCATAACATGCTCCTGTTATAGTATTTATGTCTAACCGGCATGCATTGCCGCCATGTGAGCCTTATACTTTTTAGTTCCTTTTTTATGTGGACTTTTACCTTCTACCTTCTTTTTCTTTTTCTTGCCCATACGTGATACAACACCTGGACCACCATTAGCAAAACCGTTACCTCCGCCCATACTAGTTGCTATTGCACTTGAACTTGTGGTTTCTAATATGTAATCGCCTTCTTTATGCTGTTTTACGTCTTTCATTTTTGACATTACTTTTTGTGCATCTTCTTTGTGTCCTGCATCTTTACATGCTTTTTTTATTGCACCTAGACCTGCGGCTCCGCCTTCTTTCTTGAGTGTTTTACGTATGCAATCCTCGATTGATCCTTTAGATTTGCTTTCTACTATTTCATATACTTTCATTTCTTTCTCCCAGATTTCATATTTGCACACCAATGATACATTTTAGCTTTTTCACCTGATGCATTTTTTGCCTTTTTACGTAGACTAGTAACACTACCGTTGCAACTAGCACCTGAACGTTTTACACGTCCTGGTCTGCTTTTACCCTTTTTTTTACCGTCTGCAAAGTTTTCTACGATTGCTTTTATTTTCCATGGCAACCTAGCAACTTCAACTTCCTTTATATTTAACATTTTAAGAGCATCTAGTCTATGATGCCCATTAATTATTTTATTGTCACAGTCTACTACAATATGATTGTATTTACCAGCTGTCAATCTGTCAACCTGTCTTTTAAAGTTTTCCATAATACGTTCTTGTTGCACAGGGATAAGATCTTTTACTTGTACTTTTTCTATTGTATGTTTAATATTTTGTAAATTTTTATTTTTTATTTGTGGAAGTTGGTCTCTTGTATAAGATTCCTTCTTTTGTTGATTCATTGCTATTGCGTAAATAGCACCTTCTGGATCCATTCCTTTTTCTTTAGCCCATTTTGCTATATTTTTTTTTGCTTTGGGTTTACTTTTTAGTTTGTCAGCTTTTTTATGGGCTGACTTAATATCCGACTTGCTCATATCTTCTTTCATTAGTGTTTTTAAATTTCTAGCTGTTCTTTCAAACTTATGATCTTTATGTTTAAAGCCCATACCACCAGCGGCTTCCCATTTTCCTATGTTTATTCCGTAGTCGTCAATTAGTATGTTAGGAGTGCCATCAGATTGAGATGCGTACTTGGCTTTATCAAATGTAATAATAATATTCTTAGGTGGAAAGAATGATAAGTGTTTTTCAATCCATTGTCTTTTATGTGGTTCTGAATTAGGATCATCTGGCAACGGACTGCTTAAAATGTTGTACGATCCTTTGATGTCTTTGATTAGAGATAGTAGGTTTTTTGCATTACTTGTCACTGGCAAATTTAGCCAAAAATCTTCTGTATCTCTTATCTTTTGCAAGGCTGGTTTTATGTCTTTTATGTTTCTCCAATCCTTACCAACAAGTTTTTTCCAGTCTCCAAAAAAATCTGCTAATACACCGTCCATGTCAACATAGATCTCACTTTGTGCATTTATGTCTTCTTTTACTTGTTCTTTTTCTTTTTTTCTATTCTTAGATATCTGATGTGCAAAATATCCTCCTGCACTACCACCTATTAAATATCTAAGGAAATCTACAACTACTTCAGGACTCACACCAGGTGGCATTCTTCTAAGGAATTCTGTCATTATTTCCTTAGCTTTTTTTGCTCCTTTTTTCTTAGCTAATAGTGTAAAAGCCGCGACTATGATTGGCCAAACTTGTATTGCTTCTGTAACTTGTACTGATTCTGCAAGTCCTAAGTTATAGAGAACATTAGTGCTTTTACCTTTTACTTTTTTACTTAATGTAGGAGGTCTTCCGTCTTTGTCTACAGTATTACCAAACTTTTTTGCTTGTCTTGGGATTTCATTAGTACCCACATCAACTGTTGTGTTAACACCCTTTACTATTCTGCCGTCTTCGTATAATTCACCTACTTTCATTTCTTCCTGCCTCTAAATTGAACAGGTCCAGTCATGTAGGGTTTAGAAAACCATAGCTTAAACCAGTCAGCATCTCCAGGCTTAACTCCTAGTTTCTTTTCTTTACGTTTTAATTCTGCGGCTGTTTCAGAGGGGTTTTCGTCTATCTTGTATTCAGTAAATCCTTTGAACTCATTTACACCTGCAAGACGTTTTAGTTCTTCAATACTAGAATACATTAGACTACCCCTTTACACCTACATCTGGATTAACTGCCCTTGGTGCTTGAGGTGCTCTTTGTTTTGCTATTCTAGCATTTTGATCTTGATTAGTTTTGTCTAATGACGCCCACCATTCCTTAGCACCTGCGATTGCCTGATTAGCAGGAATACTACGTCCGTTTTTAAGGAATTTTACATCAGCAATAGCCATTAGTTGTTTTAATCTTTCTGAGTGATTTACATTAGGCATAGGTCTGCCCATTTGGCTTTGCCGTGTATATGCTAAGTATTTGTCTATAGACTTTTGCATTCTTTCTTTGCCGTATTTTTGTAATTTTGCTGGATTAGATTTTAAAACTATTGTTACATCATTAAAAGGATCAAACATTGCATTTTTAACTGTTACCCCCGACTTGTCTTTATTTACTGAGAAGCCGCCAGCTCCTACTCCAATATTACCGGAGTCTGCTATTTTGTTGCCCTTCATATCATACGTTGCACTTTGGTCTACGTTTGCCTCTCCATTATCAGTTTTAACACTAGTTACAAAATTTAATTTAATTTTTCTTTGCACATAGTCATATGTATATTCCAATCCTTTGATAGCTGGTGTTTTCCACATTGTCATTCTTCCATCGACAAATGTGTACTTACCTCCGCCATTGCTTACATGTACTTTATTGTCATCATATTTGTCTTGTACATAGGTTGTTCCATCATCTGCAGTATATCCAGTTCTGTTAACTGGTATAGTTGCATCTGGTGCCTTAGGTGGATTTTGTGGCTTAAGAACCTTTATTTTATCCGGTAAAGTATCTCCAACTGCTTCGTTTTTTTGACCCTGACCAAAAACTTTCTTGCGTCTTTTAAAATCCTTTTTTACTTTGTCCACAACATCTTTAACTATATTTTCACCAATAGCATCGACACCCATTAAACCTTGTAGTTTTTTAAACATTTCTTCTGCAAAAGGTAATGCAGATTTTGTAACACCTAACTTGAATGCTTCTATATCATTATCCATTACAGTTTGTCGTAATTTACTTGCACTCATACCCGTGGCATCTTCTGCATCTGGATCTCTAGTTAACCGCACTAGTTTTAAAGTATCAAAATTGTAATCGTGTTGATCCATTTTTTTACCATTGTATGATTGAAGTACATTGCCCATTTTAGGCTCACCTTCTAGATATATTAGATCAGTGTAACCCATTTTATATAATCTATCAGCCGCCAAAAAAGGACTCTTAGCAAGTCCTACAGCAATGCCGTTAAAACTTTTTTGTGCCCATGCTAATTTTTCTTCGGAACTTAATGGATCTGTAGGAAGTTTAGATGCTCTATCACTTAAAAACAAAAAAGGATCTGCATTCTGTCTTTTAATTTCTTCTATTAATAGTTCATGTCCAGAGGTGGCAGGATTTAAACGACCAAATGCAAACGCCGCAGTTTTTTTTGGTGCTTCAAATAACTGCCTTAATCTCATGTATATTCACCATTGTTAATTTGTTCTATCTCTTCAGAGTAGATTTTATCGTACAATGCTTGTCTATGATCCTGTTTAAAAACTTCATCTGGCATTTTAGCAACATTATATTTTTTGCAGTAAGAGTTAATGCCATTGTCTACTAATGGCATAACAATCATTTTAGGATCAAAAACTTTTCTACCTTTAGTAAGTTCTGCAATTTTACACATTGCTGGATAATACTGTTTTCTGTAAAAGTCTCTATCATTTTTCATATGTACGTGTGTATCGTCTATAACATCAAAATTAAATTGTTGTTCTAAACCTGCTAGTTCAACTATTCTGTATAAATCTTTCATATCTTTACCATCTCTCAAATCATTTTTTCTTTTTGGATCATATTGGTCACCGTCCCATTTACCACTTTTTGTGTTATATTTGATGTTACCTTTGCTATCCATTACGCCTCCCGGATGTACCATTTCTTTTGACTTTGCAATTTTACCATCTGTGCCTCTATAAGAGTCGTACTCAGCTTCTAATTTTTTGTACTCGGGAGAATCCGTATATTCAAAGCCATCTGTCTTGTCACCAAGTGCGTCCATTTGATCTCTTATTTTTTTCTTCTCCGCACGTAGTTTTTGAGTTTCTTTTGTTGCTCTCATAACTTTTGCAAATCTTGTAGTGCTTCCCCCACCTGAGGTGCTTGTTGTATTGCTAGATCCACCTGTTGTTGTAACATTGCTTGTGCTTGTACTGGTAGACGATGATGTGGTTTTGACATCTGCACCACCTTTTTTCATAGCCGCGATTTTGTCTTTGCTTTTTTGCATTGCAGAGTCCATATCGTCGTCATCATCGCCGTCTAGCATTCTATCAAAGTCGTCTTTTCCATCAGGATCGCGTTTTGTGTTTGTAAACTTGTCTTGCTTTGCCTGCATTGCATCAGCTTCGTCTTTATCTATTTCAACTTCTTTGCCTGTTTTAGGGTCAGTTTTGTAATATTTTGTTGTACTTTTTTTATTTTTACCTGAGTATCTTCCTTCAGGTTTTTCAGGCAACCCTGTAACACCTGCTTTAACTAGTTGTTGTTTTATTCTATTGGTGTTCATTAACCTTGCAAAATATCTGTTGCCTTTTACTGCATCTATCAACGCCTGTAGTTCTTGTAATTCAGGTTGACTCAGTGCTTCGTGTAATAATTTTCCTAGCATACTTTGAAAGTCAATACCTGCAGTTACAGAACTAGAATCTACTTTTTTCAATAAAGCATTTATACGTTTACTAACATCGTTTCGCGACATTTGTTTACCATTAATATTAAAAGTATCGTCCTTGGTTGATGCTTTAGTAGTTGCTGTCTTTGTGCCATCTGGGTCTTGTTGTGCTGGTGTTGCTCCTGTAGTAGCTGGTGCTGTTTTATCAGGAGGTGATACTTTAGGTGCTTTATCTTTAGGATCAGGTGTTGCTGTCTTTGTGCCATCTGGGTCTTGTTGTGCTGTTGTGGTTCCTGTTGTATCTGATGCTGTTGGAGTGCCTCCAGGTGCAGTAGTTTGTGTTTGTGCATCAGGTGATACTGGTGCTGTTTGTTGTCCTGTAGTTGTGTCCTGTCCTGCAGGTGTTGCTCCTGTCGTAGCAGGTGCTGTTTTATCCTGAGGAGATACTTTAGGTGTTTTATCCTGGGGGTTTTGTTGTACTGGAGCTGGTGTTGTAGTTGCACCGGGCGATACTTTATCTTTTGGATTAGGTGCTGGTGCAGTTGTTTGGTTTGCCTGTGTAGTATTTGCCTGAGCGTCAGCCGGTCCGTCAACACCTTGAGTTGTATTTCCTGATGGCTGAGCTGGTTGTGCTGGAGCCGTCGGAGCAGGTTCTTGTGCGGGTTCTTTTTGTACACCTGCACTTTGCATAGCCTTCAATGTTCCTGGGCCTGCATCTCCGTCTACTGCTATTCCTTGTTTTTGTTGAAAAGCTCTAACTGCATTGGCAGTACCTTTTCCGTAAATTCCATCTTCGCCTCCGGCATTAAAGCCGTTAGCATTTAACCATTTTTGTAATTCTACAACTTCAGGCAGTTTGTTAGCACCATACCCGCTTTTTTTCCAAAGGCTTTGTGTAGTGTCTACATTAAGTTCTAAAAGGATTTCTGCCCAAGCTACCATTTTCTACAACTCCAGTAACGAGCCTTATGACGCGGTCCTGGATTAGCACAGTTATGTCTTGCTCTAAAGGAACGTCTACGTGCCGGATTAGACTTTTTAATTTTCACGCCTTTTTGCCCAAAGTTAACTTTAACTACATTACCTTTTGGATTCTTTACATAGACTTTAAATTTCTTAACATCTCCAGCCATTGGCTTACCAAGTTTGACTTTACGTCCTTGGTATTCTGCTTCGTCAATAACATCATCTTCGTTAAACCACATAACACCATATTCTGCAAAAAAATCATCGTCATCATCAAATGTAACTTCGTCTAATTCTTCTGCTTCGTCTGTTGATACTTCTATATCAAAATCTTCGTATCCTTCAGCAAAAAGGTACTTACTTAACCTTTCAGCATATTCGTCTGATTCTTCGTTAGTTAGTTGTCTAGCTAAAGGTATTTCTAAAACTCTAGCACCCTGTTCTGATTCTAAAACAGTTAGATTTGGAAAAATAGATTCATCTAGGTTTTCGTTTAAATTATCATCTTTTTCAAATACTATTCTTACAAAATGTTCCATTGCTTCGTCCTTAATGATTTAAAACAACACCATTTACAGTTCCGTCTGTATAGGTTACTACTATTCTTATCCACACATAATTACCTGTAACGTTACGTATTGCACTTGTAGTCTGTGTAGATAAAGTGTTAGTATCTACAGTAAACCAGTCTGCTTCTACTGGTGTTGTCGCAAGTGTGCCTTGTATTAGTATTGTTCCACTGAATCCATCAAGATTATATTGTATACTATGTAAACCATCAGATCGTCCATAGTATCCATCACCTTTTAGTTTATCAGATGTATTCGTCACTGACGTGCTGTCACCCGGATGGGTGAAACTAGTGTTGTTTGTTGAGCTTATTACAAAATTAAATGTTTCACTGTTTGCTGGCATACAATTATTTATCTATATTTTGCCTGCTTACCAATTTGTCTATTCTTGCAAAACTAGTGCCAGCAATCAAATTACACAACATCAGAGTTGAATCATTTTTAGCATACATATATCGTCCAGCAACATAGCCGTTTTTCTTTATTTCATCATTAGTAGCAGGAGTAATTTTAACTTTATTTTTATTTCTCTCACACCAGTCACCAAATGAAGCTGGAAGAGGATTATTCCCAAATGTAATCTTATATTCATATGGAAAATCACCATTAACAATCATAGTTTTGTGATTATCCATTAAAAATTGTGCTAGTTTTGGATCTGGCTCATAAAACTCTGTAATAGATGTAATTTTTTTAGCTATACTTTTAAGCCAAGGTTTGTCATTAGAATAAACTTTAACAACATTACCTTCACATCTTAACATATACTCATTTGTATACCTAAAACATTCATTAAAAAAAGTTCTTACATCAGTAAACTCGTCTTGTTTTATTTGCTTCTCTTTCATAGTCTTTTTAATCCATAGAGGAAGACCAGATTCGTGAGAACGTTGTAAGTCATCTATAATAGACTTCGCATACCTAAAGTTTTTATTTCTAAAGATACTAGCTATAGGATTTCTAAATGACATTCCATAAAGATATTTGTTGTAAAATAGTTTTTTTGTTTCAAACTTTTTCAATTTTTACCTTTTCGTAATCAAGTTTTATAGATTTACCTTTAACGACAATTTTACATTCGCCGCCTTCTTTTAATTCTCCAAACAACATTGCCCTTGATAAAGGCTTTTTAATATCTCTATCAATTACACGTTGTAAGGGTCTTGCACCCATCTTGCTGTCGTATCCTTTATCAACAAGATAATCTAAAGCATCATTGTCAATAGTAATTTTGATGCCTTTTGCTTCTACCTGTGTACGTAATGTTACTAGGAATTTACCAACAACTTTCATCATTACTTCTTTACTTAATTTTCCAAAAGTTACTACTCCGTCTAATCTATTTCTAAATTCGGGAGCAAAGTATTGTTTTAGTTCAGTATCTTCATATTTGAAGTCAAAGTCGTCGGAAAATCCTATAGACTCTTTTTCAGCTTGTTCTGCACCTAGGTTTGTTGTTAGTATGACTATAGTGTTACGTGCATCTGCTTCTTTACCATTACTTCCTGTCACTTTTCCGTTGTCCATTATTTGTAACAGTATTTGTGACACATCGGGATGTGCTTTTTCTATTTCATCTAATAGTAATACACAATTAGGATTTTCTTGTAGTTTAGTAATTAAGAGTCCGTGATTTTCTTCGTAACCTACATATCCTGGAGGACTACCAATAAACTTTGCTACTGCATGTTTTTCTTGATATTCACTCATATCGAAACGTACAAGTTTTGTACCTAAGTGTTTTGCAAGTTGTTTTGCAGTTTCGGTTTTACCTGTTCCAGTAGGACCCATAAATATAAAACTTCCAATAGGTTTATCTTCATCTTTCAATCCTGCTTGTGCTACTAGGATCTTATCAACTAAATCTTCTATTGCTTTATCCTGTCCGTACACACTACCTTTAATATTCTTTTCAAGATTTGCTAGGTTCTCAGTTTCTTTTTCAGCAACCTGTTCAGCAGGTAAATTTACAAGTTTTGCAAGTTCAAACTGAATATTTTCTTCTCCTACATTTCTCTCAATATCTTTTTCTTTTAGATTAAACCTACTACAAGCTAAATCAATCAAGTCAATAGCTTTATCAGGAAGTTTCTTATCACTTTGATATTTCACACTTAATTTAATTGCTGAGTCGATTGCATCTTCTGAAATAACTGTGTTATGAAACTCTTCATAATACTTTTTAATGCCATTAAGAATATCCATTGTTATTTCTTGTGACGGCTCGTCGACTGTAACCCTTTGGAACCTTCTCATTAATGCTCTATCTTTTTCAAAGTATTTTCTATATTCTTCCCAAGTGGTACTTGCAACAACTTTGATATTACCTTTACTAAGTGCAGGTTTAAGCATATTAGCAAGATCGTTTGAGTTAGGTCCGCCACCTGATCCTGCTCCACTAATCATGTGTGCTTCGTCAATAAACATTATAGTTTTGCCTTTACCTCTAAGTCCAGCTAAAACAAGTTTGAACCTTTCTTCAAAGTCACCTCGATACTTAGAACCAGCTAGTAATGATCCTATGTCTAAGTTGTAAACATTGTATTCTTTTAAAAACTCTGGCACAGTATCATTGACAATATTCCAAGCTAATCCTTCTGCAATAGCAGTTTTACCAACTCCAGGATCACCTACTAATAATACGTTGTTCTTGTTACGTCTACCTAATGCAAGTGCAATACTGTCTAGTTCTTCACTTCTTCCAATCACAGGATCAATTTTATTTTTTTGTACTTCCTGATTTAGGTTTGTTGTAAATGCTCGTAAAGCCCGTTGTGCCTGTCCTGACATTTCATCTTCAGCTAGATCGTATTCCATTTCATTGCTGAGATAATCATTTAATTTATCTTTTTGAACACCGCCTTTTTCTAAGTAGTAGTTTGCAACAGATTTCTTTTCTGATAATACACTTAATACAACGTCTTGTAAGTCAATATGCGATCTTCCGCTGAAAAGAGTTTGTGTAAAAGCTCTGTTTAAAACCCTTTCAACTGATTGTGTTTTTTTAGGCTTATGTTTAGGATCATCTATTTCAATATCCTTACAACTATTTTTTAAATGATGCTCTAAATTAGTTTTGATAAATTCAACATCTGCACCAAAACCTTTCAACAAATTATATAAAGTTTCGCTACACATTATACTGAACAATAAATGTTCAATAGTAACGTATTCGTGCTTTAGGTTTTTTGCATCTTTAATTGCTTTTTCAAATACTAATTTTAAATCTTCACTAGGTTCTACCATTAACGTGTTCCTTTGTTTTCCATTTATTCGTGTTCTCCACCTGGATCATTTGCATCTAATTTTACCTTTTTACCATTTACCCACATGTTCTGCCTTGCTCTTGGTCCACTGTTATAACCACTCTTGAAGGTAAATGACTTTACAGTTTTATTTAAGCTATCAGGCCTTTTATCAGCCTCATTAAAGATCATAACTGTAATTGCAGTACCTGATATTAGTGCGACGTGAGCTATAGCACTTATGCCAAATGCAGTTATACTTCCAACCATAATTGAAAATATTCCACTCCACATAAATGCTAAAATCGTAAACACCATATGTGCTACCCTTGGATCTAGTTTACGTAATGCTGATCCTTCGATTGTCATAATAGAATTCCAAAAGTCTTTGATTATTACGTATACCAATACAGGAGGGTATGCTTTATAACTATTTTTATTCATCTTTCAATCTCCTAACTATTATACATTATACACATATTTAAAAAAAATGCAAGTTATTTGGTAATATCTCTCTTTATGTTCTCTATCAGTTGCAGGTTCTTTTCTGATAATTTAGGTGTTTGGCAACCAATTTCAACGTATAAGTTGCCTCTTTGCTTTGTACGCATTACAGGTATTCCGTATCCATTTATACTAAATGTAGTTCCAGGATTTGTTCCTGTAGGTATTGTCAAACTAATAGATTTACCTTCAGGAGTGTTTATGTCTATCTTGGTTCCTGTTAGTAAATCTAACATGCCTACGGATATTTTTGTATATATGTTATTACCGTCAACACGCCATCCAGGAGGATATCTTACTCTTATTACAACGGATAAGTCTCCCCTTGGTAAGTTAGGTATAGAGTTATCGCCGTATCCTGTAAATCTAAGGGTGTCTCCATCTTTCATACCTTCTGGTATTCTTACATCTAGTATCTCATTCTGTCCATTGGGCAATTTAAATGTTATAGTGTTTCCACCGCCTGTAAATACATCTTTAAAGTCTATTGTATAGTTTAGTCTTATATCTTTATTTTTACGAGGACGTTGTTGTGCAAAACCAAATGGACCTCCTCCAAACATTTGTTCAAACACGTCTCCCATGTTTCCTGAATTAAAATGAAACGACTGGCTTTGATTTTGATTTACTTGCTGTGGATCAGCTGTACCAAATTGATCGTACATTTGGCGTTTTTGTGTATCACTAAGGACTTGATATGCTTCGTTAATTTGTTTAAACTTCTCAGGATCTCCTCCTTTGTCAGGATGGTACTGCATTGCTTTATTTTTGAATGCTGTTTTAAGTTCTTTGTCTGAGGAAGATTTTGTTACCCCTAGAAGTTCATAGTAGTCCATACTACTACTTATTTAAACGGTAACTTTGCCTTCGGAGATTAGACGTTCTCTATTTTTTAAATGCTGTGCATCTATTTCGTCTTTAGATCCACCAAAATATGCAACACCGTAGCCGTCATCAATCATAACTTCAGTAAGTTTTCTTTGTGCGTCTTTCTCACCATGGTATACTAAAAAGTCTCCTAGTATTCTACCAAACTTACCTCTACTGTCTTCACCTGATTTGTCTATGGTAGTTTTTAAAACTTGTATTGATCCTACAGGTAGATAACTTTTTACATATTCTTTTGATGCAAGGCCAAACTGCTTTTCTACTAAATCTCTAGTTCTAGATTCAGGAGTATCAATGCCCATCATTCTCACACGTTCTTTGTGCATCCATACTCCGAATCCTAAGTCGATATCAACGTCAACTGTATCTCCGTCGACTACTCTTAAAATTTTTGCCTTATACTCATACATTTTATAATCCTTTTTAGTTTCTATTTGCGAGAGGATTATCAAGAGCTCTTTGTAACTGTTTCTCCATGTCGTCTTGAAGATCTTTTATTTTACTTTCTAAAAGTTCTTTTGTAGTAGAGTTTTCTCTTATAAGCATGTCCTTTTGTGCAACATATTGGTTTAACAAGTCATCGCGTTTAGTATCGAATCTAGTTTCAGCATCGTCTATTAATGTTCTTGTTTTAGTTTCAACTTCATTAATATCATCTTCTACTTTGTCTATAATCTTTTCTAACCGCACTATGTCGTCACGCAGGCCATTCTTAATATCTCTTGAATAATCTAATGCCTCATCTAACTTTGTATTTATAACATCCATACGTGCATTAACTTGGCCAGTATCTATGTTGGCAATGATATCTTTCATGTTTGAATAGTCTTTATAAAATTCAAATCCTGCCCATAGTCCTCCACCTAATGTACCCAAAAGAGGTAATATAAGTAGAAGCTTCCCTCCACTTAATTTAATTCCTCCATATTCAACTTCTGCCATTTTTTCCTCCTATTTTAAGTTGTATTGTAATTCTTCCATTGCACCAAACTTAGGATCGTTTAAGAACCATCTAGAAAAATAATGATCCACAGTAGGCTTATCTGGATAAAATGCAATCTGTTCTATTTCTTTTTTATTGTAATCAAAACCTGGCACAAAAGAAATAAGTGCAAGGAGTTGTCGTTGTACTAACATTTGTTGTTCTATAGTTACTGCGTTTTCAATCTTCTTTGTTAATTCGTTGGCCTTTTTAGCAATTAACATCTTTAATTTATCATTTCTACTAGTGGGTTTTTTCTTAGCTTTTGGCTCTTCTTTAGTTTCCTCTTTTAGCTGTGCGATTTCTTTTTCAATGTCATCTTCTTGTTCTTTACTGCCTCCAATTGATCCATCTTTTTCGCCTGGTGTTTTGTTATCTTCTTTAGACTTTTGTTTATCTTCTTTCTTCTCTTCTTCTTTTTCTTCAATCTCTTCGGACTCTTCTTTTACTTCTTCAAGTTCTTCTTTAGCCTCATCAGCATTTGGATTGTTAGTTTCTTCTTCTAATGAAGCAATCTCTGCTTCTATGTTATCCTCTTGATTAGATTGTCCATTATTAGACTGTGATTCTAAGGAAGCAATTTCTGCTTCTATGTTGTCAGACATTGCCATTGTGCCATCCATTGATTCTAGTTCTGCAAGTTCTCTTTCTATACTATCTTCCATTGCTGTCAAGTCAGATTGTACAATATCAACTTCTGGAACTTGTACTGTTTCAGTTGTTGTGTCGACAGTTGGTTGTACAAAATTTTGTACAGTAGGTAATCCTTCAATTTGTAAACCTGTATTAATATCTCCTATTATAATTTCTGTATCTAATATTTCTTCAATTGGATCTATATCAGTTCCATCGTCAACAATTTGTATTGGTGATATGTAACCTGCACACGTTTCATCATATTGTGGATCAAAACTACATTGTTGGTTAAAATACGCAACATCATAACCTATGCATGTAGTTTCATATAAAGGGTCAATGTTACATTTTGCTTCTTTATAACCTGTACATGTTGCATCAAATAATGGATCTAATGCACATTGTTGATTCAAGTAAGCAGTCGCATGTCCTGGACACCCTTTATCATATAAAGGATCCAATGAACATTGTTGGTTATAATATGCTTGTGCATATCCTGTACAGCCTGCATCGTATAATGGATCCAAAGTACATTGCTGGTTATAGTAGGCTGTAGCATATCCAGGACATTGTGTGTCATACAATGGGTTTAGTGAACATTGTTGATTGTAGTAAGCTGTAGCATATCCTGGACATTGTGCATTATATAATGCACTTATTGAACATTGTTGATTAAAATATGCAGTAGCATATCCTGGGCATTGCGGATCATGTAATGCACTTATTGAACATTGTTGATTAAAGTATGCAGTAGCATAACCGGGACAGTTCTGGTCATGTAATGCACTTATTGAACATTGTTGATTAAAATAGGCTGTTGCATATCCAGGACAGTTTTGGTCATGTAATGCACTTATTGAACATTGTTGATTAAAATATGCAGTAGCATAACCAGTGCAAGAAGTATCATGTAATGGATTTAAAGCACATTGTTGGTTTAAATAAGCAGTTGCATATCCAGGACAATTCTGATCGTGTAATGCATTTAAAGAGCATTGTTGGTTATAGTATGCTGTTGAGTATCCAGGACATGTTGGGTCATGTAATGGATTTGCTGAACATTGTTGTGTCATATAAGCCGCCGCATATCCTGTACAAGTAGGATCAAATAACGGGTTTTGAGTACATTGCTGATTAAACAATGCTACTGCATAACCTTGGCATTGCGGATCATATAACGGATCGTTATGGCAAGGATTAGCTGAAAAGGTTAATTTTAATTCAGATTGAGCAACATTAAATTCAGGACCATAACGACCAGCCCAGTTTGCACTATCACTTCCTTGTGCGAGTATGTTTATATCTGAAAAATATGACGGAGGTAAAAATTGATTAGGAAAAGTTTCCGATCCGGAATGAGTAGTCCAATTGTGAGAATGGCCGTAATCATAAGTATATGTTTGATATGTGTTACCGTTGGAGTCTAATATTTCAACAGTGATTTCAAAATCATCTATTCCTGGTTGGTTTGTGTAGATATTTGCGTTACCATTTTTAACTCGCCATTTATAAGTAAATCCGTTTACCTGTATACCTGCCTGTGCTAATGCAGTATTAATAGCTATAGTTGTGCTAATAATTTCATCTGCACCACCCCAAATAAATCCACTGTCATTAGGTAATCTATTAGGAACAGATTCGTTTCCAACACCTGCTGGATTTCTACTTCCACCCCACCAACCAGTACCATAAGTACCAGTCCAGTTCTGAGCACTGGGATCTAGTAAATCACCTGTCGTGGAAGTTTGGGGAGTTGTATTTACAACCTGTGCTGATGCATTACAGTAAAAGCAAAAGCATAAGAGCACTGCCAATAACGGCGCCAATACCCAAAGTAGCTTGTTTCTTTTGAACATCTTCTTTTGTCTCCAATTCTTCACGAGGTGGTATTTTTCCTGGATTGGATTGCCATTCGTCAGTAGCTTGTTCGCCTATTTTTCCTAAATAAGGACAAGGAGTTCCCGCCATTTCCATAGCATCATAAACTCTCCTATCTTGACATAGTACTGATACTGCCGCAACTTTCATACCCATGTCGTATAAAGTTTTTGATATTTTTAATCTTTCACAGTTTGCATCTCTTACAGTTTCACCTGTTGAAATACCTAGTATCTGTGTTTGTACTGCACCAGCCACTCCAACTGTACATAGATCAGACGATGAACTATTTACTGACGGAGTTATAGCAGATGGAGGAGGAGATATCACTATCGTCCTGCCCTCTGACTTTACATTGGAGTCGCTTTTAGTATTCGTATTTACATTAGTTTCGGCATACGCATCTCCTAATGATCCAAAGACCACAGCAAACAACGTTGCTAAAACAATTACCCTAGTATTCATATATAGTTTCCCTCACGTTAGGCAAGTATTTATATTGCAATTTGTACCATTAACCAATTACACACCGGTAAAAATCGTAAGAAATTTTACACCTGCAATCGTCAAAATTTTGACGGTTTTTTAAAGTTATTTAGTTATTTCCTGCTAGAAGTGTATAGTCCAAACCAAGCCGCACCTGCACCTACGACTATACTAATTAGTCCAGATTGTTCAAGTGTAGGATTATCTAGGTTCATAAACCATATTACACACTTATATAACAAGATGATGTATGTAGTAATAAATATTCTTGGAAATATTCTCCAAGCATCGACGGCTTTTGCAAGATGAATAATTTTAGCAAAAGGATTAGGACCTAGGTCTTTAACACTTGTATCTACTTCTAGGTCTAGCTTAACTTTTTTACTAATGCTTTCATTACTTGCTGGAACTGCAATCTCAGCATCTGGTGCCGGTGCAGTTTCTAAATCTTCAAGTTTCTTTCTAGGCATTTCTTCCCCCTCTTTTTATGTTTTCGATTTCTTCTTTGTTTCTAGCAATACTATCACTGTTTCTATCTATAGTTGCATCTTGTGCTTTATCTATAAGTTTCTGCATTCTTAAACCTTTTTCTATATCTGAATCTAAATGCAGATCCTTATTAATAATTTTTTCTAGCTTTAATGAACCTATACGATCATTAGCAACATATCGCCAAGTATAACCTCTGGATCCATAACATCCAAATACAGTTTCTCGTAAACCTATTTTTACAATTATAGATTGTTCCCCATCTAGTATTACTTCGTCGCCCTCGTTAAAAGCAGGATTAAATCTAAACTTCAATCCTTGCATAAAGTTTGTAGCAAAATCTTTGAACCAAAAAGCGGCACTGATGCTTATTAGGATAGCAATCCAAGGAACCATCATAGTGGCAAAGTCTAATCCCAACTTATCAAACGCTTCCATCTATTTCTCCAGTTTCTTTATTCTTGCTTCTAATTCATCGATCTTTTTAGTTACATGTGGATACTTTTTACGCCATGCGTCTTTTGGTTGTTCAAACCAAGTCCACCCCCATCTTTGAACTAAAAAGTCAAGTACTTGATCAAACTTGCCATAACACCAGATTCCAATTCTAGTGTCTTTGATATAGGTAGAGAATGCTAGTCCTAGTAATGAACCTGCTATTGCGGTGTAAATCCACAGACGGTCACCCGCCATTCTTTCTACCATGTTCCAAATTGTTTCCATCAATAGTATTTATATTGATTTCATTTGCTATTTGTCAGTGGTTTCTTCTTGGTCAGGTTTAACTGCTTCTTCGTAATATACAATGATTTCAGTTTGTTGTTCTATATAACGTCTAAGGTCGGCTATGTTAATTGCAAGGTTTTCATAATCCTTCATAGAAAGAACCACATATGCAAGTTCGCCGTGTTCAGCAGTAAATTCTTTCACGAAGGATTCGTAGTTATCTTTAGTAACAACGTATACTCTAGTGTCTACTAGATCAATTGGTTTTGGTCGAGCTACTGTCGGTACTGTTGTCTTCTCTATCTGTGTTACTATTTTCACTTCCGGTTCGCGGAACGACGAGCAACCAGTTAGGAAGAGGAGTATCGCCATCACCGCCAGTAGCGGCTTCCAACTCGCGCCATAATTTAGCTGTGGCACCATTCATCCTTCCTTCTAAGTCTTTACTATCTCTTATAGCATCCTGCACTAGATCTAACTCACGTAGTCTATTGCGTAAGTTATCACCGTACTGTTCTGCTTTTTGTAAGTCTTTTGTTAATTGATCTGATAAGTTGTTTAGTCTAATATTATCTTCTTTAAGTAATGCTAAACTTTTTTCAGTAGTTTCTACTGCTGTTTCTAGTTTAGCATTATTAAGTCTCATAATTTCAAGATTGGATTGTAATTGTTTTACGTAAAATAGTCCACCACCAGCCGCGGCCAGAATAATAAACACCAACGCAATTTTTAATCCACTAAACATAGTTGTATTTACCCTAACAACTTTCCCAAGGTTTTTGGGCCAACAATACCGTCAGCAACTAGTCCATTTGAACTTTGCCAATGCTTTACAATTTTTGCAGTACCTGGACCAAAAATTCCATCAGCAGGATCAATATCAAGTTTCTCTTGTACTTCAGATACTAATGGTCCTCTGGAACCTTGTCTTATTGTTTGATTATACTCTATTTCTGGTTCTTCAAAATCACCACCCAGCACGTCTAATGCATGAATGTAATGTTTTTTACGATCGTCTAAACCAATTGTTCCACCGTTGATGCGTTTAGTCATACCAACAATATCTTGTGCATCACAATACTTGTTGATATTATTTGTATCCCAAAACCAACATGCACTATCTAATGCTCCTGCTTTGGTTCTGACATAGTCTACTGCTTCTTCTGGTGTTTTTTCTACAGCTTTTGCGAATTCTGTGTAGTTGTACCTTCCTGTGAGCTGAAGTATTCCACCACCCCTAAAACGCCAACCATCGCCAGAGGCAGTATCGCCGTTATCCATCCTACTTGCATAAATGACATTAGCAATTTTTTCTGGTTGTCTGTGGTATTCATTTGCATCTCTCCCAGCTCTTCTAAAATACTTGGGGAATATAGAATTTAATGCTTTGGCGCTATAGTTTAAATTTTCACTTAAGACTCTAAAGCCGCCGGACTCATGTCCACATTGTGCTACAAATCCTGCAACACGTTCTATAGTATTAACTTCCCATAATGGTAAGATTTCGCACATAGCATTGTACCAATCTCGCCAGTCATCTCTATGGATAAGCTCTTCAGCCATCCACTCTTCAAAATTAAATTTAAAGTGTTCTTTAGCCATTGTTTAGATCCTTTTTTTATAAAATTATTTATTGAATACGTTCAACAACTAATGTCTTCCCGGCATTCTCCAGCGTTAATTTGCTACCGTATTTTGTAATATTGTAATCTCCTACGTACTTTGATAAAAATATTATTTCAGCAAAGTCCCAAGGATTAAAACTTTCAGTAATACTATCTAGTATTTCTTGTTTATTACCAAATTTTATAAAATTAAAGTGTAAAGCTTCTGAGTATTTTTTCTTTATTGTAAGTTTATTCTCAAGTAAGTCGATTTGATCTACATAGCTTTTGTTAAAAAAGTGTTTGTAATTTTCTAAAGTTGTTTCTTCTTTTATTCTCTTGTAATCGTCTGCGTTAGATGGAACACTTTCTAAGTTTTCAAGAGTAGCTTCCTTACTTTGAAAGTTTTTATAATATCTAAATTTTAAAGAATCTAATCCGCCAATCTTTTTAACACCGTCTAGTATTTCAAAAATATTATTAGCTACACCTTTATCTCGCTCCATTTCTACAAATACTTTATATGTGCCATCGCTTTGTTCTCCAGGAGTAACATCAGCATCTAATATAAAACTATAACCACTTTCTAAAAAGTTAACTAGGTCAACTGCAGGTGCTTTATCACGCATACTAAAACTAACTGTAACTATATCTTGATCTTCGCCCATTTTGCTTGAAAATGAATCAATCTCAAATATATCGTATATCATATGTTTTAGATCTTCTTTATGCAATCCGCCCATTATACTGCTCCTTCAGGAGGTGCCGCTGGTGCTGGTTCGCCTCCGCCTGGTACTGGTGGCGGCGGTGCCGCTCCTCCCATTGCTGTTGCATCAGCAGGTTGAGCTCCTGCTCCGGCTCCTGCATTAGTGTTCTCTTGCGGATCTGCAATCATATCTTCCATTTCTTGGTATGAACCAAACATATCTGATATTAATTTTTTAGGCATCATTATTTCTACAATCCAAATTGCTTTTTTATCTAACTTGCCTTTTTTTGTACCTGGTCTAATGTCGTCTGGCTTTCTAATCTTACGTGGCTCTATCATATGTGTTTTTTGATAGGTAATTTTACAATCATAATCAAGTAAACGTTTACCGCCCATTGGATCAGGCATCTTAGCTCTGGGCCAAAAGAACTTGCAAGTTACCCAATGCCTGTCAATTTTAGGACCTTCAGCTAATTCGCCATCTTCCCAGTTGTCGTAGACATACAAGTCTAGTTCATCTAAGACTCTTTCAAAGTCTTTAAGTATACTAAAAGAAGAATTACTTTCGTAAATTCCTTCAACATTTTTTATAATATCGTAAATATCTTGCATAGTTTATTTACTTCCCATATAACCAGCAATAATACCTATTAATCCTGTTAGGGCCATCTTCATGAGTGTTATTACTTCTTCATCTATTGGTCTATTTTCTGCTAAGGCTACATAGTAGTCACCAATAATAATAACGCCTAAGAGTCCTAAAACTCCGCCTGTTAATATAATGATTACTAAATCTTTTAAATTTTTAATCATATAGATGTCTCCATTGTATACTTTTATTTATCGTAATATGTATGTTGATAACCTTTGTCTGACAAGTATAAATACTTTTGTAGGGCAACTAGCCCGACGTGGCGCAAGTCCTACGTACAAATCCATTGTAAGGAGGACACTTAATGGGTGCAAAACGAGCGTCTCGAAAAGTGAGACAAAATTCAGTAAACAATGTCGTCGACTTTGACATATATAAAAAGAAAGATCAAGTAAACATCCTTCCAAGAAATAAAAATCAAGAAACATACATGCTAAAACTGCTTGACCGGGGAAAAGATATAGTCTTCGGAATTGGTCCTGCAGGAACCGGCAAAACACTTATTGCTGTTCAGGTGGCTGTAAAATTGTTTAAAGAGGGTGTAGTTGATAAGATAATTGTCACAAGGCCAGCAGTTTCTGTTGATGAAGATCTGGGGTTTTTACCAGGAACATTAGAACAGAAGATGGCACCTTGGACTAGGCCAATATTCGATGTATTAAGAGAATATTTTAATGCACGAGAAATATCAGGCATGATAGATGAAGGCATAATTGAAATATCCCCACTAGCATATATGAGAGGCAGAACATTTAAAAGAGCTTTTATTTTAGCAGATGAGATGCAAAATGCAACTCAAAGCCAAATGAAAATGCTTTTAACAAGGATAGGCATAGGATCTAAAATGGCAGTTACAGGTGATCTAGCTCAGGCTGATCGTGTAAATGACAATGGTCTTTTAAAATTTGTTGGATTTCTCGACGATAAACAACTTTCTCGGTTGGACATAGTCCGTTTTGCAAAAGGAGATATAGAAAGACATGAAGCTGTTAGGGAGGTATTAGAAGTTTACGGAGACGTGTAACTAACTTCCTGTTTCAACCCCGGCTAACTATTAGTCGGGTGTTGAGGCTTCCACATATTCCTTTACTGCTGGAAATATTTTTGCAATAACTTCAGCACATGCATGAGCAATTTCCATATGTTCTTTTTGTGTGCCGTGACCGCCACGCAGTTCTATATAATGAATCCAACTTCGTAATGTTCCGTTCATGTAAAGTCTAGTTTTAGTTAGTCCTTCAGGTAGGACTACACGGGCTTGTTCTTTAGCAATGCCGTTATCTATAGCCCATTGATAGGCTTCTTGTGCTTCTCGTATAACTTTGTTTTGATGACTGGCCCAAATCATTCCTAGTCTAATATCTTCCTTATTTTCTGGGTCTAAATCAACACTATTTTGTCTATTTTTTTTATCTTGTAACCTAGCTTCGCGATGTACAAACATATCGCCCATTTCTTCTGGGTTTGCATAACGTTGACTGAATTCTTGAAAACTAAAACTTCTATGACGTACAATTTGATGTGCAATATCTCTTGTTGTGTTAATTTCTAAACAAGCACTTACCATCTCAAACGGTGACCAATGTTTGTGTTTTACTAGATATTTTAATAGTTTTTCGTTTGTTTCCTTGTTATTTTGATTGCTAGGGTTACTTACTCTAGCACAATAGGCAACTAAATCTTGACAATCTTTTATAGATTTATCAGTTTCATAATAAGCACTATTTTCGTATTCCGATGGTTTACTATATGATATTAAGCGAACGGCCATTCTTTTTTCCTTCCTTTTAAGTTTCTAATTCTATCTTCAATAAAATGTATTGCAGTATGTATATGTCCCGTGTCTTGGGGTTGGATTAGTGTTCTGTAATACTCTACTTCTTCTTCTAGTACTTCTAATCTAACTAGGTCATTTATTAATGTTCTGTTTTTGCTAGTCGCCTTCGCCTGGATTTTCACTAAAGTGTTCCTCTAATTTGTTTGGCACTCCTTGCCATTTTTCTGCATCTTCTGGGGCATCTTTCTTTTCAGTTATATTTGGCCATTGTTCTGACCATTTTTTATTAAAGTCAACCCAAAAATCTTTGTCACCTGTAGAATCAGGAAGTATTGCATCTACAGGACATTCTGGTTCGCATACACCACAATCAATACACTCGTCTGGATGTATAACTAACATGTTTTCTCCCTCGTAGAAACAGTCCACGGGGCATACCTCAACGCAATCCATATGTTTGCATTTTATACAGTTGTCATTTACTATGTACGTCACTCGTTAATCTCGAAAGTCTGATTAATGTTGCGGCCAAATTAATTTCTGGATCCACAACTAAAGTATGATCTACTAATCCTTGTTTTATAATTAAAACTGCTTGATCCTGTTGTTCATCATCACCAAATAGTTCTATATTATCATACAGCCATCTGTATATATCTTCCATCTCTTCTGGACGAACTGTACCACACAAAAGTTTTCTTGCTTTTTGTATTTTTCCTTCTTTGAACAGTTCTACCATATCAAGTTTCCAGTCAGCTTCTCCAGTATCACCTTCATTTGGTCTAAGCAAACTATTGTCTTGTATATTCATTTGTACAGTATTGATACACTTTCTTAAGTCTGGATAAGTTGCTTTAACATATGTATCAAGTATATCTAAGTCTGGTGTAATGCCTTCAGTAATAAGTATCTCTGCCACTCTAGCTGTGAACTCAGTTTGATCAATTTTTGCAATGTGAAAACCTTGACACCTGCTATGGATAGCTGGAATAATACGGTTTGGATAATTACAAGTTAGAACAAATCTAGAAGTTGTATGATACTCCTCCATAACACCTCTAAGTGCCGCTTGTGCATTAGGTGATAGATAATCTGCTTCATCTAGCAACACAACCTTAAAGTCTCCGAATGGAATCATTTGTACAAAGTTAACAATCCTATCTCTAACGTCATCTACTGAGTTAGTTCTACTGGCATTTATTTCTAGTATATCGTATTCGTTAACTTCTAACTCATTAAACAAAAGTTTTGCTAATGTAGTTTTACCTATACCTGCATTCCCACTAAAAAGTAGATGAGGAATAGTTTTATCTTTGATCCAAGTTTTAACTTGTTTTCTTTGTGCTTCATCTCTAAAGACATATCCATTTACTGTCTTAGGACGATACTTTTCAACCCATAGATCTTTCATTGTTGCTCCTGCATTTTTATAGTATTATAGCAGTAAAATGTCTGCTTGTCAATGGAATTTTTGGTAAAAATCAACACTATTTTGGAAACTATCTGTATATTTTCTTTTTTCTTGATGTACTTTGTTTATCTTTATATCTAAATTTTTAAGCTCTTCTGGCAAACTACTACCCCAAAAATTAGCATTTGAGTCTTTAAACATATTATAAGGAGTCATTTTATGTCCAGCTATCATATATAAAACTGCACCAAACTCCTCCCAACTCAGTCTATTTTCTATTTCCCAATATGGACAACCCATAAGTTCATAAACTTGTCTTAATAAAGGACTGTCTGTAAAATTTTGTTGTTGTATGTCTTTCCAATATTGATTGTCATCTCTAGAAGTCATTGCATAGTGTAATGATATAAAATCTGCAAAGTATAAAAATTGTTCTCTACAGTTATGATTAAATGCTTGTGCATCAAAATTATTTAAGGTTTCTTTATTATGTGCTATATTTACAAACTGTAATAAAAATTCATGAACACTCATAAGTCCGTTCGACTCTAATGGTTCTATAAATGCGCCACTTAATCCAATGCTGATACAATTCTTTACCCACATTCTTTCACTCATACCATTACGCATTCTAATGTGTTTAAATTCCATTTCATTTGCAATTGGTCCTAAGTAACTTTTATACTCTTTTAATGCATCTTCGGAGGTAATGTAATCATCACAATAATTATATCCTGTCCCAATCCTCTCCCATGTTGGTATTTCCCATACCCATCCATAGTCAAGAGCTACACTATTTGTATATAATTTTAATTGTTCTTTTTTGTTTTCGTAAGGCCTAGCACCTGCCCATGCACAATTTGTATATGTTTTGTTGTTAAAACCTCTCCAAGGTTCATTTAGTACACCTTCTATTAATACTCTTTTAAACCCTGTACAATCAAAGAACAGATCTGCCTTTAGACGTCCTTGGTCTGTCCTTATGTATTCTATGTATCCGTTTTCATCTTGATCTGCACCTGTGACATCCGCGACAATATGCTTTACACCTTTTGGTTTGCAATATTCGTCACGTAAGTATCCATAAAATTTATGTGTATCAAAATGCCAGGCGGCATCTTTTTCTATACACCATCCATTAGGTAAGACTATATCTGGTACCTTGTTTTCTTCTATACAGTAATTTATAGGTGAACAGTCGTTTACAAAGTCTTCAAAAGGAACCTGCTTGTGAAATTGATATCCAAACCAGTTTGATATATTATAATATCGTTCGTCTAGTCTTCCAAAAGGATAATGAAACCCCACCTTATCATTTTTATGAAAGTTTTCAAATCTAATACTTAATTTATTAGTTGCATTACATTTTGTAAGAAAATCTATATCTGGAATTTCAAGAAAATTTTGCCATCTCCGCATTAATTGTGTAGTGCTTTCGCCTACACCTACTACAGGTTGGTTTGCAGATTCTACCACTGTTATCTTTTTATTAGGAAATGCTTTTACTAATGTAGCCGCGGTCATCCAACCTGCACTACCACCTCCTACTACAATTATGCTATTAAACTTCATATACATTTCCTGAAACAGTTATTCTATATTCGTCACTTGTATAAAACGGAAAAACTTGGTGTACCATTTTACTTGGAAAAAACAAAATTCTACCTTCGTCTTTTTTGTCAACTGCAATGTCGCAGTTTGATATTTCGCCAAATATATTTGTATAGCTAAAACTAAAGTATCCAGGCCTAGGAGTATTACTATGCTTTACACTATTGTTTTCTAATTCTTTATCTAATGTAAAAGGTACTTGTACAAATATAACAAAGCTATAGCTACCATCATGATGATGTGGAGGATTAAATTCATGCTTCTTTTGATAATTAACCCATGTATCTCCAAGTTGCCAATTAGCTCCACTACTAGAAGACTCCCATTGTTTTTCATATTCTTTGCTTAAAACTTTAAGAAATGGTTCTAATTTACTTTTACAATCATATAGTTTGTATTCGTGTTCTATATTGCCAGCCAAATCATTATTAGCTACTTCTTTAGGAAATACTTTAGTTTCTTCTTTTATAGACTGGAATATGTCTTGAGGAACTATAGAATTAATAAATCCGTAATTAGGAAATGTACCAAACATAATATCAGACACCAATATCACCTAGTGTTCTAACCCCACTAATATTACGCCCGCCATGATCTATGTCTGAATCACTATTGAAACTTACTATTGTTTTTGTTTTATTGTTTTCGTTTTTTGGTGCTTGATGTATTACAAAGCTAGGAAATGTAATTACATCTCCTTCTTGGATATCTAGTTTTATGATTGTTTTATTATCCCAAGGACTTACTAGTTGTGTTTTAGGAGCAAGATCTGGTAAGTCTAAATAATATACACTAGTCCATTGACAGTCAGTATGTACATGCCAACCATGAGTTGATCCTGTTTCATATTGTTGATACCAAATGTTATGTATCTTAAATGTATCATAACCTAAGTTTTTGTAAGTATCTGTAACAACGTTCATCAAGTAAGGTTTTAAAAATGTTAACCATTTTCTAGCAGGATCATCGTTATCTAATGTAACACCATCTACTGAATAATCGCATCTTGTTATGTCTAAATTGCCCCCAGCATATCTAGTACGTTCACCGGGGCTTTCGTCAATTAAAGAAAGGCATTTTTCCTTTATATCTAAATGTTCTGATATCTTGTTTATGGCTATAGGAACTTCTAGCTTTTGCTTTAACATCAGTTACCCTTTCTATTCTCTATCTCCTAAAAGAGCGAGTAGCATTTGAAACAAATTAATAAAGTTTAGATAAAGACTTAAAGCAAACTGAATACCGTATTTAGGTTCTCTAGTTTGTAGGAAAATGTTTCTAGCATTTTGTGTGTCCCAAGCAGTCAGTCCTGTAAATATAAACACACCAATAATACTGATAGCAAACATCATTGCTGAACTAGCAAGGAAAATATTTACTACACTTGCAATTATAATACCTATCAGGCCCATTATGAGGAAGTGTCCGAATCCTGACAAATCCCGTTTAGTAGTATAACCGTAAAGACTTGCACCTGCGAAGGTTGCTGAAGTAATAAAAAATACTTGGGTAATACTATAAGCGGTATATACTGCAAAAATAGTACTTAAACTAATACCCATTAATGCAACAAATGCATAATAGAATAATCCAAGTTTTTTAATATCCCAATTATGGCTAGTAAAGCTATACCACAAGATCATACCGAGTGGTGCAAATACAAAAAGCCACATTAAATTTCCAAGTGAATACAATAGTCCGCTTGAATATGTAAGCCATGCGACTGCTCCGCTAATTGCTAAACCACTAGCAGTATGGTTATACATGTTTAACATGAACTGTCTTAAACCTTCATCAAATGCTACGTTTTCTTTTGCACTTGTTGTATAACTTTGTACTTTCATTATTTCTCTCCTCTTAGTAACTCAATTATTTCTTTCCAATTATTTACTCTAATTACATCAGGATTATCATACCATTTATTGTAATCATGATTAATTAATATAACTTTGTGTCCTGCATCAAGTCCTGCGTCACAGTTAAGAGGTTTATCTTCTATCCACCAGTGACCTGGTTCATATTCTTTAAGAATATCATCCTTGTCTTGACCTTGTCCAATGCATCTAGTTTTAGTTACCGCAGTTCCAAAATGATTATAAAGATTAAGTTTTCTAAGTTCACCTGCATAATAATCACTACTTAGACTAGTAATACATTCTAAATTATAATTCATTTTAGCAAGTTCAGGAACATATTCTGTTGCATCTCTTAAAGGACGTAACCATCCTATCCAAGCAGAGTCATTGAACCTTGTTACTAAAGCATCTGACTCTTCTTTGGTAATTCCGTATCTCGTGTACTGATTATAAACTTCTGGTTGTACAATAGAGTAGTTAAGTTTTGACATCCAAGAAGTAAATGCATCTTCCCAGTTAAGTAAAACTCCATCTGCGTCTGTTAATATTTTTTGAATTAGAGGTCTCCGTCTTTCCTGTTCTCACTATAGTGTGCATCAAATTCTCCGCCAGGGTAACGGGCTTTTAACTTATTAATATTTTCCTGGATAACGTCATTAGGATCTAAACCCAACGATCGGCATGAATTAATCCAATACCACATAACATCGCCAAGTTCTCTTTTAATGTGAAACTTTGTGTCGTCATCCAAAGGTTTACCTTGGAATATACATTTTTTAACGATCTCTGCAAATTCTCCTCCTTCTGAAGCTAAGCCTATGGCTCCTGTTAATAACAGTGACATCTTAACACCAGATTCTTCCTCCAACCTATTCAATGTTTCTACTAGGTCTGTTGTACGGCCTGAAGAACCAGATGTTACTTCTTCTACAAAATCTTTGTATTTGTTTAAGTCTATCATGATTCGCTCATACTCACATCACTTGGACGTTCTTGCGAATATGCTAGGACGCAATCTGCGTCTACCATTCGTAGTACTATTTCTTCATCTCCATTATCTATTTTACAACTCCTAGTCCAACGACCGTGTTCGATTAGAATCCATTCTCCGACAGAATAATCATCTTCATTCCGCGGGCCTTTTGCATACACCTTACCCCATCTAGGATAGATGCCTCTAGTTGTTGTGTCGTCGTCTAAAACAATTAATCCTGCCTTAGTTTTCTGCTCTCCGAAATGCATATCACTAACCAGAACTCTATCTCTAATAGGGCGTAAATCCCCTTTGATTGTATGTAAGTTTATAGCCATTATTCACCTTTTTTTACAAAGTTACCATCTTCGTCTTCAACCCAATCTTCGTTGTCTTCTGCAACAACTAATGGATCTTCAACTGCTTCTTCTGCTCCTGATGCAAGTTCTGCTCTTGACATCATTCCTTCATCAGGAACTCCTGGATTAGAATCATAGTAGTCTTTAAGAACTTGTTCTCTAGTTCTTACAATTTCACCACCAGGCCCTAATTCATCGCCACGTGCATTTACTTTTGCATTTCCAACAGCAGGAGTAAGCTCATTTTTTTGACGTAGTAAATCCATATCAACGACTTTACCTTGCATTGATTTGTACTGTTTACGTCCTACTTGTTTCATCGGCATGATATTACCTCCTTTGTTATATATGTACTTATCTCAGGAACTCGTGCCAATCGAGTCCATATTGGATTGGGTTTATTTTATGTATACCTATTAGATATAACACATAACTAGCAACACTAGATCCTCTACCCACGCCCCAAACTATATTATTTTTTCTCATAAAATCAACAAGGTATACCATGTATCTTAAAACATCTAACATACCACGTTCAGTAAATGCATTAATCTCGTCATCAATCCTTAGACGCTCTGTTGACAATTCTGTTGTGCCATAACTTGTTGTTTGTAGTTCTTCCATTAACTTTGCTTTACACCATTCATGTATGTCAAGATTTTTATATTCTTCTGGCATAAACCATTCGCTTTGACATACACCGTCAAATGTTTTTTCGTCTACATCTAATGGAACATATTTTGTAAGAGTTGGAAGACCTTGCTCTTCCATTGCAGTATTGAATCTGTCTATATCGTCACTTGGGTCACATAATACCATATGACATTTGTCAACATGGCCTGTATAGATCATATCCATTAAATCACGATTAGAAAATCGTGGTATACCTAATTCATCTGTTTTCATCAGCATATCTTTATATTAACTGATTTTTATCAAGTTGTCAAGTGTTTTATTGTCTTCTTGTGGATCTTTTTCTGCGGATCTTCTGCGTTCTGCTTCTAGCCTAAGCTCGTCTATTATCATAACCATCTGACTCCTAACTTGTTCGTTATTTGTCATCCAATATTTTCTATTAAGTGCGTCTAACTTGTTACCTAGTTCAACATCAGATAAAGTTTTGTAGTCTTCTGCTAAGGGGTGGTTCATGTACCAAACGTACCAACAAATTGTGCATATACAATAGTGCCGCCGTCTGATGTCCAAAAGTCAACAATTTTAGGTTGTGTAGATGAAGCAATAGCAAATGATCCTGGAAAAGCACTATCTTTTCTAAGTGTTCCTCCACTTGTTGCCCAAGTAACTACCCTTGAAGGACCGTCGCTTGTAACAACCATTCTCAATTTACCTAGCTTTCCAGAAGCTGGCCACTGAGCAAGTGTAAGTGTAAGATCTGCACCAACTTGAATAGTTTGGTAACTACCATTTGACCAGTTTACATTTTGTGGAGCAGAAACATTTCCTATGCCATATGCAACATCAGTTGTGGCTAAAAAGTTAGCTTCTTGTATTGTCTCACCATTAAAGTCGTTAGTTGCATTAAGTTTAGCAGTATTTGTATCTAAAGATGAAAGGTCAGCCCTTGCTTTTGTTAGTGTAGTTTTAATATTATTAAAATTATCTCTAAAGCCCTGACTGTCGTTATCCTGACCTGCAACAGGGTATGTTGCGTCGATAGCATTTATCTCAGTTAAACTTGTTGTTATAGCCATATTTCTTTCTCCATAGTATTTATATCATTTAAACATTGTATTCATAGTTATGAAATAGCAAGTATTGTTCGTTAGAATTGCCAGTTGTACTGTCTATCACATATCTATCTATGTCGAAGTCAAACTGGTTAAATTTAACATTGGCAGTATTTAAAGCATTTATTATAGTTGTACTATTGCCAGGTTTAACGTAACATAAAGGAACTGCCTTAACATATCCTAAATTTTCTATTGAACCAGGTTGTGAAGTACGCATCCATAATGGTAAAAAGTTTAATTCAGTCTCTCCTACAGCCCTAATATTATCTCTCATGTTAGTAATATTGCTTATATACTTTTTGCCTTCGTTGCCACCATCAACACTTATAGCAAGACTGTCTGCTTTTACAGTATTTTCAGGAACTGGTCTAAATCTAAACGGATCTTCACTTCCTTGTACGTCTGGCCTAAAAGTAATATCGCCTGACCTTAGTGTAGCACTAATAGGATTTGAAGTTACTTGTACGTCTGCAGTTCTTGTCCCTATTGTAAAAGCTGGTAACAGTTGAAAGATAACATCTCCGCCTCTGGTACCCATTCTTAGACCAGTAGGTTCTAAGTTTTCTACACTATCAGCATCTAAGTTATACATTGTTTGATCCACTGTTCTTTCAGTAGGATTAAATGTTGTAAAGTGTTTTCTTGTCTTTTTAATTGCATCTTCTGGGTCTATTACTTCAACATAAATTACTTCGTATACTTCTGTAGTTGTTCCTGGTGTTTTTGCTACTGCACTTTTTATATCGCCTAGTCTATATGTTTTTCTCTTATGATTTTTTGCTGTAGCGGCTACATAATTATTAACGGACTTAGTTTCTATTCCAGCATACACAAGCATCTGCATAGTTTTTTGTATTCCAAATTTAGGATCGTTTGGTCTATATATTAATGAACTGTCAAACAAGTTATTATCACTAACAATAAGTTCATAATTACTTCTTTGTGTTGTTTTTAGCATTGGCCTTATGTATAAATTACTATAAAGTTTATCATCAGGATCAGTAACCTGTATTGTAAATTCTCTTGTTATAGCACTATAGCCAAAATGATCTTGTACTTTAACTGTAAATTTAAATTTCCTATCAATAGAAGTTGTATTACCGTCTAGTTGTAATCCTGCGTTATCAAACACAGTCAATCCTAAATTTCCTACAGATCCAAAACTATTAATCTTTCCTATAATTTCTCCGTCGTAGCTTAATGCAAGTCCAGGAGGTAAGCTACCACTAGTTAGTGTATATAATAAGTTTGCTCTAGGAACAGTAGAAGTAGCTACTACACTCAATGTGCTAATATAGTTACTATTGATTGTTCCTAAGTCTGCTTTTGTAGTCCATGCAAGAACACTATCAATCTCTCCAAGCATACTGACAGTAAACGTTTTATCTTTAAAACTAGTTTCAGCTGTTGTCGCCGCCTGCCTAAATGCCCGTATTGTAAATTTGTATTGTTTTGTAACTGCTGGTTGGTATGGTACTTTACCTGCTATTTCTCCATTAATTGTATCCAATGCCATTCCTGGCGGTAATGCACTAGTACTTCCATCATCATTTGTGGTTTGTAAAGAATATGATATGACGCCACTTAAACTGTTAGGGTCTATCACATCTAAAAATAATGTGACATAGTTATTAGCTCTTCTAAACCCAAAGTTCGCCGGAGTTAACCAAATAGGAACCCTAATATGGGAGTTGTCAGCAGTAAACACGCCATTTGCAACCTGCATGATAGTATTGTCTGCTCTAAGGAAGTCATCTCCTACAACATAAATTCTAAATTTTCTTTTAACAATGGTATCACCGTCACTAACAGAAACAATAAATTCGTAAAATCTGTTAAGTTTTTTAGGACTATTTGAAGGTGTAGATGTGTCATAAATTACTGTATCGTAAAAGAAGCTATCAAAACCGTTATCTGGTCTTATGCCAAAATCAAACGGATAATTTCCATAGTTATTAGTATCATACTTTCCAGATCCTGAGGCATCTTCTAATGCTAGTATTGGTTCTACAACACCTACAAGTTTACCGTCAGTTGTTAGCTGTATTCCTGGAGGCAATTCTCCATCACCTTCTTGTATGTAATACTCTAAAGTATCTCCTGCAGATAAATCAGTATCTGTTGCAACTAATTGAAAGTCTAAAGGAGCACTATCAATAATATAAAATGTGTTATTTGGGCCTACCGGTAATAAGTCTTCTGCGGTTACCCAGGTAGGTGCATCTGCGCCTGTGACTATTATACTATAAGTTCTATCATCAATAACTCCGTTTTGATTTGCTCTAACAACAAATTTGTAAACTGTATCTCTTGTTACTTCTAAAGGAGTGCCTACAAGATTTTCGCCACTTAATCTCATGCCTTTGGGTATTGTACCACTTACAAGGCTTATAGTCATATTATTACTAGCTAAAGGAAGGTATTCACTCTTTATAGGAAGAGCATATGTAGTTGTGACTCTTTCAGATAATGTTGTTAATGTTGTGCCAGATAATGATGTCCAAAAAATAGCCATAATAACTCCTTATACTATATTTATAGGAATTAGAGACTGCCGCCTTCTATTGAAACTGCTTGTGGAGACGCAAAAGTACCCATATCATAGTCTGTCGTAAGTATAATAAAATCCATGACATTTGTTGCTGTCAAATCAAGACCACCCATATCAAAGTCTATCAAAGACGAACTAACACTTCTAATATCGATGCCATAAACTAAACCTTCTAAAGCACCGTTAAAATTAGATGCTGTAATAGTTCCACCATTAGTAACATTGTTTCCGTTAGCATCTAAATTTCCGCTTAGAGTAGGTGATGTATCAAGAGCTACTAATCCCGATCCAGTAACATTAATTTTAAGATTGCCACTTTCTACTTTAGTTTGTACATTTGTGCCACCCTGTATATTAGCTGACTGTCCACCTCCGGGCAAAATAATACTTCCGTCATCACTTATTAGTATTAACTGTGTAATACCTGAGTCTGCTGTAATACTTACAGTATTACCGCCAGGCGTAATGGTTACACCAGCACCTGCCTGTAGTGATTTGAATTGCAATGTATTATCAGATTTTTGTGCAAATAGTCCAGTGCCTGTTCCAAGATTAGATGCCTGGACATTTACGCTTGTTACTGATGTATTCAATTCTGTAAAGTTATCGTTTACCTTAATGAACGCTTCACGTAGATCATCACCTGTTCCGTCGTTTGCTATATTTCCTATGTTAATAGCTTGAATAGCCATCTGCTTGACTCCTTATATTGTATTTACCAGCTAAAATTTATTTCTTAATTCTAATATTAGCATTGTTAATTTGTATGCCCCGGCCTAAAACTCTTCTTTTCCCTTTGCGTGTTCGTCTATCTATATTTCCTTGATAAAGAACTTTTGGATCTCCACCTTCTAAACTATTATAATCAGTCCAGTTTGAATCATTAGTAGTGGTTGATTCTGTACCAGTGTAAAAGTTTGATGCATCTTGGTTGTCTAAACTTTTAATCCATTGTTTAATCTGTCTATAAGTCCAATCTCTATTGTGTTCTAATACTGTCGATATAAATCCTGCGGCTACAGGACATGCCGCACTAGTGCCACTAAAACCTGTATCTTCTCCAACACCTGCTCCTGATCCACTGTTGTAAGTAAAGCCAGGATATGTAGATGGATAGTCACCCTCGGGTGTATATTTTACATTTGCGGCAAGTGTGCCATCAGCAGGTAGATAACAATCTATACCTTCTCCGCGATCGCTATAACCAACTTTTGCTTCTTTAGATGAATTATAATCATCATCTAACGCACCTATATTAATTGTTCTGTAATCTATTGTGCCGTCACCTTTAGTATGTTTTCCACCTTGTTGTGGAAAGCCTCTACGATTGGTTGTTCCGGTAACCTCTACACTAAATTCTTGGAACGAGCTTTGTTCTAAAGTGTCTGTATTATTTGTTGCAATATAATTATTAAAGTCTACATGTCCGTCGTTTACTTGTTTTTGATTACTGTTGCCCGCCGCACATACAAATATTACACCTGAATCTATTAATTCATCTAATGCTGTTGTCATAGAATTGGTTTTCATTTCTGATTTCCAACGTCCACTGTCCCCTTGTGAGCCCATGTGACTCAGCCAAGAAATTCCTGTTTCTGCTGTATAAGAAGTTGCAGAACCACCTCTGAAGTGATAATACCATGGAGGAGATGTTGGAGATTTATTAGCTCTGTATCCCCAACTGTTTGAACTAAGTGTAGGGTTTTTATTTCCGTACTCTGGATTAATTGGCTTCATTACATGGAAAAGTTTTTGCACATCAAAGCCTGATTCAATACCTGAACCATCTGCACCATATAAATTTAATACCCACTTGTTTGCATTGTATGCCCATCCTTGTGTTCTACCAAAAGTTAATGCACAACAAGGAGTAGAGTGTCTGCATACTGTGCCTCCGGGAACACTTGTATTATCACCATTACAGTTGCTTCTTGTATAATCTACTGTCAAAGAACCTACTGTGCCATATGATTGGAATTTTGTACTTCTATTACTTGCATTTGTCCACCATCCTCTAGCAAAACTTTCTACAGGAACAGTTGTACCGTCAAATCTAGTAGTAAGTCTAGATGCTGAATCCGCATTAAAGTAATCTGGATCTATATAATAAGGAGCATCTAATACTATATCTAATAGATCGCATGTACCATTACCGGGTAATAAATTACCACCTACGTAATCAGCAGGTGCAGGAGCGCCTGTGCAGTTGTTTTGGAACTCTGGATGTCCTATCCAACCTCCACCATCATCTGCAACAATTACATCTACATCCTTTCCTGTACCAAGTTGTTGTATTTCTACATCAGCAACAAAATTATCTGCATAACCATTAGCCACCCAAGGGTCTAATTTTTGCATACATCTCCATATTTGATAACCAGTTCTATTTACATGCGAAACATTTAATGTATTAGATACTTCAAATTCTCTATAAACTTTGACAGATCCTGAATATCTATTAAGGAGTTCAGGGCGAGTGGCATATATCTCATCTGGAGGGGGAGCATACGTTTCCGGATACTTCATGTAATCAATGTTGATAAATTTTACTCTGGGATCTACTTTTAAGGCTGTTGCTTCATCGTCTGTAAGCAAATATGATCCTCTTGTAGGACTATGTAACTTTTCATCTTCAACTGTAACTTGTCTACTAGGTACAGAGTCATAGGTATTGCCATCTGCTATTAATTCTGCATGTAATTCAATCCATTGCTCTGAAGTGTGTGTTCCTAGCTGGTAGTACTTTTCACTCATAACTTCCCCTTAAATCAAATTGGCCCATGAACCGTTTTCATATCCTTGAAACTTGTTATCAGTTGTGTTGTAAATTATGTCTCCATTAGAGGGTGTAAGAGCATTCCGTTGTGTCGTTGTAACATTCAGCATTTGGAATGGACCAGTTGTTGCTTTTATTCTTGTGCCAGCGTTTAATTCTATTTCGTTGTCTGAAAAAATTTCAGGAGTTCCTGATCCTGTAGTGTTAAGCGATCCAGCAACATTTAAATTATTGTTGACTACAAGATCATTTTCAACAGTCAAATCACTACTCATTGTTATAGCTGGAGTTACTACTATGCCACTACTATCACTAGAATCTATTGTTGTTCCTGTGAATGTAATAGATCCAAGTGATGGAACAGATGGAATTTCAGAAAAATTTGCAAGTTTATTCCAACTACCACCGTGAGCAAAATACATTGCCCCGTCTGCATGGCTGTGTCCTATTGCGCCATGGTATGTAGTAGCACTTGGAAATGCGGCTTGATTAGCATAATAAAAAGGAATAACAGCTGATGTTGTAGTAGTTGCACCTCTTGCTAATACAGTTGATAATGTGTCTGATTCACTTGTAAGATAACTGCTTAAATCTGGTGGTGTAAAAGTAAACACACCTGTTGAATTATCGTATGCTATTGATCCTGAACCACTTGCACTTGCTGGTGATCCTACACTTAGGCTATCCAATGCAATACCAGTTCCACTGGTAATTGTAATAGTTTTGGTTGCACCATTGCCAGTAGCAGTAACACCTGCTCCTACAAAATTTAAAATTGTGCCGGACGATGTTAAATTTGAACCTTCGTCTTGTATGGTAATTCCAGCGCCGCCGCCTCCACCGCCACCTGTTTGATCGCCTGGTTCATATCTACCTAAACTTGCATTATAAATTAACACTTGATTGTTTGTTGGTGCAGTAGATCCTACATTATCTAAACTTTCTATTGTTGTTTTTAAAGTAGGCTTATTGGTAAGGTCAACGTAGCTTCCACTAAACAATGATGGCTTATTAGATAAGCTATTGTAATCACCTGTAAATGCTGTGCTATGAAATGATTGTCCTCCTATAGTTGCACTAGAACTATCTATAACTAGACTATTTGCACTTAACGCTCCAGACGCTGTAATATTCACTGCATTAACAACATTATTTCCAGTAAGGTTTAAATCATCTCCTGAAGGTAATTCCTTTATTTTATTGTTATCTGCTGTATCTATTATTAGAGGATATCTTGTCGCCATTTTGTTTTCCTATTTACTATATTTAGTGTAGATCTGCCCAACCTGCTGTACTGTCATTGTTTGCGTCTGCGGCATAACCTTGAAATTTTCCTGTAGTTTTATTATATACTAGTAATCCTTCGGCTACTGTAAGTGCGTCTATTTGTGCTTGTGTCAACATAGGTGGTTTAAAACTGCTTGGTTCAGTTGGTCCTACTATTTTACCTGCAACACCATCTACTAGTAATGTACTATCATCTGCAAACAAACTTCCTGTGACATCTGCATCTACTTTAATACTAGCACCGTTAACAAGTAAGTTTCCTGAACTATCTGCTTGAAGTCTAGCATTACCTAAATATATAAAATCTCTTACATATAAATCAGACCATTTTTTAGTTGATGAACCTAGTGCAAAGCCGCCGTCTGTGGTTGGCACCATGTTAGAACCTATGCTATCTAAATCTAAAGTAGTAGAAGCATACAGTTCATTAAAGTTATCATTAATTTTATCAAATGCTGTTCTTAAAGGATCGCCATCTCCTTTGTTTGCACTAGTACCAATGTTTATAAGTTGCTTAGCCATTACACTCTCCCTACTAGAACTTCAACAACGCCATATCCGTCGTCATCTTTTGTACCAATTGCTTTACCTATAACTGTACCTACCACTGGGTTATTATCTACTATCCCGTGACCTTCTATTGCACTAGTAACAATTATATCACCTTTCTGTACTTTACCTAGTACCTTACAAGGTACTCTACCTTGAAGTGCTACAGCAACAACATGATCACCTTGTAAGTCGCTGTTCATTAAGTGTGCAGGATGTTCTGAAACAACACCTACTACCTTTCTATCGCCTTTGTAAATAGTTGTTGTTACTTCTTGTTCACCACCTAGTACTAATACTGTACCACACTCGTACTCGTTGTCTGCCAAGTAATTCTCTGCCAAGTCAGCATATTGTGCTGAAGTTGCTGTTCCACTAAACGTACTTGCATAAACAGTATTCCATTTTAAACTTCCGCCACCTAAGCTTCTTGTATTATTACCATCAGGTACTAAGTTACCTGTTATTTCAGTAGCAGTAGAATTTGTCTTTAATCTTACTGATCCTCCTGTGACAAATAGTATTGTATCAGCGGCTGAGTCTGCAAATCCTGTTCCTGCACCTATTGATATACCTGTACCACTAGCATCCTTTTCTCCTGGAGCTTCTATGAATGAACTATATATCCAATCAACACCTAAGAAGCTGTTACTTCCAAAACTAGATGCTGTTTGGAAATTACTTTCTGCACCAGTAAATCCTGTTTCTCCGATGTCTAAGTTACCAGGCATACTTACTGTGATGCTAGAAGTTCCTGATGCTTCTAATATTGTAGCTTGTCCTGGAGTCTTAACCTGTAGTGTTGTACTGCTTAATCCTAAAACTTCATAAGTAGCATCTCCGCCTAAAATTAATGCTTCTGCTTGTATAGCGCCAGCTTTTATACCTGTACCTGCTGTTTTTCTTAAAACTACTGTGTCACCTGTTGAGGCATCACTTAGTGATTTTGCACTATAAGTTGAAGCCGCTGTTCTAAGTAAAACATCTGTTCCACTTGAGTAAGCTGGGAATTCACTATCTCTTATTGCTCCACCTTCATCTAATACAGTATCAAATGTTATTGCACTTACAGCACCATCACCTGCTACACTTCTACCCAAAACTCTATCTGTGCCAATGTGTGTTATCTTACCAGGATCAATACCATCTGTTGTACCTGTTGCTGTTTGTAATTCTATAAAACCATTTGTAGCATCAAACTCATCTGCTTTAAATGCCGCTAGTCCTAAATCTGATTGCGAAATTCCACTTGCACTTGCAATAGTTCCTGCCGCAGTCATGTTTAGTTTGCTTTGAGCAATCGCCGCTCCTGCATTTATATCTGCGTTTTCAATACTACCAGTTTCGTAATTTAATGAATACTCATTTACTGTAGCTGTTTTATTAACTACTAGGGCAACATCACTTCCTGTTGCTTTTGATACGTGTGTATATTCGTTGTATCCAACACCATTACTACTAAAGATTACATGCTGTGAAACTCCGTTGGTTAATGTTTGTCCATTTGAAAAAGTACCACTTGTAGCACTATAAATAATCTTTCTTACACTTCCTAATTGAGAATCTGTATAAGAACTTATTGTAACAATAGTTCCAGTATCACTGCCACCTGAAAGAGTATTGTTAATTACATCTCCTGCTACAAATCCGCTACCTACAGTAGGTGGTCCTGTATATAATATCTTGTTACCTGTTGCAACAAGCATTTCGTTTGCGCCTGGAGAAGTTGTATCAAAGTCTCTTTGGTTATCTATTCTATTATAAGATTCTGTATTGTCATCGACATAGTTCTTATTTGTAGCATCTGTGCCACTTGCAGGATTTGATACGTTTTGAACAAGGTTTGACCCCATGTCCAAGTTACCTTCCATATCACTTAGTCCATTAAGCGGTAAAAAGCCTGGTCCTATTCTATTTGAACTTCCTGGAATTTGTGCACCTGATTTAATATTAAATCCTAATGCTCTATTAATATAGTTTCCTATTGCTTTTTCGGTAGGTACTGCTTGACCTGAATCGTCTGCAAACGAATCGTCTGCTGAGAATTCGTTAATTGTAACACCTTTCTTAAATCCAAGTGCATTAGCATTTGAAAGTCCTATTTCACCTGCAAAAGTAATATCACCAGTTGCTTGGTCTACACTAAAGAATTTACCTACACGGAAGAATCCGTTTTGATCTGTACTTACAAAGAAAACCCTACCTTTTCGTCTTTCCCAAACTTGAGATGATGTTGCAGTATTTGCATCAGTATAAAATTCAGCCAATGTGTTAACCGGGTCACCTAAGATAACATTTGGATAGTTTGAATCGTTAAATCCTCCTGTACCTATTTGTGTAAAGTCGTGTCCTGTGGCTCTAAGTAGGGATATAGAAACTGTAATCTCTCCAGTTGCACCTTGTGCCGCACCTGCTGTCAACGTTCTTGTAGAAGCCGGAACAACTTCGTGTACTCCGCCACCACTGTAACCAGCTGTATCAATATTGCTTCCTGCTACCTCACCTATGTCAATAAATGCCCACACATTGTCTGTAATAGCTTGTGTTGGTACACTATTTGCTCCTAATGCACCACTTCCACTT
>Ga0163179_10000186_pt1 | contig 43449 bp, 35 predicted proteins | sample AtlANTMetagenome_FD_109643 | JGI IMG/M metagenome (GOLD analysis project Ga0163179, IMG submission 109643) | Marine eukaryotic phytoplankton communities from the Atlantic Ocean - Atlantic ANT 2 Metagenome | ecosystem: Environmental > Aquatic > Marine > Oceanic | place: North Atlantic Ocean... | reverse complement strand
TCTGTGATGCCTACTTCGCCATCATCGTTAATGTCACCTAAGCACTCAGCTGTCTCCATAGAATCTAATGCGTTAAAGGCATTTACAAATCCATGCCCAAATGTTGTGTCATAGCCTGTACTTCCATAATCGACAGCTGTTGACGCAAGGATGTCTTCCACTTCGGCTGGCGTAAGGCTGTTGTCTACGGAGAATATTAGTGCTGCTACTCCTGCAACATAAGGTGAAGCAAATGAAGTCCCATCTATTGTTGTTGTATTTCCTGAATCATAACCTTCGCTATCACTACGGTCAGTAGTTCGAATACTTTGGCCTGGAGCGGATATGAATAAACCGTTTCCATATGTACTGAAACTTGCGAGGGTTCCATTTGAGGACATTGCAGCGACTGCAATCACACTATCTAGACTTGATGGCCAGCCAAGAGTTGATGTGCCATCATTACCAGCAGCTGCAACATGAAGTACGCCTTGATCTCTTGTCTGGTTGAATGCAGTTGTAATTGAAGCAGATGGAGCGCCACCACCCCAACTCGAATTTGTTACTTTGGCACCAATATCTGCAGACCAGGTAATGCCGCTAACTGCCCAGCTATCTTGAAATTCAAGGAAGCCTAAGCAGAAACTGAACAAATCAATTTCATTGAAAATCTTTCCTGCTCGTACAGTGCAGTTTGGTGCAACTCCAACAACACCTAAATTATTATCAATAGAAGCAGATACGCATCCAGCGACAGCGGTGCCATGATTGTCACAACCATTGGAGGGGTCTCCATTACTACTTCCACTACTAAATGTTTGACCAGGTAATTGAGTGATGTCATTGTGATTTTGATCAATTCCAGAATCTAAAATTACAACAGAGACTTCGCTGCTTCCAAGAGTTATATCCCAGGCTTCGGGTAGATCCATATCATGATTATTTGCCTGATCTAATCCCCATTGTTGTCCAAACTCTGGATCGTTAGGGATGTACTGACTTCTTGTCCATGAAATTGCATCACTTTCAACAAATTCAAAGATATCCATAGAGGACAATTTATTCGTTAACTTGAGGACATCGTATCCATTTGTAATTGAAGTCTCGATTCTATACAAGTTCTGTATTCCAGAAAAGTTTGACTCTAAAATTGTGCCGTGCTTTTCTAATATTTTCTCTGCCATGTTGTTATTGATGAGAGAAGATGTTCTCGCCATGATAATATTTGTAGGTATGTAGGGGAGTCCGTCCTCGCTGAGGAATACTGGAGAAACAAAATCATAACTATTGGATTTTTCTAAATTGTTAATAGTATCTTTGATTGATTGCACATTACTCGTATTTACATAAGCAAAACCAGGTACTGCACTGAGTGAAAATTCACTTGATATGTCTTGCACAAAGTTTGGCGGAGTAGGCATCTCGTCTTTATCAAATATCATAATCATTGTCGGATCTATTGTTAATTTGTGTGCTTCATCAAAATACTTAAACGTATAAGATTCGTTTGCGTTTGTTATTGATGTAGCAAGAATAGATGTGAGTAGTAGTAAGTTCATGTTTTCTCCTGTGAGCGTGCATTTTAGCTTTTAAATTACTTAATTCAAATGACTAAATCAAGAGTTCTAGGGCTTATTGATCTATTTAGTTCGATGTTGTTACTTTTCGAGCTCAAGTTTTGTCCACTGTCGATATTGACCTGTTTTTATAGAAACAAAGAGCTCTGGAGTTTCTTCTTGTTGATCCCAGAGTATCTCGTATTCCTCGGGAAGCTCCCAATCTATCGTATACGTGCCAGCTTTTTGTGGATGATCAATTGGTCTGTCATAAATCAGGCTTCCACGAATAAAGATTGTCAATGTGACTTGGTCATTTTCAGGAACTGTGTACGTAATGGATGCAACATTATCTTTAACAACTGCCTCAATAGAGCACTTTGAATTTATAAAAAGAGGTTCATTGCATTGTTCAATTGCAAAGTGTTGATCTTCTGGTGCATATTTGTAAACACGATTTCCTACCGCGTAGACGACATCTTCACTCACCTTAACAAATCTGTTAATAACATCGCCATAGACTAAATCAATGAGAATAGGTTCCCAGGTTTCACCGCCATCAGTAGTTTGAAGTGTCTGAGCAGGGTAGCCGCCTATCCAGCCAACATTTTCATTTAAAAAACCAATTCCATTTGCATGGAAGTCATCAGTAAATGTTTTTTCAGACCATGTTTCGCCGCCGTCATATGTAGCAACCCATTTGTCTATGTCATATCCACCTGAACAGACCCCATAGCCAAATGTGTCTGATGCAAAGCCCATTTTCCAGTAGTGGCTTGAGTAATGATTGATTTTAGTTGTCCAGGTTTCACCGCCATCTTCAGTACAGATAATCGATGCTTGCCCTTGGTGATTTCCACCTGTGACATAGCCTCTCAGTGGCGTCTCAAAGTAAATATCAACGAATGTCCAGAAGTTACTACTAAGGTCATATGAAATCCATGTAAGGCCGCCGTCTGTAGTCTTTACGACATAGGAGCCGCCGGCGTAACGGCCAGCGCCAAAAATTGTATCTTCATCAACGGCATGGATGCCACAAATGCCGTCAGGGATATCCCCAGCAATAGACTCTAAAGGAACAGGTGTCCACGTTTCTCCGCCATCTACTGTTTGATAGAGAGGGTTTGTATCTGTCGTAGTTGAAACCCAGCTTCCTGGACCGAGATTTCCAGCCCATCCGCGAAGTTCATCAACAAATGTTAGGCATCGAAATGAGGTGCCTTCTTGATAGCAAGTCATGACCCAGCTTTCGCCTGCATCTGTCGATTTCCAGATTTCACCACTGATATTACATATCCAAATGGTATCACCAATAACGACAATATCATCATGGTGTAAGTACGGGGCAACTGGTGAAGAGGGCATAACTCTCCAAATTCCTTGAAGTGGGCATGGGCCCCATGCATTAATGACTGCAAGTAAGTCGCTGACATTGACTAAGCCATCTTCAGTAATATCACTTTGGCAATCATCACATGCGCCCCATTCATTAATAATTTCAAGCATATCGCTGACATTTGTTTGCAAGTCATAATTGATATCAGTTGCACATGTGTTTGGCACTTCTTCATTGCCTAACTCTAATGTCAGCGTCCCGCTGCCATATGAATTTGTGTCCCAGCCACCAACCCTAATGAGATAGGTAGAGTTGACATTAGGTACAAATTGAACAACAGAGTGGTATGGTTGGCAACTTGTATCACTCAACGCATCGCCGCTACAAGTGAGATTGATTAAATCATTGCAGTCTTGTTGTTGCTCGTAAACAATAATACTTGTATCAAATGAATTTGAATCACAAGTTGTGATTGTGATGTGCTCATTGTCTTTAGCAACATATGAAAACCAAATATCTCGATACATAATGCCCATGAGTTCGCATGGGCTATCTGGGCTATAGCCGCTATCACTATATTCAGTAGTGTTATATGGTCTCATTCCTTCAGAAATAGAGATGGCACTATTACATGTATCGCCAGGTAGCCCAGTTTGGATGAAGAGCAAGCATGTAATACTAAGTAAAGAAAACATCTGTCTATTATCTGATTTTTTGAGATTAATACAACTCAAAAAATTAAGTAGTGAAGTTTTTGACTAAGAAATCAGCTTTTTTTGGTGCCTATACCAATCACTTTCAAAGATCGATTTTGGGTCATATTTCTTTTTCTTATCAATGAATTCGGGCATTTGTGGATAGCACTCAAGTAATTGGTCTTTTCGGGCCCACTTATGGTAAGTCAGATAGTAATTTCCGCCGAGTCCTATTGCCGCATCAATGAGGTCCCTAAATGTATTGGATGCCTCTATTTTCCCACTCTCTGTATTTTTCACAAGCAAGTTGAAAATAATACAAGCGTATTTTTCTTTAGCCCATGGTAGGAATGTCTCGTTATCTTCTTCAATCATTCGAACAGTTCCATATACGTTTGGTATGCCATGCTGTTTTAAAATCGCTGCGGACTTCGACATGAATTCAGGCAGTTCACTTCGTGGAACGTACAGTTCACTGAGCATTAGACTCATCGGTGCATCAAAATCTATATTTTTATTTATATAGCTAAGAAAGTCCTTGTTATATGCGCTGAGTTGACTGGTATCAGACCAGTATATATTTCCATCACTCGATGTTGAGTATTTTGTAAATGCATCAAAGCCTTCAGTTCGATCTGTGCAGGCAAGATATAAAAAGTCGAGCCATGAATCTCCTGTAAGACCTTCTTCGCTGATTGGCTCATTATTTAATTCATCCACAGGTTCATACCAAGTGCAGATTCCTGTCTTAAAGAAGGAGGGGGATGATTCATCAATGTTGTATTGGAAATCACCGTACATTGCTCCATTCGCCGCTGCTTCTTCGAGTGTTGAGACAGCATCATTAACATCAATAACTCGAACAACTTTTTTGAGTTTTTCTCTTCGCATAAGTCGAAGGCCAACAGTGTAGATAATGCCAAATAGCCCATAGCCTCCAATAGCAAGTGAGAAGAGCTCTGGATTTTCAGTTCGGCTGCAGTAAACTAATTCCCCATCAGCAGTAATGATTTCAAAGAACTCGATGTCATCAACAATTGGTTTCATGTTGAGACCTCTACCGTGAGCATTTGCACTTAGGGTTCCTCCGATACAAAGCTCGTCAGATCCACCTTGTTTTTGGCGAATCACCCATGGGTTGGATTCTTCTTTTTGAAGTTTCGCTATTCCATCCATTAATTCTGGCCAGCGAATTCCTGCTTCAACTTTCACGATCCCGATTTCTTGATCTAAGCTGTGTATTCGTTTCAGTTTTGTCGTGTCAACGAGTACACCTTTCGTGGCGAATTGTTGCTTACCTAGTGCGTGCTTGCCTCCGCAGATGCATACATTTAAGTTTTTGCGTGAAGCATATGCAATTTCTTTTTTTAATTCCAATAATGTTTCTGGTTTTTTAACATATCTGACTACTGTTTGATTCATTGCTGCATGCGCATCATTAACAACAACACCATCTTGAATAGGTCTGGAACAGCCAGTTGATACAAGCCATGGCATCTGACTAACTAGTGCTATGGAGCTAGTGGATTTTAAGAATTCTCTGCGTTCCATTTATGTATGTTATCTTTACTTTGCTTTTTTAGATTAAAAATTACTAAATAATCTATTTAGTGTATTATCCTTTGATGAGTCGAAGAATTGCTTATTTTGTATTAGGCTTGTGCCTAATTCCCTTTGCCCTATTTTTTTTCTATGGCATTCTTCACTCTAGGGAGCCAGGAGCATCAATTGGCTGGTTCTTTGGATATGGCGTAGCATTTGTAAATGCTGTTGTATTTAGTGTTATATGCTTTCGAAAATCATTTAAAAAGAGTATTGCAAATGAATAGTTTTTTCAGTTCCTTAGTCGTATTAATTTGTTGCTCATTCGCTAGCGCAGATAATTTTAAGTTTTATACGCAGGTGCATGTAACGCCAGAGATTGGAAATATTGTCGTGTCGCGTGGCATAGCAACAGAGCCAAAGTATGTCGACTATATGACTGGGCACCGGGAAGAGATGGCTGAGGCGAATATATTCCCAGATGCTGATGGTGGAACCTTCACTGAGAATACAGTGTCATTAGTTATGGATGATCAAAAAATTGAAGTGGTTGTTCGAAGCGACCATCGTAGAAGCCATGGTCCTGGATGTACGAATGCTGATAATTTCATTGTGATTAGAGTAGATGGTATAAAAGTTTATGAATCTACATTTGGTGATTATCGTATTCAAAGCGAAGTATATAAAATTGTCGTCCTTCCTTTAGACAAAGCTATTCTTGTATATGGCCATAACAGTAAAACTAAATCGAATGATAGTTCTCATCCAGATACATTTTGGTATAACGAATTAAAGAGCGGAGAATATTATTATCTTCTAGAAGTAGGGGACTATTCAACTAAAACAGATGATCAACTTGTTTCGGTCCCAATTCGTAATATCCTAAATCAATCTTGATTTCAACCCGGGCATACGCCCCATGCACTGAAAACGGCAAGTAAGTCGTGCACATCAATCGTGTTATTGTCATCAATATCTTCAGTGCATCCTTCGCAGGGGCCCCACGCTGAAATCACTGCAAGAATATCAATTAAATCAATAGTGCCACTATTATCTAAGTCGCCTTCGCATATTGGATTTGTAGTCTGTAGAGTTGGAACAAGATAGTCTGAAGGGTTAAAGGCGGTAATAGAATCAACTGAACCACTCCAATATATCCCTGCAAGGAATGGCATTGTCTCATGGTGATAACTGCTCCACGGCTTAGCTAGTGTTGAGCAGTTTGGATTTGTATCGATAAAAAGTTGTGCTGGATTATCGTGAGCAGATAGTATTGAGTAGGGCAAGTTTGTATCGTAGAAGGTCGCAAGCATGCTTCCTGGCGGTGCATCACAGTTCACCTGTCCTGGTGGGGTGCTGGCATCATGAATTGAATATTGTTGAGCAAGGATTCCATCAATTAGGGGATGAGTTTGTGCTGTAGCAATGTGGAGTAATGAAAAGAGATCAATTTGCTTCGCTGCAAGTGCTGCATTTTGGGCGGTGCTGAGTGTGCTCTGCAGATTAAGGTATTTAACATAATTGTCATTGGAATTACCTAACAATACAGATTCGAGATTCCAGTTTGCTGCTGTTTCTATCAATAATGCATTGGCCGGCACGGGGATAATTTTCATGTTTGGTCCAAGCGTTACTCGAGATGCCCACATTACTGCAGTCATTGCAGCCGCGCTTTCTTCAGGGACGCTTCCGACTGGCCCTTCGACATCCTGTGTATACAAGACGTACCCATTCGATGAAGTAGGTTGCCATTCGTTTTCAGCAGCTATTGGGAAGCCACCACCTGGTGTGCCTGAAGAGTTCAAAGTAATACCTGATGCTACGAGAATTTGCATTGCAAATGTTTTTTGTTTTGCAAGTGTAGAAAGATCTGGAACTGCTCCATTGAAGAGTATGTGCAATTCTGGGGTCCAGGTGATTCGACTACTTTGATTGAATTCAGTTTGTGTTCCAACAACTCGTCCTGCGTTAGTAAGAGTCGAGCGAGATATCGGGCCTGTTGATTGTGATTCGCCGATGATGGCAAAGTCTATAGGAGTATTTTGTATATTTGATTGTGTAAAGTTATCCATGAAGTAGACGAAATTTTTAGGTGTCGTCATTGAAATATGGCTAGGGGCTGAAAATGAAGGTTTTTCAACAAGAGGATAAGTATCAAAATCGGAAGATATTTCTGATATATTTTTACCTTCAGAAACAGTTGGAACTTCTGCAATAGATTCACAACAGATAGAAAATATGAATACCGCCACATATAAGAATTTCATGTAAGTAGCTCCATAAAACAATTAGAGCAAAATGATTAATAAATGCAAGCTAAAAAAGTCAGGAGAGTTGTTTTCATTACTCTGTGCCTTTTTGAATATGCTCGATGCATTCATTTAGAGTCATTTTTTTATGTGGCCTGACGGTGATAAGAATATCTATTGAAGGAAGATTAGGGAATGAAAGTCGAAAGGCTTCTCTGCATAGTCTTTTAACCCTGTTTCGTTGTACGGCATTTCCAACTCGTTTTGGCACAGAAATACCTAGCCGAGCATGGCCAAGGGTATTTGGGCGGCGATGTATTAAGAAGGGTCCGGTGCTCCGCTTTAGTTTTGACTCGTACATACGCTCAAAATCTTTTTTACAAGTCAATCTATAGCTGCGTTTGAATGAGAAAGGGAACTTCATGACGCATCTTGATCCAATGCAATCTGGTATCTTTTCATCAACCTAGAACGCGTAATTAATCCATCAATGCCACCTTTTTGATCTACTAGAGTGAGCGATTCAACATCAGATGTAGAGAACTTATCAAGAACAATATCGAGGGTTTCTTCATAAGCAATTGTAGGCAAATCAGAACGTTGGATTTCCGAAACTTGAAGAAGCGGTATGGCTTCGTGATACACGAGGGCAGATCTCAAATCTTCACTTGTTACCATGCCGCAATATTTATCATGTGCATCAGTGACTACAAAATCTGATGCGCCTTCTGTTTCCATGAGTTCGACTAACTTTTGTACTGAATCGTTTTGCTTTACACAATGGGCTTGTTTGATTGACACATCTTCTGGAGTCAGCCGCCGCAATATAGTTAAATCACTCAATGCGCCCATGCGCACGCCCATCTTTGATAGCTTGTATGTGTACACACTATTTTTGCAAATATATCGAGCAACTATTGTACTTACGACTGCGGCAAACATTAAGGGAAGTATGAGTTCATAACTTTGTGTGACTTCATACACAATTAGAATTGCAGTCAATGGTGCATGTGTAGTTGCAGAGACCATTGCCGCCATTCCAACCAAAGCAAAAAATGCTGGAGAGGTCCCAGGAAACCATCCAAGGGCGTGTACGGAATAGCCAATAATCCCTCCAGTTGTCGCGCCAATAAGCAATGAAGGTGCAAACAAACCGCCAGCGCCTCCCGATCCAACTGTGATGCTCGTTGCAACTAATTTTATAAGTGTTAATCCGGCTAAGCCAATAAGTAAAGGTGCTGCATCTTTCAATATTGAACTGTTCTCTGCAGAGAAATAATAGCTCGGATCAAGAAGCGATTTGATTGCGGGGTAACCGTTTCCGTAGAAGTAAGGTGCATGCTGTTCTGAAGTAAACCAGTACATGCTGATTCCAATGATACCCAGTAACAAGGCGCCAACAATTGGTCGTATATATATTGGAATCTTTGACCGCTCAAATAGATTTTCTGTTGTGTTGAGTGTGGTAACAAATAATGCTCCAATCACACCACAAGTTAGTCCTAGCATTAAAAAAAGTGGTATTTGAATTACGCTAAAACCAAGAGTTCCATGGACAAAATTGTCACCAACTTCAAACAGCGCTGCATCACCGAGAATGCCCTGCGTTGTAGCTGAGGATACAACAGCGGCAATTACAATAGGAGTAAATGTTTTGAGTGAGAAGTCGCGAAGCAGCAACTCCATTACAAAGAAAATTCCGGCAATTGGGGCATTGAAGACAGAAGCCAGTCCTGCAGCGGCGCCGCATCCAAGTAGAGTTCCAGTGTGTTGGGAGCCAGTACCCAGTAAGCGTGCAGTCATGGAACCAACTACAGCTCCTATTGTGACGATTGGGCCCTCCGCGCCAGCTGAACCGCCAGTTCCAATCGTTGCCGTTGAAGCAAGCCACTTTCTGAGACCTATCTTCCAACTCATTTTTCCTTTACGTCTCTGAACAGCATAAATGACTGAAGTGACGCCCGGGCCAGTCCCTTCTGAGCTAAGGAGTAGTAGAAGTGCTCCTGTAATGAGACCGCCTATTGCAGGTCCAAGGAGTATTAAAATCCAAAAATATTGATTGCTAGATAAATGATTAGCAAGCAATTCACTCTGGCGAAGTGGCCATATGAATGCCACGGCGGCAAAACCCATGAGTACACCTATTACAGTCGCAACAAGATAAAGGTACCAATCCTGCTCAAATCCTAGTCGGATACCTATTCGTCGTAAATTAGGGGTGAGGATGCGTTTCACGTAACAGTTTTCCTTGTTTCTGACCGTGTAACGGATGATTGTACCATTCTGAGGGTATTCAAAAAGCTGACAACAAGTAACTTATTCGCTATAATCGTCAATTCGTCCAATCCGGGCGCAGTTGTTTATCAGAATAGACTCAGCAGGAGACACTCAAATGATTGAAGCACTTCGAAGTGATGAAATAGTACGTAAATGTGGTGGGCGATTTAAGTTAACAGCACTCATTCAACATCGATTGCGTGAAATCATTATTGATGGTTCACGACCTTTAGTTGAACGTGAGGGCAGGACTGATCTTGAAGTAGTCATTGCTGAAATCATGGAAGATAAAATAACTGCGGATTATTCAGAAACTGGCTTTGAACTAAAATAATAAGTAGGCAAAGATGTCTTTAAAACCTAAGACAGTTGAAGGGAAGAACATCCTCGTGGGTCTTACGGGTGGTATCGCATGCTTCAAGGTTGCTCATCTTGTCAGTAGGCTTGTCCAAGAAGGTGCATCTGTACAAGTTGCCATGACGAGTGCTGCTTGCCAGTTTATCACTCCGCTTACTTTTGAATCATTAACGGCAAAGCCAGTCTTTGATTGCCAGTGGAAACACGTTGATGGGAGCAGCCCTCAGCATATTCTTTTGGCAGAACAGGCGGATGTGATGCTCGTTGCGCCTTGCACTATGGATATGCTTGCAAAAGTGACTTATGGACTGACAGATGACCCTGTTAGCTTGCTTTGCGCTTCAATTGATCGCACCAAGAAGAGTGTCATCCTTGCGCCTTCAATGAACGCAACGATGCTCTCTCAACCAGCGACAAATCGAAATTTGATGCAAGTAGCTGAGGATGGATTCACTGTATTAGATGCTGAAGAAGGTTGGCAAGCATGCCGTGCAGTGGGCTCGGGGCGCATGCCTGAGCCAGATATTCTTTTGCAGGCAATATACGCGGCTATATAAATTCTTTTCTATTGACTTTCTCTCTTAATAAGTCCATCATGGACAAATGGGATGCCTCTGATGGCATAGAAAGGTCACAATGTTCACTAGCACAGTAGTACTTACTGCAGTAGCGCTTGCGCCATATAACACGACAGAATCAACAAGATTAGACCCTGTACCATTAGAGTTGCAGCAACCAAGAACACTTCATGCAACATTTAAATCATTAGGCACTCATCTGCAACATAAAGTTTCATCTAATCGCGGCGATTGTGAAACTAATCCAGTAGCACTTACTGATAGTGACTTTGGAGATGGCGCCTATATTCTTCAAGCTGGTTTTGCTGAAGGTGAATCATTCGGTGCTACCTACGACGTACCTGCGGAACAATTTCCAATCAAGATTGATGTCATGGAAGCATTGTTTGCAACGAGTAACGCAACACAAGAGACCACAACAGAGTGGTCTGTGACGGTATGGGATGGCACACCAGCAGATGGTCTGCCAGTTGCTTCATTCGCGAGTGATGACATTATTCTTCCTCACCTTGTTATGCCTCCAGGATCAAATGGAATCATCATTTCTGTTTCTGTTGATTCAGAAGACCCTGATCAAATCTGGGTATATAACGAAAGTGGTTCTAACTCTTTTTCAGTTTCATTTCGTGTTGAACAACATAATCAATCTGGGAACCCATGCATTACATCTCCTCCAACTTCATCAAATGCATTCCCATGTACAGATACAAGTGGATTGCAGTATCCCAATGAGAATTGGATAGAAGCCATTTCTGGCTCTTTTTGTATATGTGGGTCTGGCTGGATGACTTTTCAGCAGTTTCCCAGTATCTGTACACCAAGTGGTGACTGGGTTATGCGCTCTGCATATACACCAGCAAATTGCTCTGTAGAACCTGCAGCATGCTGTTTTGATGAGGGCAATTGTCAAGATTTATCACCTAACGACTGTCTCATATTTGGTGGCGAACCAAGCAGTGCCGGTACAAGCTGTGCAACATATGAATGTGGTACAGGTCAGGGCGCTTGCTGCGTTGAATCTACAGGAAACTGTGTTGATTTTGATTTGAATACTTGCCTAATCGTTGGCGGAGAACATCTGGGCGAGGGCACGAACTGCTCTTCAGTTGTATGTTTTCCAGAAGGAGCATGCTGTCTCGAAGAAGGTGATTGCATCGGACCTGTAGCAGAAACCGATTGCATCGCTGTAGGAGGCACATTTCAAGGTGATGCAACTAGTTGCTCTATGACAAGTTGTCCGCAACCTGTAGGCGCATGTTGTGGTTCGGCCTGGTGCCTAGAGCTATCAGAAGTTGATTGCAGTGCAGTAGGAGGTGAATGGGAGGGAGCAGGTACACTTTGTAATGTAGACTCTGCTTGTCAAGAAGAATGTGATGAAGACCTTAATAACGATGGTTATATCAATGTAAATGATTTGCTTGCAGTAGTTGGTGATTGGGGTTCAACAAATAGTAATGCAGATATAGATGGCTCTGGAGCTGTTGATACAAGTGATTTGCTTGCTGTTATAGGTGCTTGGGGGCAATGTGAGTAAGAACCAAAAGATAAATCGTACGTCATCTTGCTCCTCACGCAAGACAACAGTACGATTATCTTAGTTAACTAATTACTTTTTAAATTACTCATCACCTTCATCGACCTGATCGATGAAGCTTGAAAGGCGCCTTTTTCGTACAGGGTGTTGTAATTTTCGAATAGCTTTCGATTCAACTTGGCGTACACGTTCTCGTGTTACTTTAAAGATACGACCAACTTCTTCAAGAGTGTAGGTGTACCCATCGCCTACTCCGTAGCGAAGTTTTAAAATCTCACGTTCACGATAGGTTAATGTTTTAAGAACATCATTAATGCGTGACCGGAGCATTTCGCTAGTTGCAGTTTCAGATGGTGCTTGCTGGCGTTCATCTTCAATAAAGTCGCCAAATTGCGAATCTTCCGATTCACCAACAGGCCGATCTAAACTAATTGGGTGGCGTGAAATTTTCATCACACGTTTTGTTTCCTCATGCGACATGTCCGCTGCTTCAGCAATTTCTTCAAGGGTTGGTTCGCGTCCAATTTCTTGAAGCAACCTTTTTTGTATTCCACGCAATTTAGACATTGTTTCAATCATGTGAACAGGCACTCGAATCGTACGAGCATGATCTGCAATCGCACGCGTAATTGCCTGGCGAATCCACCATGTTGCATATGTTGAGAACTTATATCCACGTCGATATTCATATTTGTCAACCGCTCGCATCAAGCCAGTGTTTCCCTCTTGAATAATATCTAGGAAAGGCAAGCCGCGGTTTCGATATTTTTTAGCTATAGAAACTACAAGTCTCAGGTTGCCTCCAGATAAATCACGCTTTGCTTGATCATACTCTTCAAACACGACATCAATTGTTTTAAGACGTGATTCAAGTTCTTCTGGAGACTCAAGAATTAGGCTGCGCAATCCAGATAATTCTTCTTCCATCACAAAGATGTCATCGGGATCAAATTGGCTTGACCGTTTTTTAGCAAGTGTAAGATCGCGATCAATTTGCTTAAATTTCTTAGATATTGATTGCAGCTTTCTCAGTAGAGGTTGAATTTTTGCAGTACGCAAACAGCATTCCTCAAGAAGTGATGCGACCTTGCGACGTCTTGCTTGCATTCTTTCTCGAATTTCTTCAAGCTCTTTCTTTTTGAGTCCGCCTTCTTCGCACCGATTCCAGTCTTCAGCATTTGCTGCGAGCAGCAATCGGACTGTTGTAGTATTTACCGGAATTCTGCTTGCGACTTTTTGTTTGGCGTTTTCTTCTGCAGTAGAAATACGCATAGTTCGATCGAAGGGGAGTTTGCCTTCATGAACAAGGTCCAGTATTTCAATTGCTTGCATAGCCGCATAATCTGATTCAAGGACTAACCGCCTAAAAACAAATCTTGTCGTTTCAATTTTCTTTGCTAGGCGAATTTCTTCTTCACGTGTTAGTAGTGAAATGCTACCCATTTGTGTGAGATACATCCGAATAGGATCATCAATTCGGCGTGAGGATGCCTCGGCTAATGCTTGTGCAATAACTGCTTGCGCTTCTTCTTCATCGAGTAAATCATCGTCTGCGTCAATATGAACTGAGTTCTTTGAATCTTTGCCTTCGTCTTCTGCTTTTTCTTTAAGTTTTTGCGCAGTATCTTTCCAGGGCGTGTCTCGTTTAAAACGCAAATTCGTTTGCAAGGGAATAAAGTATTGGTCCCACCCCCGGCGCATTCGAAAATCTTCGCCAACTAGGTCAATATTTAGATGACTAATTAGTATAAGCAAATCATCTATTTTCTCTGCAGTTAGAAACTCATCTGGAATTGCGGCGTTAATTTCTTCGTAGCAAATCCATCCACGATCCTTACTTTCTCGAAGTAATCCATCCATACTAGGGTGCATGACTGGAATAGTTACTTCTCTCTTTTTACTTACTGTTGTGCTCACGACAAAACTCCTTTGTAATCACAATGTGGTAATGCAACGTACATGTTGCTCTTCTCATAGTTTGGTTTATAAATTATCAATTTTCTTTCCCCGAATTATGTTTAGTTCGTATTGCTTCAATAGCAGACATTGCTGCTGAAGTTCTTTTTTCTGGATCAGCTAACGTTGAGACCGACCGTATTTCATTTTCAATAGCTGTCTGTTCAATTGTATTTTTAAGTGCCTTAAGGGTCATCTCAAAAGCGCTAGCTACACTTTCGTATGTTTCAGCAAGTCGTTGTCCAACAAAATAAAGCCTTGAAGCAACGGTTCCTGTTTCTTGATCAACTGCTTCAAGGATATCTTGCATACGGAAAAGAGTTCCTGCTTGAAGTTTTGGTAAAGCAAAATCAGCAAGTTTGCGAGAGGATAGGTCTAAAAAATCTTCCTCTGAAATTCCTAGGTTGGACTCTCTGATGGCTGCAGATGATTCAATAGGGTCAAATATCAAAATCGAAAGAAATTCTTGCTCAGCTAATTGGCGTGAGCGAGAAATAGTAACAGGTCTTTGGACTACTTTTGAGGTCTGAACTTCTTCTTTGGCCTGAGTAACAGGTCGCGGCACAGGCAATCGGCTGCGAAGCTCATGTCCTACTTCATTCATTGATATTTTTAGAAGTCCTGCGATTCGCTCATAAATAAAAGTTTTTTTAGTACTGGGTAGGGATTCTACGCCAAGTCGCGCAAGGTCTTCCATGAATATTTCAATAAGATTGCTCGATCCAGCAATGGTGGTTTCTTCAGAAAGTGAATCTTGCATACGGTCAAATTTAAACGATAGCGCATCTTTTGCATCATCAAGGTGTTTTGTAAATACTTCTGGATTTGATGCTAGGTCTGCTGGGTCTTTGCCTTCAGGTAAAACACAAATGAGCACATCAATGTTCTTTTTGAAAAATATCTCGACGGCTCGATCTGCAGCAAGTTGGCCAGCATTATCGCCATCAAAGATAAGTACAACTTCATTGCAAATTCTACAAAGTTTGTCTGCATGATCTGAGGTCAAGGCTGTGCCAAGAGTTGCGACCACATTTTTAAATCCCGCCTGATGACATGCGATAACATCTGTGTATCCTTCGACAACAATAGCTTTTTTACTTTCTCTTATAGGTCTATTTGCGAGGTTATACCCATACAACGTTTTTGATTTATTGAACAGGCTTGTTTCTGGGCTATTGAGATATTTTGGTTCGTCTTTTTCATCAAGTCTACGAGCGCCGAAGGCTATCGGTGTTCCAGACTCATCAAGAATAGGAAACATGATTCTGTGCCGAAATGCATCGTACACCCGGTTGCTTTCTAATTTTTGTTTAAGCAAGCCTGCCTGAAGCCCTGTATCTATTTGTTCTTGGGTTAGTTTGTCTTTGAGATAGGACCAATCATTAGGTGACACTCCAAGTTGAAACTCTTGAATAGTCTTCTTGGTAAAACCGCGGGCATGGAGCTGCTCAAGAGCGTTGGCTCCCTCTGGAGTTGATTTGAGCGCTTTTTGATATGAAACCATTGCCCATTTCATTGCTTTTTTTAACTTAGATCGAGGAGTTTTAAGGTCATCCTGGGGCTTCGTACTTAACTCGATACCGTATTTGTCTGCAAGGAAACGTAAAGTTTCTCCAAAATCTTTTTTAAGATATTCTTGTATGAACTTGAAACAGTCACCGTAGGCGCCACATGAAAAGCATTTATAAAACTCTGTTTCTCGGTGAGTCACAACATGCATCGAAGGAGCATGGTCATCATGGAATGGGCAAACTCCTTTCCATTCGCGTCCTTTTTGCTGCAATGGAACGTATTCAGAGATAAGCGTGACTAAGTTCACGGCATCTCTTACTCGTTCTATATCTGATCTGCTCATCTTTTATTGCGTTCCATTAATCACATACCCATCTATTCCAGAAACATCACTTGAATAGAAAGAAAAACGAAGTCGTTCTTAATGCACGAGAAGATGTCTCAAAATTAATTTTTGGCTTTGCTCACGGTGAGGAGTTTGGACATAAGCAAGAATGTTGCTGAATTGTCCCGTGGGGTGTGATAATGCCGTATATAGTCTTATTAAGAATACGCAAGAATTGCTTGCAGTCAACTTAATGCGTCATTTTTTCGGACGTCGCCACAAAAAAAAGTGGCTATTTTCTAATTTTTTCCCAAAACAAGTTTGGAAAAATGAGATTATTTGATTTAGCCAGCTGCTTGAAGCTTTTGCTGACGTGTATATCCGTATTTTCGTTTTAAAGGTTTTACAACAAGACCTTGTTTGATTGCTTTTGCGGAGACTTTAATACGTCGTGGTTTACCTTCAACAACTGCTCTAACAGTATGAAGGTTGGCTTTAAAACGACGCTTATCGTTTGCAGTGACCTTTAAACCGATACCGCCTTGATATTTCGGCTTACCTCGGTAGCGAATCTTTCGTCCAACTTTGGTCCTGCGACCTGTAAAAAAACAAACACGTGGCATTATAAATCTCCTTCAGCCTTTTCAGGCGAATTGGAGATTATAGCACGAATTTCATAGATGGCTAGGAGGTTTTTTTCGAGTTTTTAGGTCCAAAAAGCTGAAAATAGATACGTAATCACTATGTAAATAGAGCTTTATGCGAATTAGGCAGATTCTTTAGCAGCTTTCTTTGGTTGCTGCATTGACTCAAGGTTAAGGCCATTTTCAATATCTTTGGCATCAATTAGATACACAGCGTCTTGATTGTCACGGTCAGGAAGGTCGTACATTACATCAATCATAAAATTATCGATGACTGCACGGAGTGCCCGGGCGCCTGTGCCTCGTTCCATAGCTCTTTTAGCAATTAAATGTAATGCGCTATCAGTAAACTCAAGTGTTGCAGCTTCTAGGCTAAAAAGATGCTGATATTGTTTGATGATAGCGTTACGAGGTTCAGTCAGTATTCGCACCATTGCATCTTCGGTAAGCGGCATTAATGGTGTCACAATAGGGAGGCGGCCAAGTAGCTCTGGGATAAGACCAAAGTGAAGGATATCTTCAGTGAGTACTTGATCAAGTAATTCTGCTTGGCGCTCATGATCTTCTTGTTCTTCTGCACTAGCACCGCCAAATCCAATTCGAGATTTGCCAATTCGTTTCGATATAATATCTGCAATTCCATCAAAAGAACCGCCGCAGATATAGAGAATGTTTGAAGTATCCATTTGGATATATTGTTGCTCTGGATGCTTGCGACCACCTTGAGGTGGAACATTTGCAACTACACCTTCTAGCATTTTTAGCAATGACTGCTGTACACCTTCACCGGAAACATCTCGAGTAATAGATACATTCTGAGTTGTTCGTCCAATCTTATCAATTTCATCGATATAAATAATGCCACGCTGAGCTGATTCTAAATCAAAATCAGCAGCTTGAAGTAATTTAAGTAATAGATTCTCAACGTCTTCGCCAACATACCCAGCTTCAGTTAAGGTTGTTGCATCGGCAATTGCAAAGGGGACATTTAAAATTCGAGAAAGTGTTTTAGCAAGAAGTGTCTTCCCTGTACCGGTTGGTCCAATTAATAAGACATTTGATTTATCTAATTCTACATCACGATCTGCATTTTCAAGTTGTGAAAGTCTTTTATAGTGGTTGTGAACGGCAACAGATAAGGATCTTTTTGCTCGATTTTGACCAATGATATACTGCTCTAAATATTCATTAATTTGCCTTGGAGTAAGAATTGAAGTAAACGTTGGCGATGATGCGCTGATTCGACGTCGCTCTTGTTTGAAAATATTTTGGCATAAATCTGTACAATTTGAACAGACATAGATCTCATTAGGCCCTTCAACCATTGGCCCTACTTCGCGGGAAGTCTTTCCACAAAATGAACAAGTTGTTACTCGGCGTCCTTGGAAACCGCCGTCATCACCACCGGAACCGTTTCCCCCTGATGAATTACCGTTACCAATATCACCCTCAAAGGGTGGATCCTGATTTATTGATCCCATCGGAGTTGTATCATTGTCTGAATTCTTGCTCATACTTACCTTATAAATCTTTCATAGCGAATTTGCTTATCAAATCTTATTCGCGTAATTGTGACACAAAAATTACTACTTGCCCACTTATTTAGTTAAGTAATTGCCTTTTTCATAGCTAAAAAACGGTTTACTAAGATACCGGACCTTAATCACATAGAACTATCTATGATTAGCTGCCTCGCTTTTTCGTATTCTTCCTGGCTAATTTTGCCCTCGTCTCGAAATTTGCGCAAATCTCCCAGGGTAAAAGTAGAAGTTGTCGATGATTTTGAGCGCAAATTTCTGCGAATCATCATTATCACAACTCCGCCAATTACTGCGAATGCAATAAGAAGCAGGGTCGCCGGCAACACCTCGACAAAAGCGCTAGCTATAAACATTAGTCTTTCTTAGCTATTTTCTTTTTAGTCGTTTTCTTTTTGGCGGTTTTCTTTTTTGAGGCTGACTTTTTTGCGGTTTTTTTCTGCGCTGTTTTCTTTTTCGCAGGCGATTTGCCACCGTCTTGCTTCGCCTGCCATTCATCTACAGGCATGTCTGTGACAGTACAAGCAGCTACAAGTTGGTCTGCTGCTTTTTCCTCACGAACAACAGCATGTATTTGCTGTAGTTGACCTTGCTGTGCAAGTTTGTTTCTCATTTCTTCTGGTCGCGTGCCATTCTGCATTGCAATTTCTGCGATACGAGCATTTACTTCCATTTCATTTACTGAAATATGGAAATGCTCAGCAAGTTTTGAAAGAATAAAAAATGTTTTCAATCTTTTCTGTGATTCTTCTAGTGAGCCAGATCGGACCTTGGCAACTTCAGATTCTACTTCTTCCATGGTCATGCGACCAGATGATTGCAGTTCCGTGCGAAGGCGTTGTAGATCGCGATCTGCTTGCATTGCACTCGTTTTTTCAGGCAAATCCATTTTTACTCGATCAGAGATTTCGGTTGTTGCTTGTTGACGCAAGACTGCTGCCTGGTCATTGTCTCGTCGCTGCTCGAGGGCGTGCCTAATTTGTTCTTTTACAGTATCAAAGGAATCAAGTCCGAAGGTTCCCATTAACTCGTCATCGGAAAGGGGGATAATTCTAACAGTCTGAACAACATTAAATGTTACTACGACATCAGAGCCACGGACTTCTTCAAGCTCATGTTCATCTGGGCCTTTTGTGGAAATTTTAATTTCATCTCCAACTTTAGCACCTGCCAGAGTTTTACCTAAATCATCAATAAAGAGTCCTAATGTTTCTCCACCAGCTTCGATTGATGGCATAGAAATGCGAGTTTGTTCTGTTTTAAAGAATTCTTCTTCGTTTCCATTTAAGTGTACAACTGCTGGGCCAATGAGAAAATCGCCCTCGCTCACATCGCCTTCAACATCTTTTAAGTTGCCGTGGCGAATTGCTTGACGATCTATCTCTTCCCGTACATGTTCATCTGTTATTTCAATTACAGGCCGAGTAAGCTTGATGTCATCGAAAGCAGGCAAATCGAAATCAGGCATTACTTCAACTTCTAATGCAAACGAAAGTGGTTTTCCATCTTCAATAACTACTTCTGCAACATCTCCAACTGGCTCTGGCTCTCCAAGAGGCTTAAGTTCGTACTCTTCAAGAGCGCTTTTCCACGCATCAGAGATAATTTCATTTCTAGCTTCTGAACGAATTGATTCTCCAAATCGTTTTTCAATGATATGAGTTGGCACTTTGCCTTTGCGGAATCCAGGCAGAGTTGTCTGGCTCATAATCGTTCCCATGGATTCTTGCATTTTTGCAGAGATTGCATCCACAGGAACAGTGATGCTGACTCGTTTTCGAGCTGGACCAACATCTTCAATAGAAAGTTCATAAGGGTGTGTTGCTGTAGTTGTCATAGTGATAGACCTTCTTTCGAGCAACATATCATAGCGGATGCGCTACAACCATGCCATCTAGTTGGCATGCAAATGGGTCTTAGAAGGGCAGAAAATAGCTTTATCGAATAAAGAGCATCTCTGTGTAAGAGGGCAATGGCCAAATGTCTTCTGGCACAAGCTCTTCTAGTTGATCAGCGATTGTACGTGCAGTTTCCATTGCTGGAATCATGGTATCTCTTACAAAACAGGCATGCGCTTCAGAACAGTCGAATTCCTTTTCCGTTGATGCTTGTAGTGTCTCTATTGAAGACTGTACGGCTTCAGCTAACCGTGCCACATCGCCTAAACGGGCCGATGTGCGATTGCAATCAACCGATACTCCGCGTGAGCTTTGCACAATTTTAGCTAATTCACCTTGGTAGCGCAGAGCGGCAGGTAAAACTTGTGTTGAGAGCATCATGATAAGTGTCCGCGCTTCAATACTTACTCTCGTAGAATATTGTTCTAGCAGTACTTCTCCGCGTGCATGTAATTCGCGATTGCTCAGGACGTTGTATTGACTGAAAAGGGACATAGCTTTTTCTGATGTGATTACAGGTAAGGCATCAGCTGCGGTTTTCAGATTTGGTAATCCTCTTCTAGCAGCTTCTTCGTGCCATTCTTCAGAATAATTATCCCCATCAAAAACAACTTTGCGATGTTTGCTTAACACTTCTCTTAGCAAAGCTCGTACTTCAGTATCACGTTGCTCTTCTGAAATACTACCTGCAAGTTTAGATTCTAATTGTGTTGCGATGTAGTCAATTGACTCAGCAATTATTGTATTTAATACCGTGTTTGGCCAAGCAATAGTTGAAGTAGATCCAACAGCACGGAATTCGAATTTATTACCTGTAAACGCAAATGGACTGGTTCTATTTCGATCTCCGCTATCACGATCTACAATAGGCATTGTTTCAGCGCCAAGGTTGAGCGTGCCTCCTTCGCGCGCATTGCGATTCTCGTCAGATTCTATTTGGTCCAAAATATCACTTAACATATCTCCTAAGAAAATCGAAATTATTGCAGGAGGAGCTTCATTTGCGCCGAGTCGGTGGTCATTGGCTGCCGAAGCAACTGAAGCGCGCATTAAGTCAGAATGCAAATCAACCGCTCGAATCACAGCGCAAAGAAATGTTAAAAACTGCAAGTTGTTTTGCGGTTCTTTTCCTGGACTTAATAGATTTTTACCAGTATCAGTAGCAATTGACCAGTTGTTGTGTTTTCCGGATCCGTTCACGCCGGCGAATGGTTTTTCATGTAATAAGCATTTAAAGCCATGCATTTTTGCAGTGGACTTGAGTATCTCCATCAGTAACATTTGATGATCAGAAGCAACATTTGCGTTTTCGTATAAAGGTGCAATTTCATATTGACCCGGTGCGACTTCGTTGTGGCGAGTTTTTACAGGAATTCCTAATTCATACAGTTGCTGCTCTGCGTCATCCATAAACGCAAGCACGCGCTCTGGAATTTTCCCAAAATAATGATCGTCAAGTTGATGTCCTTTTGGTGGCTTCGTCCCAATTAATGAGCGGCCACATAAAAGCAAATCTTCCCTGTGAGCAACAAAGGACTCATCTATCAAGAAGTATTCTTGCTCTAAACCAAGAGTGGTTATTACGCGTGAAACACCATTTGCAGTGCCGAATAGTTTAAGTAAACGCATGGCTTGTTTGTTGACGGCGTCTATTGAACGTAAGAAAGGAGTCTTCTTATCAAGCGCTTCACCTGTCCAAGAAACAAATGCTGTAGGAATACAAAGTGTTCCTCCCTCATCGTTAGGCATGATAAATGCTGGGCTTGTTGCATCCCAAGCGGTGTACCCACGCGCTTCCCATGTGTCGCGGATACCTCCATTTGGGAAACTTGATGCATCTGGTTCACCGCGAACTAGATTGTCACCATGAAACTCTGCAATCGCACCTTTGTCGGTTGGCTCAAGGAAGGCATCGTGCTTTTCAGCAGTTGCTCCAGTTAAAGGTTGGAACCAATGCGTGTAATGTGTGCAACCATTATCAATGGCCCACTCCATCATCGCATGAGCAACATTATTTGCAATGGCGGGGTCAAGTGGCTTTGCTTTATCCATTGTTTCTAAAAGCGACTCATATATCTCCGGTTGTAAATACCGTAACATCACATCGCCTGAGAAAGTTCGACAGCCATACCTGTCACAATAATCATTAGTTTGCATATCCATTGCATTCGACATGGTCGTATTTTCCATTTTTGAGGGCCTCCTGCCTATCTCTTGTAGTATCTAATTCTCTGCCGGGAATAGCAAGGTCTAACTAGAAAATTTCTTGAACAAACTGCCGAGCCGCATCAGCGGGGTTGTCTGAATTATCAATTCTGCGGACTAGAGCAGAGCCAACAATTGCAGCTTCTGCTATTGCATGGACGTTCTTAACGTGCTCCGCAGTCGAGATGCCAAAGCCTACGGCAAGTGGTAGGCTGGTCACAGTACGAATTTCTGAAATTCGGTTGTTTAAATCAGGAAGTTCCTGCTGTTCACCCGTGAGGCCAGTTCGAGCAAGCACATAAAGAAAGCCGCAAGATAATTCTGCAAGTCGTTGTACTCTTGGTAGTGGGGTAGTTGGTGCTATAAGCATCGAAAAGGAGAGTTCTTTCGCCCTGCAAAAAGCCGAAATTTCTTCAGCTTCAGCGATATCAATGTCTGGGATAATGAAGCCGTCAATCCCTGATTCTGAAAGTTGCTCGATAAATTCAATGCCTCCACTTTTTCGGACAATAGAGTGGCTCACCATTGCGATTAATCCGGCTCCGATTTTCGGCCGCACACGTTTCACTAGCTCGACTATATTATGAGGACTAATTCCTTGCTCTAATGCTCTGTGCATCGTCGCTGAGATAACAGGGCCATCAGCAATTGGATCGCTATAGGGGATGCCTAACTCGATAATGTCAGCACCTGCCTCGTCCAATGCAATAACGGTAGCTTCGCACTCCTCCAGGGATGGCGCTCCTGCAACAATAAAAGGCATAATGGCCTTTTGGCCATTTGCAAATACGGCATCAATTCGATTCATTTAACACCTTCTGGACCGCCATCTTTGATGTACTTATTTTCAATAGCTTTTTGTAAATCGATGCCAGTGATATTTGCTAGTGTCGCCAACCAGGCAAGAACATCTGCAAATTCTTCTTCCAAATTAGCAATATCAGGGTCACCTCGCTCAAACTTGGCTAGAGCATGCGCCAGTTCGCCAAATTCCTCTGTTAGCCATAAAAAGGTTTTAGCAATTCCACGAGCGGAATCGGTCTCAAAATAGCGATTTTGAATTAATTCCTGTAATTCAGTAATTGTCATTTGATTTAACATTTAGTTGGAAGAATAGCATGTGAACTAGGAAACGGAGCCTGTTTTTACTCCAAAATGAGAGTTATCAGGGTATACTGCGAATTCACTTCTTTCTGTAAGGAAACAATTATGAGTAAATGCATACTTACCATTACACTTTTTGTGACACTAGCAGCACTTCAGGGTTGCTACTCACAGCCATCATCTGTCACTGAACAGCTTGAAAACCTTACCCCGAATATGGATGGTTTATCAGAAACATACAATGAAAATGATGCAGGTATTGCTGTCGTCAATAATGAGAACGAACGCATGTACGTTGATGATTGGCGCAGAGCGATGCTTCTTGACAAGCCATCAATGCTTTCTCCAATACCAGTTGTTCAAGATTGATTGAATTTTTAAACACTTTTTAAGGCGATTCGTATAAATTCGAATCGCCTTTTTTATTTGATTGAAAAGAATTTGCTTGACTTAGGTTGTCTTGTAAACCGCAACAACGCACCTGGAGGTCGTGCCGTGAACGCAGAACAGAATTTTGGTGAACCAATTGATGAGTTCCCACACACTATGGAAAATATTGATTTAAGTAAGGTGATTGCGATTGGGGGTGACTTGCGAAAAATCGAGGTTATTCGCGAATTTTGGAAAGAAGCAATTAAAACACTTGATAAGAAACCGTCAGCTCTTTGGATTAACTTTACATCAGTAACACATGCGGATACAAAATTGGCTGCGTGCATAGTGGCCGTGTTGCGAAGAGCACGATGTTGCGAAACTAAGGTTTATATAATTGGATCTATTCATGTTCAAGAAGTCTTAATGTTGTGCAAATTTCCTAAACTTAAAGAATTTACGCCCACAAAAAAAGCAGCGTAATGAAAATTCTGGTACTGTTTTTCTATGTCTATACCAGTTACAACAACGTTTGAATTCGAAGGCCACACAATAAAAGAGTACAAAGGTGTCGTGCGCGGCATAGTTGTTCGCTCGCCAACCATTGTTCAAGGCATACTTGGTGGATTGAAAAATATCGTTGGCGGAAAAATTGGCGCCTATACTGAGATGTGTGAGCAAACGCGTGAGGATGCTTATCAGCACCTTTTAGAACATGCAGAACAACTTGGCGCAAATGCAATAGTTGGATTTAGGTATGACTCCTCTGATTTGCAGGACTCTGCGACGGAAGTTCTTTGCTACGGTACTGCAGTTGTAATTGAGAAAATATGATTTTTTTACAAATAGTAGGAATGGCAATTTTAAGTGCAATTGTCTCTGTAATATTAACGCCATTTTTGCAGTATGCATTTAAATTAACTGAAGGACAAAAAAACAGTTTTTCAGATTCATTTAAAATTTGTTTCTACGCAAACTTTATTACTTTTGTTATCGCCTATGTATTGCCATTGATAATTACAAGTTCATCTATAGATTGGATTTGGGATGGCCTTAGTTCAATTATTGGAATGGTTGCTTTTACTTATCTAATAGCAAAAGAGCTAGGCGATCTTAAAAGATCTTTACTTATCGCATTATTACTTCAAGGCCTGACATTTTTGTTTGCACTTGCTCTTGGCATATTAATAATTGCAATAGGATTTGGCACAGTCATTGTAAGTGGCTAAGCATTCTTTAGATCATTTGAGCCAAGTTCTCGTCGCGTTTGATGTATATCAAATAGCGGAAAAAACAATACGGCAATAATCTGTAAAGATGCAGCTAGAATAAAAATAGCAGGCAGTGTCATATGAGTATCTAAAAAGCCTGATATTTTGTTGCCGAATGAAGTAGATAAATTTAATATCGCCATATATGCCGTAAATTGAGTTCCAGCAACTTTAGGCCATGAGACTGTCATGCACATGGAAAACATAGAGGCGCTTATCATTGCAATCATAGCAGTGCTTATTAAGATATAAATGATTACAAAAGGCTTGTCATTCCAGTCGTATAGAAACAGGCTTGCTTCACTCTCTGGTGATGCCAATCCAAAAACTACGTACATAGCCCCTAAGACTATAGAGCCAATGCTGGCAATTCGTTTTGGACCAAATTTGTCGGACAAAAAACCGCCAAGTATTGAACATGAAAGCCCTAAAATAAGAGCGTAGCCACCTTCAATATCAGTCACTTCAGTTCTTTCCCACCCTAGATCTTGTATGAATAGAACTTTTGTGATTGGACCAAGAATAGCTTCCCCGATGAAAATGGTAAATCCAGCTAGCGCGGTCAATATTGTTGCGCGCAATGAAAAAGCGCGACCTAGTAACTTAAATAAGTAAAAAGTATTACTTGCAAAACGCTCGCTTTCCTGGAGTTGAGATTTCCCGTTAGTCCATGGCAATAATTTTTCGCCAGGTCTTTCACGTAGGAGCAGGGGGAATAACATAATGAGGGTAAGCGCTAACACTTGAATAGTAAATACTAAAGTTAAGCCGTCAACTAATAAGCGGCTCAGAAAAGCTCCGCCAATTACCATTCCTAAATATTTAGAACCATACATTAAGCCATTTGCTTTGCCTCTTTCTTCTTCTTTGAGAAGGTCTACGGCTAATGCATCAACAGAAACATCTTGTAAAGATCCAAAAATATTATGGACAAAAACAAGCATTCCAACAATGCGTAAATTGTTGCTTGGGTCTGGAATGCATGCCATTGAAAATAGAGTTACGGTCATGCCAAGCTGCGCAAATAAAATCCATGGTCTGCGCTTGCCCATAGAAGGAATTCCAAATCTATCTATAAATGGTCCCCATATCCATTTAAATGTCCAGGGTAAAACAAACCAGGCCATGAGCGAGCCTATTGCTTCTACTGGTTTGCCCTGCGCAGCAAGATATGACGCGAAGGTAACAGATACAAATCCATAAGGAATTCCCTGCGCTAGGTAGAGTATGCACAGTGTGAACAAGCGGAGTATGGGGCGTTCAGATAGGTTTAGTGACGTGTTGCTATCAAGCATTAAGACTTCATGGTATCCTACTTCGCTCAGGTCCATTGGCGCAGTTGGCTAGCGCGCTTGCATGACACGCAAGAGGTCACTGGTTCGAGCCCAGTATGGACCATCCGTATTTTAAAATCTATTAGTTAGTTATTAGCTTTATCTTGATCTATTTCAGATTCTAGCTTTTCTAGATTTTCGTAAAATTTTTGCCTGGCTTCTTCGTCATCTTTAAGTGCTTCAAATGATGGCATGGCCATCATATTATTTCCGCTATCACAACCTTTTTCGTTATAAAGCACTACTAAGTGATTATATCGTCTTCTATAAGCATTTAGTTCAATTTCATCGGCTCCAGAAAAATCCATAAAAAACCATGGTACTATCAAGAAAGCGCCAGCAACTCCTAGAGCAGTATTTTTGCCTGTCTTATTCGCGTTAGGTGCGATACGATCAATCTCTGCTTGGACATTGGCCATAGTAATCCGCAGTCCAGAGCAAGATAGTGCATTATCCCCAGGCTGATATGTTGCTACTGGATTGGCTGTGCGGCCAGCGCAAGATATTGAAGAAAAGACAATCATTGATGTTAGAACAGATAATATTTTTTTAGACATTTGAAATACCTTTTTTTATAAAAAAAAATTGTTTATTAATTATAGTTGTTTAGATATTGAAAAATACAGAAGAAAGCAGAGCAATAAAGCAATTTAATAAATGAGTGTTTGTAAGGCTTTATGAAACATGAATTTAAGTGATTAATTTAAATTAAAACCAGTGCTCGTAAAAATTTCACCCTTATCGTCAATGAATAGGGCTTCAGTGTCTTTTTTAGACTCTATAAACGACATTCCTCTATCTAGTCCCATTACAAATAATGCTGTTGATAAAGCGTCTCCTTCTGAGGCATTCATTGAAAGAACTGTGACGCTGCGAAGTCCTCTTGCAGGATAGCCAGTACTTGGATCAATTATATGATGGTAACGAATGCCATCATGAATAAAAAACTTTTCATAATCACCGCTAGTTGAAATTGATCCATTTATTAATTTTACAGTGCCAATGATTTCTCCGGGAAAACCATCTGGTTTTCTGATACCTATATTCCTTGGCTTTCCTCGTGCAAATATTTGTCCGCCTATTTGGATCATGTAATCGGTAAAACCTTCATTTTGTAATTGCCTGTCTGATAGATCTAATGCAACTCCTTTTGCAAAACCTCCAAGACCTACGAGCATCCCTTTTTCTTGTAAATAGATTGTATTTTCGCTTACTTCTATTTTTGACCAGTCAATAAGAGGAAGGCGCTTTTGTACCTCGTCTTTATTTGGTACTGATGGCTTTGAAAAATCCCACAATTCCCACACGGCTGCCCAGCTTGGATCAAATGCGCCTTGTGTCTGTTTTGATATATCTATGGCACGTTCCATTTGAATGCATAATTCATTTGGGCAATTAACTGATTGAACACCTGCCATCCTATTGACCTTAGACAGATAGGATCCTTCTCTCCATTCATTCATTAAAGCGTCAACGTTTGAAAAGACATTATAAGTTGTCTCATAAATTTCAGTTGAATCAATCTTGACAATAGTCCTCATTGATTCGAAGGAAGAATCATCAGTATCACTTGTGCATGAGTTAGTCATACACAAGAAAAAACAAATTAAAATGCATTTCAGAAAACTATAAAGAAGTTTAAATTTACTTTTGCTCATTTAAAATCAATTTAAGGTAATCGGAAAAATCCGCCACCATCATCAATAAGGTGTCCATCATGTGCAAGCGCCTTCCAAACGCCCATGGGGTAATCATGTGGCGCCATAATGGAGTCAAATTTTAACTCCTTGCCTCCAGAAAGTGGTCCAACGCCAAGCTTTGATTCATGATCGAGTTTCATAAATTTTATTCGTTTACGAAAGACACGCAAGGCTTCGACAATCTGGTCATGTTCTAGATAAGGCAATTCTTCTTCTTTTGTTTCATTAATAACTACTTCGCTACCAGAATTAAGTTGAGAAATAACTCGACGTAATTCATCTAGATCTTTATGCATAATGATTTTTGCTGCTGTTGCTGAATCAACAGGTGATTTTAAAAATGCTTTATGTAGTTTTCCCCATAAAGAGCCGGGATCTTTAGAAGCTAATATTTGTTCTGCAACAGTAGTAATCTCATCAATTTTCATCTGTGTAGATTGTGGAGGAGGAGTGTAGCCGCCTTTTTTTTTCTTCTTATTCTTAGCCATCTTTTAAAAGTACCACTTGTTGTTTTTTACATTAATATCAGGTGATGTTTCTTCTGGATCGATAAATACTGATGAGGGCATAGTGGGAACTGTAAAAACTTGCTTATGTTGATTTGACCAAGCCCAGACTGTAACTGGTAATTGAAAGATGTGTTTCGATCCATCAACGCAATTGATTTGCACTTTTACTGGGCAAACCCAGTCATTCATATTCTGCAAGACTACAGAAACAGACCAATTGTCTTGTTTTTGAGTTGGAACAGCCGCGACGATCGCTTGGTCTAACTGCAAGGGTTCTTCAAACATTCCTCGAAAAAACCATTGCAAATCTGTGCCAGCAGCATCTTCCATAGTTCGGTAAAAATCAGTCGGTCTAGGTGATTTAAATACCCAGCGTTCAATATACTTTTTAAAAGCAGCGTCAAAACGCTCTTCTCCGAGTACTTCCTCACGTAAATAACGGAGGCCGAAGCCAGGTTTTCGATAACTGTAATGGCCACGAGTTTTTAGCAAGTCTGGTGGAGTATTGACGGCCTTATGATCATGCATAAAACGAGAAGGCTTATATTTTTCGACATCTGGTTTATGTTTACGATCACCATAGTATGCTTCAAGAGAATAGTGATTTACAAATGTATTAAATCCTTCATCCATCCAAGCATGACGGCGTTCATCCGTATTAATCATCATAGGGAACCAATTGTGAGCTACCTCATGATCTGTAACGTTAAATAAACGCTCGTGGTCTCTGCCTCTGCAATACACCAACATTGGGTATTCCATTCCACCTGCAGCGCCGCATACAACAGACATTTGTGGCCAAGGATATGGGTATAAGTGATCTGAGTAATATGAAATCGAATGCTGCACATAACCAACGGCTTCATTCCAAATTTTTGAATTTTCAGCTGGGTAAGCTGCTTGGCAAAGTACTCGAGAACTTGTGCCGTTTATATTTTTAATTTCTACGCTACTTGCATCCCAGACAAAGCTTTTACTCGTAGCCCATGCGAAAGTTCTTATGTTTTTTCCAGTAAATTTCCAGGCGGCCTGTTCTTTAGAAACTTCATCTGGAACTTCTTCTGAACTTCGAATAGTTACAGTTGTGTCTGCCAGTTTTGCTTTTGCTAAACGTTCTTGTTCCTCAGGTGTTAAAACTTCTTCTTCATTTTGCAGTGATCCAGAAGCGAATACTAAAAAACCTTTGGGCACTGTAATTTGAACTTCATAATCGCCAAAGTTTGTATAAAACTCTCCTCGGCCTATGTAAGGAAGAGTGTTCCATCCATACACGTCATCATAGACGCAGGGGGCGGGGAACCAATGGGCTAATTCCCAAACGGGACCATCCTTATAAGCGTCATCAAAACCCATTCTGATTTTTGCATGTTTTGGCATTGCAAAAGTCCAATCGATTTCAATCTCTATAGACGATCCAGGATTAAGTGGTTCTTGGAGTTCGATCCGCGCAAGCGTATCGTATTCAGTCCATGCTGCATCATCATCTTGGACCTTTACTTTTGACAAGTTCATTCCATCGTGATTTCCCTCGCCTGTGGGTCGACCTTCGCGACTCCTAATGCTGTCATTCTTGTGTATATTCTGTTCGAGTTGAATCCAAATGTAATCCAAAGTATCTGGAGAATTATTTGAGTATGTAATAAGTTGAGTGCCTGAAAGCAAGTTTAAATCCACATTAAGGTCAACTTGAATATTATGGTCTACTCTTTGCTGCCAGTACGCTTGGCCTGGCGCTCCGCTTCCTGTTCGAACATTCGTTGGAGAAGGAAGATTTAGTTGTCGAAAAACATCTCCAGAATGCAAATGCGATTCTGTTTTTAATGGGCTTGGATTGCAACTGATCAAGCAGCAAAAAAGTAAACTGGCAAAACGCTTCATGAAGGAACTGCTTCTAGCACAGAGTAATCAATGCCAACTTCTTGAAACATTGAAATGCTTTTTTCTAATGACTCATTCCAATGCGCATCACCCTCCATAATTTTACGAGTGACAACTCGTGCAATGCCTGCCTGGACAATCGAGAGTGTGCAGTGAATACAAGGGCTGAAGGAGGAGTAGAGTGTTGCGCCAACAGGGGATGTGCCATTACGAGCACATTGAATAATAGCGTTCATTTCAGCATGTACTATTAGGTCATACTTTACCGGCCGCTCTAGGCGATCTGGATGGTCTTCAACACCTCTTGGGAGTCCGTTATATCCAGTAGCAAGAACTTGGCGAAGAGGTGAGACTATTACAGCCCCAACGCCTCGTGATGGATCTTTACTCCAAGAAGCGATTGATTCGGAGAGTTCAAGAAATCGAATGTCCCATTTATCTTCCATGTATTATCGCTTTGGCACGACTCCTGCGATTCTGAATTTCAATACTTCTTCGCCAGGTACATCTGTTTGAATCATTAACTCAGCATTGACAGGTCCGCTGTGGCTTGCTGGTAAAGTTCCACTCACAACAATTTCATACGACCCATCAAGATTTTGAATTGGGGTTACGTTAATTCCACTAACCGTTGGTTGTAAAATAGCTGTATTAAGTATTTTAAATGGTTCTCCATCAGGCCTGTAGATTCTATTTTTTATGTTGTATGAGCCTCCTGCACGTAAAGTTCCAACACTCATAATGTGCTTATCTGCTCTTATCTTCCCATAGGTGTGACCATTAGCAAATACAGTAAATTTGTGATCCATCGCTTTGCCGTCTGGTGTTTTTCCTTTTCCGCGCACTTCAAGTTGGCTGTGAAATGAACCCCATGGCATATTTGGGGAAACATTAATCTGAATTCTTCGCGGAGCACCTTGGGGAGTATCAAGTTCTTCTCCAGAGATGTATTGCCCATGCTTGCCAATTCCATTCATGGTAATAATTTCAAAATTTGGATCTGATGGAAAAAAGTCAAATTCAACAGAATGCGATTCTCCAATTGTCATTTCATTTAGTTTTAAAAATTTATTTTTGACATCTACAAATTGGTTGACATAGGAGCGAATCCAAAATGCAATCTCGGGGTTATTCACAGAGTTTGAGAAGATGGTCACTTTCTTGTCTTGTTTATTTGCTTTGCCTTTCGGGTCAAAGGTTACTGTAATTGTCCCACTTTCTCCTGGCTGCAATACAGTTTTGTCAGCAACTGGAGTAGTGCAACCGCATCCGGCCTGAAGACGGCTTAGAACAAGTGTTTTCGTTCCTGTATTTGTAAATGGAAAAGTTGTAGTAACAGATTCGAAATCCCAAATTGTTCCAAAATCTCGTTCAAGTACATCGAGTGTAATATCAGGACCAATTGCTGTCGGCTTATATTCTGTTTTTGTGTTAGAAGCTGCCTCTGCTTGCGTGGTCGCTGAGGGGTTACTTTCTTCTTGACCACAGGAGGCAAGTACAAGAGCAAGAAGAATAGTTGGAAGTAGATGTAATTTCATAGTTGTCATTGTAGCAAATTATATTTAAGGACTAAAAACACTCAAGTTTTAACTGGGTGTTCAATCATTTAGAAAGATTCGTCAAATTTTAAAGTGCCTGGCACTAGGATTTAATAAAAAACTCCCCTCGTATTACGAGGGGAGTTTTTAAAACAAAATTATAAGAACTTACTCGACCATGAGCCTATATGCAGAGTCGCCCGCTTGTTCTTGCCATGCGCCAAATCCAAAACCTCCGCCAGGATTTGCTTGGTAGGAAGTACCATCTCCAATGGTACTGTCCGCAATCCCTGTTTGGCCTGCAACTCCATATTCATTCCAAGGAATCACAGCAAAGTAGTACTCGCCTGCAGGCAAAGCAAGATTGATATTAAACAATACAAGTTCGCCTTCACCTGTCCAAGCAGGAATCGAGTCTGGTGCAATAATATCTACAGAATAAACATCTCCAACAAGATCCGCGCCTGCAGCTTCAGGAGAGCTGTAAACACTAATCGTGTAGTTAGATATTGATGAGATATCAGAATAGCCATTCCAACCATTCACTACTGCTTCAATAGATGTAATATTGGCTGCACTGTCAAACGCAAAATTATCTAGTGTGGCGACATCATATTGTGCAAAATCTAGTTCAAAGATTTGACAAGCAGTAATATTAGTACCAAGCGATGAGCCATCTGACATGCCAATTTGGTCATATGGGTTCGGAGTGCAATCTACATCTGCACAAGTTGTATCTTCACCCATAAATTGACCTGCAAATGCTTCACATTCTTCATCAGTTGTTTCATCAATACAGAAATCGGGGAAGCAACAAGCTCCAGGAATTGGCTCGCAGTTATTGACGTCTGCACATGTCAAGTTGTCGCCTCTGTATTCGCCTTCCATAGTGAGGCAATCCATAGCGGACATTATTTCGCATGTTCCATCAGTCAAGCAGCAGGGGCCTGTAAATACGCCGCAGCCATCTGAACTTATGTCTACATCAACACAGAATCCTAAATCATAGTCTGAACTGGCCCAGCCACCATTGTCTTGAGCACTTCGACCATCCCCCATTGGGGCTGTTTCCCAAAGCCAAAAACATGTCTCAGTAGTTTGGTTCGAAATAGATATCCAATAGCATGAATCGCCTTCTACATCGACAGGAGGATGAGATGCTGAGTATTGGTATTGCGTTAAATCGCCAATACTAGAACCAATGTATTCGCCTGTTGGATTGACACTTGCTGATACTGCAAATGGTCCTGCGTATAAAGTTCCTGGTGTATTCATATCACCATCATCTAAGTAATAAGAAATGGTAAAACTGTCGCCTGTGCCTGGCCCGTTAATGCCGCAATCACTTGGGCCACTGAAATCAATATAGAGTCCCCACCAACATGCCTGAGTAATAGTACCGGCAGCAGTTGGATGGAAATTATCTGCAACTATGTATCCTGCAGCAGGATTTGTGTCGCTAGTCGCTCCAATAGTGCTACTTGCACCATGACCTCCTAAGTCAGGTAGTTGGCACCCTTGGGCATTGCATTCAGCACTGCAAGAGATATCAGCGCAGGCAGTTCCATCGCCTCTGAAAATACCACCTACTTCTGAGCAATATGATGAGCTGACTTCTATGCAAGATGCTTCATCTAGACAACATCCACCAAGTAAACAGAGTCCGTCAGCACAAGTCGTATCATCTCCAAGATAAGATCCACCAGTTGCGGAGCACTCATCTAAAGTAAGTTCATCTGTACAAACACCCACATCTGAGCAGCAGGCGCCACGAGGTGTGCAATCAGTTCCCCACGAACCAATGACGGTTAATAAATCTTCGACATTAACGCAGCAATCACCATTTGGTAATGGGGCAATATCGCCAAGCGGTCGATATGTTCCATCTCCACATTGCCCCCAATTGCCAACAATTGCAAGAATGTCACTTACAGAAACAATTAAGTCGCCATCAACATCTGCAGTGCAACTTTCAGGAAGTGGAAATGTGCAAGGGTCAGCCGGGCCGCCAGTAGCAACTCTATAAGCTGCTGCAGTACCTACAGCTTGATAAGGACCGAACCCAAAACCTTCACCTGGGTTAGCTTGGATACAAGTTCCATCATCAGCAACTGTACTAACACCAACACCTGTTTGACCATTTGTTCCAAATGGATTTGCTGGGATAGCTGCAATCCATTGTTGTCCTGTGATTGAAGCTATGCTTGTCTCCATTCCAATGAGGAATGTCGCAGTGTCATACCAGTCTGGATTTGCTATTGCATCAGCAGCATCGATTATTTGGTTAGCGATATCGCCAACTAAGCTTGCGCCTGCAGCATCAGCACCTGAGTACAGGTTGACTGCCCAACCTTCAACACCAGAGGCATCAACAAATCCATTCCATCCACCAAGAACCATTTCAACACTAGTAATTTCGGAGCCATCTCCATTAAAATCATCACAGGTAGCGATATCGTAGATATCGAAATCTGCTTCGAAGTCTTGGTTCGCAGTAATATTGCTTGTATCAATTCCTGTGCCATCATTTGGACCGATTTGATCCATCAAGACATCAGCAGAAGCGTAACTAGTAGTTGCTAAAGCAACAGTTGTATATATCAATGATCTCATAGCTCTAACTCTCCTTTAAGTATTCCTTAATTGTGACAGGAAATTCCTGCAGAATCTAGCCCAAAAATAAATAATGGCGACCCAAAATTGGGTCGCCATTGATTATTTAACTAAAAAGTGGGTTATTCGATGGTCAATGTGCCGTCACCAGTTGAACCTTGCCATCCACCGATTCGAATATAGTAAGTGCTACCTGCTTCAACATTGAAGTCAATAGCTGAGTAGTACTGCTGGCAGTCATTTCCGCCACCATCAGCGTCGCCATTACAAGCAACCTGATTTTCGCAGGATCCTTCATAAAGTGCCATTGAGGTATCGAAGCTACCTTGGTCGCACGTAGTGAAGTTCACGTTGCCGCTCTGTTTTGGATCAAATCTAAACCAGATATCTGCGGAATTATCCCAATCAAGATAGGTACCATCACATTGCGAATCATCTGGAGGATTATCACTTGGTGTTGCACTATTTGTTTCATAGGCATTTGCGCCAAATGCTGCAAGGAAAGCACTGCTGCATTCATCTCCAGCCCCAGCAACTGGGCAGTTAGTTTCATCGCAAGTGGAACCGTCACCTTGATAAGCACCACCAAAACTGGAGCATTGAGCTGCTAGCAATGAATCTTCGCATGTGCCATCTTCAAAGCAGCATGCGCCTGGCTGAGGGCAATTTGCTGTTGCACAACTTGAATCGTTGCCATTGTATGTGCCACCTTCGCTTACACAGTCATCTTGAGTTATTAGATCACAACTACCATCTGCAAAGCAGCATGCTCCTACAGGAGTGCAGTCATTACCCCAAGCGTTTACTACAGCGAGCAAATCTGAAACTGTAACACAGCAATCGCCATCGATATCTGCATCAGGTTGGAAAGTGCCATCGCCGCATACAGCCCATCCGTCTACAACAGCAAGTAAGTCTCCAACACCAACAATATTATTTGAATCAATATCTTCTGGACAATTTCCTAGTGGTAAATCACATGGGTCTACAGGTTCTCCTGCAGGTACAAATGTGCCAACTTCAAATGACTCTGGGCCACCGGGCTTGAATATGCCTAGTTCAATTGCAGCGTATTCTGGTGCAGCAGTCGCAACAATGCTGAAGTTAAACATAGTTCCCCAGCGGAGAGCATTTGCATCTTCATTTTCTGTATACGTTTGAGTTTCCCAGATTACAGAATCTGAGGAGACATCCATGTCCCAATCGGTTCCGTCCCAAATATGACCACTGTTGTGGTCAATGTCACGGAATGTTTGTGAAGTAATATCTGCAGTTCCCTTTGGTATAGAGACTCTTCTGATACTACGGTCTGAATTCATGTTGTAAATGGCATAGTCATATGTCCATGTTCCATCAAGATTATCTGTTACTTTGGAACCAACAATAATCTTCCCTTCGTCTGGTACATGAGTCGTATTTAGTCTTACGGAGCTATCAATTGCAGCCCAAGCGCGGATAGCGCATTCGCCAGCGTTTGTTTCTTCAGGTCCATTAGCCAATACGTTTGGATTACCAATCCCACCACTATTGAATTCGATCTCTCTCCATGAAGCGTTGTTGTCACCATTGCCAGCAGCGTGGTCATCTGCAGCAATATACATTGCTTCTAAAAAGTATCTAGCGCCCGAATTAAGCGAGGGGTCGACATCTTCATTTGGAACAACTAGATTGCCTCTAGTTGCACTTGGGCCACTTGGACTATAGGTAAATGGATATGGGTATTCGCCTGTAAAAGCGTTAACATCTGAACGAGGAGCATCGCCGCCCGAATTCAAGCCAGCCCAGTAAGTATCTGCACAACCTATACCAAGGGTGTCGCAATCTGTTGCTTGGCAATCTCCGCAGCCTGGTTCGCTTAATGCACAAAATGAGTGCTTCATAAATGATTGAATACCAACTTGCTCAAACTTGCCATCTTTTAAACGGAACATGTTCTGCATAATGATTGGCGATTGATTAGTACCACCATACCAATCTAAACCCTCATCACCCCAGTTACAAGAAACGGTTGCCATGGAATAGCCGCCCATTCCATCTGAGGAGCCGTTGTAATCAATATCTTCACTATTTTGTCCACCGATTGCCCACGCCACAACATCAGGTCCAATGTTGCCACGCACACTATCAACTTTGCGTCTATCCGCATTTCCGTCTACGGATAGCATTGCAACGGTGCCCGTAGCTACTATTGCAGCTGTGGTAATTATCGTTCTTCCTCGCATATGTACTTTCTCCAAAAGGTAGGGGTTTTAAATATATTTAAAGATGTGCCAATGTAGCACGCAAATAGCTAATTTCAAAGCAGTATTCGCTCTTTTTATAGATTTGGTTCCTTAAAAAGTAGCAAATTAATCCTTTTTAATAGCCTAAATTACCAACTGTCAAGAACAATGAGCAGATCAACAACATTAACAATTCCGTCATCATTTAAATCAGCATCGCATGAGTTGCAGGCGCCCCAGGCATCTACGATGGCAAGCAGGTCGGTCACATTGACAAGGCCATCACCATTCACATCTCCTGGAATATTAGACCCATTAATTATGATGGGTAAATCGCTGAAATCGTTGCCCGAGTTACTAAGGGAGTCTTTTCCTGTTATTCGAAGTTGGCCGTTTGAAGTATTAACATCAGGAACTTGCCAAATATAAAAACCATCGTCCGAAGTATTTATTTCAACAGCATCCCAACTGATACCGTTGTCCGCAGAAAAATGAATGTCAACAGAAATCACCTCTTGGTTGTCATCAGAAATCCAAGTGATCGGAACTAAATCAGCAGGGTCATATTCTTCTCCACCATTAGGAGTTTGCAAGTACATTGTCGGGCTTAAACCTCCCTTATGCTTTGGTATATGCATACAAATACAATGCATTACACCGGCAGAAGTCACAATGTTTTGGCATGGCACAGAAACAATAGTTTTATCGGGGCATGCTTGTTGCCAAGCGGCGATTGCTTGTTCATTGTGTTGTGAAACAGATGAGTTTGTATAGCTTGGTACAAGTACCAAATCATTACATATGACTGAATTTGCATATGTGTAATGTGTCCAACTAATACTTCGGGCAGGTGTCCGAACAACGGTGTAACCTTGCGATTGCAACGTAGATGCCATGCTGTCACAAATGTTATCTTGCGTTGAACCAACATTGTTTGGCCAATCACTAATTACACAGGTATTATCTGAGGCCCAGCACATCCACATATCAATATGTTGTGTTGAATCTACTGAAGTTGGATATGCATCAGTTATAGTGACATCAAGATTTTGATAATCCAACCAATGTTGTCGAATTTGACTCGATGAGAGTCCGCTATTCTCATCTTCAATTAGTTCAGTGGCCCATCCTAAGTCATTTGCGTTTAGATGAAAATTACCGCCGCCATGTACGAGTGGCAGTTCATATAGTTTGTGGTGCATGTAGTTCGCCATGCCTTCGTTTAGACCATTGTCATTTGGTCTTGGCCGATTGTATGTATGGTCAACAATAGCTCTGCAATCCCCTTCATAAATATAGCGCGGACCGTAGTCACGTATCCAAATCGTATCAGTGGAACGTACAAGGAAACGAACGCGAGTGGTGTTTCCCCCATAGTTCGCAATTTTTGTAAGAGCGCCTGATTGTTCGCTTGTTGAGTCAACAGCGATAATTACATCAGCATCACCAATTGTTGTAATGCTTGCTGCCATTTCAGCCAAAATATTCTCCCACGACGAGCCACCTTCCCAAGCGAGTAAGATAGCCTCCATTGGTTCGTATTCAGCTACACAGTGGACTGGCCCCACTGGAGGAGGAGTGGCGCCTCGAGGAACAGTAATAGGATTCTTCTCAATATAGCGAATCTCTTCTGTCGTTAAATTCTTCGGAGTTTGAACGCCCTCATCGTAAGAAAGTTTAGTTGACGGTGCAATTAAAGCAGACAATGCCATTGCTATTGTTAATTTAAATACCATAGAAGCCTCGTTATAAAGATACTCTCTTTTCTATAAAAACCAAGTGAAAAAAGATACGAATCAATGGCTATTCGGTTGCACTTTGCCGCGCATTCTCTTTGTTTCGCTACGTTTTTTCTTAGACTCAAGCCGTTTCTTCTTCTGAGCTCGAGTCACGTTAGTTTTTTTGCGCTTCTTTGGCCTTTTCAAAGCCTCGCTAATTAGCTCGGCAAATCGATTAAAAGTAGCTTCACGATTTGCTTTCTGTGATTTATGCTTTGATGAAGAGATTCGCAAAACTCCATCTTTATTAATCCTTGAACTTAATTTCTCAAGAATTCGAGTGCGCTGGACATTTGACAAAACGGTAGTTGAATAAATGCAAAAAAGAAGAGTTGCTTTCGTTTCCACTTTATTCACATGTTGTCCGCCAGGACCACTGCTAGTTCCATATACAAATTTAATTTCTCGTTTAGGAACTGAAAGTGTTTGGCTTACAACAATCATTTTATGAATTGATACATTGGTTTTGATATTTTTTCCAACTTGAGTATCCGCCGGCTAGATTTGTAACCTTGTATCCATTTCGCTTGAGAACCATGCATGCGGCAGCACTGCGTGATCCGCCATGGCAATTCACAATCCAATTAGTATCAGAGTCAATCTCTCCAATTCTATCAAGCAGCCGTGTATGAGCGATATTGATAGATTTTGGAATGCGGCCATTATCGTATTCGCCTAATCGCCTTACATCCAAGACACTAGCATTCTCAATGGCATCAAATTCTTTGGCATCTACTTCAGGCATTGTTTCTAGGTTTGCGCAGTGTTCAAGAGTTTTCGGAGTTGCCCATCCTATAATTTTGTCAAGCCCAATTCGAATCGCATTGCGAATAGCCCGGTCTAATTCGTCTTCCTCAACAATAAATACAATTTCAGAATCATCTGAAACAAACGAGCCTGCATACCGATGGAAGTCACTATTTGCTTGCGACCAAATTGTATTTGGTAAGTGGCCATCTCTAACTTTGTGCCAGGGTCTTGTATCTATAACAACTTTTCCGGATGCAACTGATACTAATTCATCAGGTGAATCGATCTGTTGAGGTGAAGGTAGTGATTCTAAAAGAGGTACCCCATCGCGATTAAGTCGCTTCATTCGAGCGAAATAGAGTGGAGGTTCTGGTTGACCTGATAACATAAAATTGGTGAATGCAGATTGGTCATCGATAAGTTGCAGGGGAGGGCTTGTTCTTTTTTCATAACCAACTGTAGATTGAGGAACTGCCCCCAAAGCTTTCCCACAAGCACTTCCAGCGCCGTGTGCAGGCCAAATTTGAATGTAATCTTCCATCCCGATAAAGCGTTGGCAAGTTTCATGTAATTGTTTAGCAGATGCCTCCATAGCACCTTTTATCCCTGCTGCGGTTTCAAGCAAATCAGGCCGACCTAAATCTCCAACGAATACAAAATCACCTGTGGCATATCCAATGGCATCTTTTTGATTTGCATCTTGAACTAAAAAGCAGATGTGCTCAGGAGTATGGCCTGGTGTATGTACTACTGTGACTACAATATTTCCTACTTGAAATTTTTCACCATCACCTTTGAATTCAATCGTAGCATTACTTGTTTTTGGCCACTTGTATGACCAATCATCGCCTCCATATTTGGAAAGGTAGATGGTTGCGCCAGTTGCTAATCCAAGTTCGTGTGAACCGCTTAAGAAGTCTGCATGTATATGCGTTTCTGCAACAGCGGAAATTTTCAATCCATTATCAGATGCTGCTTTGATGTATCTACAGACATCTCGCTCAGGATCTATTAAGAGTGCTTCTTTTGTTGCTTGGCAACCTATTAGCCATGCACCTTGTGACAAATCTTCATCATATATTCGTTCTACTAACATACCTTGTAGGGTACCAAACTTTGCGTTTTATCGATATTTAGGTTGCAAGAGTCCCGTTTTCATGGTCTTATAGGTTTTGGAGAAAACATGCTTAAACCAATTATCACCATTGTCGCTTCAACAGCAGTCATTGCCTCTTTCATCACAATTACTAATGCCGGTAGAGATGGTGAACGTAGAGGCGAGCAGCCGCCTCGCGGCCCCGACGTTGTCGCATGGTATTTAGGTGGTAGCAATGGCAATGACATAGAAACTTATGACGAAGTTGATGGCGTTCGTTCTTATGCTTTTGGAACAACTTCATGCAACTTCGGTGACATGGAAGCAAATTGGGGAATAGACGGGGATACCTCCTATCCAGTGATTGCACAAAATTGTTATCGAATTAAAGATGGGCGATTTGAGCAAATTGGTACGGCGTGGTTAAAGCATTCATTCTGCGCTGTTAGCGAGCCTGGATGCGGCGAGTGTGTATCGACACCATGTTCAACTCTTGGAATTGGATGCGCGGATACTTATTGGGCAGGACTGAATGCTGATGCCACTGCCCCACGTTCAGCAATCAATGCTTTCACAGGAGAATATAGTTTTCCTTTTGAAATATCACCAACGGGTCCGAGCTCAATGCGAGGTCGACTTCACATGAAAACGGAAGATGTATCGCCAGAGCTTAATGAAGAATCTATTTATCTTATTGAAGGTCAATATGTGTCTGATGATGATGCAGAATGGTTAAATCAAGACAACAATGCTTCATACAGATGGATCAAATTTTTAAATCCTACTCTTGCAATTGGACTAAGCTCAACACAGGTTGGAAGAGCAGCAATTTATGGCTGGGCTTTCTTTGATGAGGCAGTTGATGTGCGCAAAGCTCGAGTTCCAGAAGAGGGTCTGCTTAATATTGGCGCTAGGGTGCATGACAACGGAGATGGTACCTGGGACTATGTCTATGCAGTGCACAACTTAAATAGTGATAGAAGTGTTGGCTCGATCTCTATTCCAATAAGTGAATGCATGGAAATTTCTGATGTAGGCTTCAATGATGTGGACTATCACAGTGGTGAAATCATCGATAGTACTGATTGGGAATCGGAAATCTATGAAGATAGAGTCGAATGGACAACAGATTCATATGACAGCAACGAGTGGGCAAATGCTATTAGATGGGGCAGCACGTACACCTTCTGGTTTACTTCAACCCAAGGTCCATCTGAAGGCGCAATGGATATTGGCATTTTCAAGCCTGGTGGAGAGCCTTCAATGCAGCACGCTTTACTAACTCCAAGTTGCCCAGCTGATTGCCTTGGCGATATCAATAACAGTGGACTAGTAGACGTCTTAGATTTGCTTGTCATTGTTGGTGAGTGGGGCACCTCTAATGAAGATGCTGACGTCACTAATGACGGAATTGTAAATATCAACGACCTGCTTGCCGTAATGGCCGACTGGGGATGCGCCTAATTATTTGAACATTTCATAGTTTTCTGCGTAGTTTATTGAAGTTGCCTCTCTAAGAGGTCGATTTGCAGGTAACCATGAATTGGAAAAAATTCAAAAAACGATATAGCTGGATCTTCAGAAAAGAAGACGTGCTGATGAAAGTACTTGTCGCAACAAGCGGACTTTTTGTTGGTTTGATTGTTGGCAAAGGCCTACAGGCACTATTTTCAACCGTTAGTTAATGTTTCATTAACTGGCTGGTGTTGTGTTTCACTTTCAATACAGTGGTCTGCTTGTTCCACAGGTTTAATAACCGTATGAATTGGTTCACTTAAATCTACGAAATCAGTCCGGTAATGTACGCCCCGAGATTCTTCTCGTTTTGAAGCGCCTAGTGTGGCTAAGTTCGCAACGGTCAGCATATTTACTAGTTCCCAAGCGCGTGGTTCTGATGGAGCTAGTCTTCTTGCGGCATCAAACCAAAATGAGAGATGCTCTTTAGCTTCTTCAAGAAGTCCTGCATTTCGTTCCAATCCAACATGACGCCACATCAAAGATTTCATTGAATAGATTAAATCGGATATGCCTAGTTCGATACCTTGAGGGGCAGCATCAAGTTCACGTCTTAATATTCGAGATGGTCGGTGCCTTGTTGTATTTTCTGAAGCAATTGACGCGCAGCGTCCAGCGGCTTCACCAAGCACCATGCCTTCAAGCAATGAATTTGAGCCCATCCGATTCGCTCCATGCAAGCCACTGCTTGCACATTCACCAACTGACCAAAGCCCAGAGACATCAGTTTGGCCATTGGTATCAACCTTTATGCCGCCAATCATGTAATGAGCACCAGGTCGAACGGGGACATAATTTTTTGCAATGTCAATTCCAAAGAATCCGCACATCTTGCTAATTCCAGGGAATAATTTGTGTGGGTCGCCATCAACGCAGGAAAGATCTAAATACACATTCGTATCATTGGTCTCAATCATTTGTCGAAAGACTGCACGGCTAACAACATCGCGCGGTGCAAGTTCTGCATCTGGATGCGATTGATCCATGAATCTATCGCCCATCTTGTTGCGTAGCACGCCGCCATGGCCACGAACAATTTCGCTAATTAAGACACGTGCAGCACCTGCAATATATAAGCAGGTTGGATGAAATTGGAAAAATTCTGGATCGCGAATCGCAGCGCCAGCACGATATGCCATCGCAACACCATCGGCAGTTGCAATAGTTGGGTTCGTTGTTTCTCTGTAGAGTTGACCACCTCCACCTGTTGCAAGGATAATCTGTGTCGAAGAGAACAGTACAAGCTTCCCAGAGGCATCTCGAGCTACAACGCCATACGCAACACCATCTGCAGTCACAATATCAAGCGCAAATGTATTTGGAAATGTTGTAATCAGATCATGTCCTGTGACAGAATTTGTGAGCACTCGTTGTATTTCTCGTCCTGTAGCATCTCCATTTGCGTGAACTACTCGGGCATGCTGATGTCCACCTTCACGAGAGCAATCTAACATGCCGTTGTTGGTAGTGTCAAATTCTGCGCCTAAATACAAAAGCTTTTTAACAGCGTCTGGGCCGCCTTCAACAACTCTTCGTACAACCTCTTTATCGCACAGGCCTTGGCCAACTGTAATCGTATCTTGAATAT